>Ga0247820_10000272_pt1 | contig 26905 bp, 45 predicted proteins | sample 13C_Glucose_Day1_2_FD_192480 | JGI IMG/M metagenome (GOLD analysis project Ga0247820, IMG submission 192480) | Soil microbial communities from agricultural site in Penn Yan, New York, United States - 13C_Glucose_Day14 | ecosystem: Environmental > Terrestrial > Soil > Agricultural land | place...
GACTGGTACCTGACGTACGGCGGCCTGCTCTTCATGGTCGAGCCGGACTTCCAGAACGCGCGTCCGCGCATCCGGCTCAAGTCCGCGATGAAGACATACATCGAGTACACGCTCAACGGTGACATCCGTTCGTGCTCGGAGGTCTGGCGCGAGAAGGCGAGCCAGCTCGCCGCCAAGTTCCCCGAGCATGCCGAGGTGATCCTCGGCAGGCAGAATGACCCCTTCGCGAGGTCCACGACCGGGGACACTGAGCTTGAGCTGATCAAGTTCTGCGATGCCGAGGAGTACGTCCTCTACATGCCCGAGCGACAGAACCTCGTTCTGCACCGGGTGGCGAACCGCTTCGGCAAGGTGCCCGTCGCCGTCGCCGAAAAGCCCAAGTGGGATGACCAGCAGCGCGGCCAGTTCGATGACGTCGTCTACCCGATGCTCGCGCGCAACCGCATGGCGATGCTCGGCCTTCAGGCCACACAGCAGAGCGTGCGCGCCCCGCTCGCCATCCCGACGGACGTCCAGCGGATCTCGATGGGCGACGACGCCGTCATTCGCACGAACTCGCCGGACAAGATTCGCCGGGTCGGCCAGGACATCCCGCAGGCCGCCTGGCAGCAGGAGTCCATCCTGGACCGCGAGGTCATGCGCGGCACGCGCACGCCGGCCGCGGCCACGGGCGACGTGGACGCCTCCATCATCACGGGCCGCGGCGTAGACGCCCTGAACGGCGGCTACGACATCCAGATCGCCACGGGGCAGATGATGATCGGGGACGCGCTGGAGCGCGCCCTTGAGCTGTGCTTCGAGATGGACGAGAAGTTCTGGCCGGACCAGAAGAAGACTATCTCCGGCGTCATCAACGGCACGCCGTACGAGGACAGTTACACCCCCGCCAGGGACATCAAGGGCAACTACACCGTCAGCGTCAGCTACGGCTTCGCCAGCGGAATGAACCCGAACCAAGCCTTGGTCTTCCTGCTCCAGCTCCGCGGAGACCAGCTCGTCTCCCGTGACTTCGTCCAGCGGCAGCTGCCGCAGGACATGGACGTTACGCAGATGCAGGCGCAGGTGGATATCGAGCAGGTAACGGACGCCCTGAAACAGGGTGTCTTCGCCATGCTCAGCAGTGCGGGGATCCTGGCCCAGCAGGGCATGGATCCCACCATGGTGCTCGCCCAGGCGGCTTCTATCATCGAGATGCGCGAGAAGGGCGTCCCGATGCACGAGGCCGTACTGAAGGCGTTCCAGCCGGAGCCCGCGCCCCCCACGTCCGCGATGGCTCCGCCCGGGGCCCCCGGCGCCGAAGAGGGCGGCGCCGGGGTGCCCTTCGGGATGAACCCGAACACGGGCGCTCCGGGGGGCTTCGCTCCCGGTCAGGCCCAGATGGGCCCCGGTGGGGCCCCCGACATGATGTCGATGCTCGCCAGCCTGACGGCTGGCGGTAAGCCCTCCCTGTCCACCTCCGTCAAGAGAGCGGTGCCGGCATGACGTGCCAGACCTGCGGCCGTCCGGCCGAGAACGGCGTCCCCACCCACTGGCTGGGGTGCGACGCTCCCCGATACGTCACCATCGACTCCCCCAAGGAAGCCCGTGACGCCCTGCATGCGGCCTTCCAGGTCTTCGGGCGATGCGAGCACGGCGACTGCTCGGAGCCCAAGCGCGAAGGCTCCGGCAAGGGCGCACCGCCCAAGTACTGCGAGGCGCACTCCAACCCGAAGAACAGGAAGTGATCCAGATGTCCGACGGACTCACCGGCGACCCGTTCCACGAGGGCTCCTCGAAGCCCCTTGCCCACCTCCAGGGCGGGATGGACGGCGTCCACACGCAGCAGCCGATGACGAGCGAGAACGCCGGCGACACCGGCGGCAACACCACTACGCCGAACGTGACGGGCTGGTCCTCCACGTCGCTCGCCCCGAGCGCCGGCTCCACCTCGTCCAGCGACAGCCGCAAGGCCCACTGACCACTACCTCCTGACTTAGGAGGTTCTTAGGAGGAGCGATGGCCAGCGGCCACGGCGGCTACCGTCAGCCGAGTTCCCCCGCCCCGGTCTCCGGGCCGGGGGCTCTGAGCAAGCGCACGGACGGCGGACCGTCCCAGCCCGTACGCACCCCGAGCGGCGGTGCGTACGGAGAGCGCCAGAACCTGGAGCAGCTCCAGCAGGCTGCTCCGCTCGCCGCTTCCCCGGGCGGCGAGGCTGCCGCACCGGCGCCCACCGGGGACCTGACGGCGGGACTCATTGGTTTCGGTGAGCCGTCCCAGCGTCCTGAAGAGCCGGTGACCGCTGGTGCGGCAGCGGGCCTTGGGCCGGGCCTGGAGGCCCTGGGCCTTCCGAATCAGTCGGGCGACGACATGAAGAACCTGATCAAGTACCTGCCCGTTTTCGAGTCTATGGCCAACGTCCCGGGCGCCTCGAAGGCGGCCCGGAACCTCGTGCGCGCGCTGAAGGGCATGGCCTGACATGGGGATGAGTTGGTTCAACGCGCTCGGGAACATGGTCAGCATGTTCCCGGACACCCCCGCGCTCGCGGTGGACATGGCGCTCAACGGCGCCGACCCGGACTTGATGGGGTACACCATGGCCTACAGCCTCCAGGCAACGGCGACCCCCATCAACGTCTATCCGGACGCCACCTCCCCTCTGCCCCCGCTGGAGGCGTGAATGGGTCTCGGCGACTGGCTGAAGGAGGTCCGGGACGCCGCGATCGTGATCCCGATCGTCGGCGGCTGGGTGCAGAACATCGGTCCGGAGGAGAAGGACACCGCCTCGGCGAAGTGGCTTGAGGAGAACGTCCTCAAGCCGGGCTCGTATCCGCTTGAGCGGACGATGGCGGGCCTGGAGTGGACGTATGACAACGCCATCTCCCAGCCCATCAGCACCTTCCTCCTGATGAGCGGCCAGAACCAGGACGTCTCAGACATCGGCACCTTCTTTAAGGGTGCCGAGTGGTCCCGGGCCTGGCAGGCAGCCAACCATGTCTCCCCCGGACAGGCGCTGTCCTCGATGTGGGCCACTGACCAGGCCGGCTTCAGCCGGATCGTGGACAGCCAGCCCCTCTACGCCACGCCCGAGGCGTCGTACCTGCCGCCCGGCTGGAACGAGCTGCCCGAGGATGAGCAGCAGGCATTGCTGCGCGACGCCGGCATGCCCGCGGTCGGCAACCGCGAGATCGAGCGGCTTCGCCGCGACCATGCATGGTTCACCTTTTCCTCCGGCGCCACCGACTTCGCCACCCGCTGGTGGCTCGACCCCGTCGTACTGGGCGGCCGGGCCGTCGGCGCGGCGCGTCAGAAGTACGTCGTCAAGCCCCGCCCGAAGGGCGGCTGGGGTGCCGACGACATCGACTCGCTGATGGCGAACTCGACCATGGGCAAGGCCCAGGACTTCCTGTGGCGGAACAAGGACAACCCCGCCCTCATCAACAACCTCAGCATGTTCAAGAAGTCGGCGCTGGGTCCCCGCGCCGGCGGCATCATCGCCAGCCTGCGCTCCCCGGAGGAAGTGAACCTCTTCCTCCGCACGTCCCTGGGCGACGTACGCGCCCGGGCGCTCCTCCAGGAGCGCAACGCGGTGGCCGCACAGCGGCTGGAGCAGGACACCGCTCGCCTCTCCGAGCTGGACCTGGCGCTTCCGCGCGTCATCGCGCAGCAGAACCCTCGCGCGCAGGCGATGGTGGAGGAGCGGATCAGCTCGCTCACCAAGCAGATCAATGCGGACGAGGCCCTGGTGGGCCGGTACAGCGCCACACTCGACCACTACGGCGAGCTGGATGCGGTCAATTTGACCCGCTGGTCCTTCGACCGCGCTCACCGCCGCACGTCCGCGGCGGCCGGCTACCGCTCCGGCCCCGCCCTGGGGACAAGTGCGTCGCCGACGACGCGCGTCCAGACCGCTCGCGTGTATGCGAATGACTTCTTCGGGCCGAACCTTACGGTGGTGCGCTCCTTCGGGGAGGCGCACCCCAACGGCCTGATCTCGGTGGATGACATCCACGCCGACTCCGTCGCGGAGCTGCGCGGGCAGATCGCCCGCATCCCCGGCATCCAGGCCGCGGAGCGTCAGTCCCTCCTGAACGAGTACCTGGTCACCGCGACCGAAGGTGAGCGCCTGGCCTACCTGGACAAGGTTCAGAAGCTTGGCGTCGAGAAGGTGGCCGCCAAGCACGGCTTCTCGGCCGAGGAAGCCGCGGCCCTATATGGCCAGTACCAGGCGAACATCGCCTCTGGCCAGGACCGCCTGCGCCGCTACTCCACGGACGCCGTGACTGAAGGCGGGCGACGGATCCACCTGGACGAGTTCATGGGCGACGGTGGCAAGCTCGTGGTCCACCCGAACCTGGTGACCCGCCTTGCCAACGACCACGTTCTGGTGGACCTCAACGCTCTGGACACCACGCTCGCGCGCCACGGCAGCGCGCTGAAGGCTCTGCGCACCAGGTCGCTCGGTAACACCGACTGGATGGTCAACGGCCTGGACTACATGAATCACCTGTGGAAGTTCGCCACGCTCTTCCGTCTCGGCTACATCCCCCGCGTCCTCGGAGACGACCTCGTCGGCCAGATCGCCCGCCTGGGCGCCACGAGCATGGCCCTGCGCGCCGGCTATGGCGTCAAGAACCTGGCGACCAACCTCGCGCTCTGGAAGCCCCAGCGGCACTACGCGGCCCAGGAGGCCGCGGCCAAGGAGGGGCTGCGCTACATCGACGAGGAGATGAAGCTCCTCCAGCCCCAGGCGAACCTGCTGCGCGTGAAGGTCGATACGCGCGAGATGATCCATAAGGACTCCATCCGCCGTGCGCGCGACCGGCATCGCCGGGCGCTGAACCGCCTCAACGCGCTCGATCCTGCCGTGACCGACGCGAAGACGATCGCCGCTCACCAGAAGCTGGTGGACAAGCACGCGGGCGAGATCGCCCGCGGGGAGGAGCGCCTGGCGACACGCCTTGTCGGCCCTCGGTCGAAGCTGTTGGAGTACGACGAGCAGCTTGCTGATCTGGCCGCTCGCCGCATCGAGGCCACGGATGAGATCGGTCGCCTGACGACCGCCATGGAGCGCGGCCACCGCCAGCGCTCTCAGATGAACGAGAGCGTTCAGGTCGCTCGCGGGACTGTTGTCCCCGCCGCATTCGCCGGCGAGCGTGGCGAGTACTTCCAGAAAATGATCTCCTCGGATGACTCGCTGCGCACCATGCTCGCCCGGAACAAGCAGCTGGTGCACTCGAATCTCCAGAAGGCGTACGGCAAGCAGGGTGTGGCCATCAGCTACGCCCAGGACCCGCAGAAGTTCATCTCCTCCTGGGACCAGGCGATCAACCGCCAGATCATGCAGGATGACTTCGCGATCCTCGCGGTCAAGGGCTCCACTCCTGAGGAGATGGCGCACTGGCTCTCCCGGACCCCCGCCGGCCGGGCGTACCGTAAGCGTCTCGGGATCAAGTACGCGACGCCTGAGCGTCTGGCCAACTCCGTCTGGCACGAGGTGCAGGAGTACCTGCCCACGCCGATGCTGCGCGAGGCGGCCCTGAAGGGCGAGCTGGACCAGGACGTCCTGCGCGCTGCCGCGGAGCGGCGTGAGCACCCCTTCAACGTTCACACCACGCAGCTCGGAGAGAGCCTGGCGGGCTCGAACCACCTGAGCCGCGGCATCGACCGCGTCATCGACTGGTGGTACAAGTACGCCGCGAGCATCCCGGCGGACCGCATGAGCCGCCACCCTCTGTTCAATCAGCTCTACGAGGGTCACGCCAAGACCCTGGTCTCCCAGGAGCTGAAGCAGGGTGCGAAGGTCTCGCAGAAGGACGCGGATCGCATCGCCGAGACGGCTCGCCGGCTCGCGCTCAAGGACACGCGCAGGCTCGTCTTCGACATTGCGCACCGCTCCGACGCGGGGCACATGCTCCGCTTCGTGAGCCCGTTCTTCGCGGCCACAACCGAAGCGTGGCAGCGCTGGGCCCGGATCATCGCCGATCGCCCTCAGGTGGTCGGCTACGCGGGCATCATCTACAACGCTCCGGCCGCCGCCGGGATCATGCAGGACCGAGACGGCAACAAGATCGGTCGTGACGGTAAGGCGCTCGTCTACAACGAGAAGACCGGCAAGGTCGAGCCGAAGCTCATCCGCAAGGGCGACCGCATGATCGTGACTCGCGTGCCCTCCTTCGTGGCCAGCGGCCCGATCGGCATGGCCTTCGGCATGGACCGAAGCGGCAACTGGGCGCTCAGCCAGGACAGCCTGCACATGGTCACGCAGGGGGATCCCTTCTTCAACCCGGGCACGGGCCCGATCGTGGCCATCCCGGTGAACGAGTGGGTGAAGGACAAGCCGAAGCAGGCCGAGATCGCCCGCCATCTCGGAATCCTCCCCTTCGGCCCCACGGCCGGCACCCCGCTGGTGGGCAACACGCCCGTCGGGCGTGCCATGGATCTGATGCTGCCGCAGACGGTCAAGAACTTCCTTACCGCGTACGACACCACGGACGAGCGCTACCAGCGCGTGAAGCTTCAGATCATGCAGCGCGCCGCCTACGAGCACGCGCAGCTGGGCAAGCCCATGCCGACTGCCCGCGAGATCGCGGACATGACCCGGAACTACTGGCTCTTCAGCGCCGGGTCGGCGTTCAGCCAGTTCGCGGCTACGACCAAGAACGATGCGTACCAGTTCTACCGGGACCAGTACAACAACCTGCGCCGCAAGGACCCGCGCACCGCGGACGAGGAGTTCCTGTCCCGCTTCGGCGAGGACTACTTCATCTTCGCCCAGGCGACCTCCAAGAACGTCGTCGGCGCCGAGGCGACCCAGAAGGCCGTGGAGCTGTCGCAGGAGTACGAGGAGCTGCTGGCACAGAACCCCGAGCTGGGTGCGCTCATCATCGGCCCCGAGGGGGCCGGGCCCTTCTCGCCGGAGGCGTACACGTATCAGCTGACCCACCCGCTCACCCCGGGTGGGTCGGAGATGCAGCGACGGAAGCTCAGCGCCGAGGAGGCGATGGCGGAGAACGAGCGCCGCCGGGGCTGGGCGAAGTTCACGCAGCTCCAGAACGCGGTGCGGGCGGAGCTGATCTCCGCCGGCTACGAGACGTTCTCGGACCCCGGAGCGGAGCAGTACGCCGCCATGAAGGGCGCCATCGCGAAGCTGCTCGGAGACCCGCTTCTCCCCAACGGGGAGATGAACCCGTACTACAACGAAGAGTGGTCGGCGGACTTCAACACCTTCGACCCGAAGAAGTACGACCGCATGATCCCTGCCCTGGAGCGGGTGGCGTCCTCGCCCCTGGCGGACAATCCCAACCGCACGGACCTCAAGGGACTGCGGGATTACCTCACAGGGCGCTCCGCGATCGTCCAGGAGCTGGGCCGCCGCGAGGCGGCCGGCGGCGCCAAGTCGCTCGGCGCCCAGGCGAACAGCGATCTGCGCCTGGCGTGGTCCACATACGTGGATCGCCTCATCGAACAGGACACGCGCTTTGGCGACCTGCACAGCCGGTACCTGTCCAGGGACCTGGGCGTAGACGTGGAAGAGATCATGGAGGAGGTGGCCTGATGGCGGTCACGGCAGACCAGCCGCAGCCGGCGGAGCTGGAAGCTCTCAAGCAGATGATGGCTGCCGCAGGCACCACCACGGCCTCGGCGGGCAGGGTCTTCTTCGGGAAGACCATGGGGAAGGCCACGGCCCGCGACGAGAAGTACGGGCTGATGCCCAAGGAGCAGGTGCGCTGGCTCACCGAGGACGAGGCCATGAAGGAGTTCTACGGCTGGAACCAGAAGAAGCGCTCCGACTTCCTGGCGCAGCTCGTCCTGGCCGGGATCGTCCCGGCCGGCTCCGGGGCCCTGGAGGCCGAGGACTCCTGGAAGAAGCTCGTCCAGGCCGCCGGGCGCTACGGCGCCGCAGGCCAGCAGGTCTCTCCGTTCGACCTGCTGAGCGGCTACGTCAAGGCTGCCGGAGGCGCGCAGAAGGAAGCCTGGAAGAGCGTCGGTGCCTTCGAGGTCAACACGGTCACGGGCGAGAAGCGTTACGCGGGCCCCGGCACCTATCTGGGTGACGGCCGGGCCATGATGGTCGACACGCGCACGGACCTCACGGATCCGGACACGGCGCGAGCCATCGCGACGTCGCTCTTCCAGAGCCTCATGGGCCGCGACCCGCAGGCCGGGGAGCTGAGCGCCTTCGCGGGCGCCCTGAACGCCGCCGAGGCGTCGTCTCCGGTCATGCAGACCACGACCACGCAGTACGACATGAACACGGGCCAGGCGCTGAGTCAGCAGACGCAGACTTCCGGTGGCGTGACGGCCCAGGGCCGTCAGCAGATCGGCGAGCAGCAGATCAAGAAGACCAAGGAGTACGGCGTCAACCAGGCGGCGACCACCTATCAGGGTGCTTTGGAGTCCCTGATCTTCGGGGGGCAGGGGTAAGCGATGGCGGTCCGAGGTGAAGATCTCGTAGAGCTGGCCCGGCAGAGCCTGGGCGTGCAGTACGTCTGGGGCGGCAACGACCTCAAGAACGGTGTCGATTGCTCCGGCCTGACCCAGCAGGTTTTCAAGGCGTACGGCATCGAGCTGCCGCGCGTGACGTACGACCAGATCAACGTGGGGTTTTCGGTGCAGCCGAACAAGCTGCGCCCCGGGGACCTCGTCTTCTTCGACACGGACCGCAAGCGGTCCGGCCCCGACCATGTCGGCATCTACATGGGGGGCGGGAAGTTCATCCACGCCCCCGCCCCGGGTAAGCCCGTGAAGATCTCCTCGCTCTCCGAGGGGTACTACATGGACCGCTGGATGGGCGGTCGCCGGATCCCCGGCGTGGACGCCAACGCCGCCTCTGGCGGGGGTGAGGCCGAAGAGGTCGCACCCAAGCTCGACGCCACGGAGTTGGCGGAGACGTACGGCATGTCCTACGCGTTTTTCAAGAGCCAGCCCGAGCTGTGGAAGCTCCTGAACTCGGCTGTCGAGAGCACATGGACGCCCGAGAAGTTCCAGGCGGAGATCAAGAACACGAGGTGGTGGCGGGACACCTCGGACACCGCGCGCCAGGCGCAGGCCCTTTCAAAGGGCGACCCCGCCACCTACAAGGCCACCATGGAAGCCGCGCGCCTCCAGGCGCAGCAGATCGCCGTGAAGGCGGGCGCGATCCTGTCGCCCACGAACGTGGAGCTGCTGGCTCGCAACATGGTCCACCTCGCCTGGGGCGAGGAGCAGGTGATGAACTTCGTCGGCCAGTACGTGAAGTTCGGCGCCGAGAAGACGCTCGCCGGCATGGCCGGGCAGGCGGCCTCCGCAATTCGGCGCGAGGCGTACAGCCTCGGCGTCAGCGTCACGGACCAGTCCATCCTGAACAACGCGCAGTACCTCGTCAGGGGGCTGACGAGCATGGAGAAGATCACCGCTGGCCTGCGCGAGCAGGCGGCCGGGCTCTACCCGGCGTGGGGCGAGCAGATCCTCGCCGGCGCCAGCATGCAGGATCTGGCGCAGCCGTACCGCCAGGCGCTTGCGCAGGAGCTGGAGCTTCCCGAGTCCGATGTGGACGTCTTCTCGCCGAAGATCAAGGCGGCACTGAACCGTACCGGCCAGGACGGCCAGCCGTCCCCCATGTCGCTGACGGAGTTCACGCAGATGGTGCGCAGCGGCCCCGAGTGGGGCCGGACTCAGTCCGCCGTGGATAAGGCGGTAGGCATCGGTCGTGACGTCCTTGCGCAGATGGGGCTGGTGAACTGATGGCAGACCCGACCTTTGAGGCGTTCCTCTGGAGCCTCACGCAGCAGGAGTCCGGGGGCAACTACGGGGCCCTCGGAATCTGGTTGGACATGCCGTACGGCAAGGACCGGGCATACGGGCGCTACCAGGTCATGGGCGCCAACATCCCCTCCTGGACGGCGAAGTACTACGGCAAGCGGCTCACGCCGCAGCAGTACCTGGCCAGCAAGGAAGCGCAGGACGCAGTGGTCCGCGGCCGGCTCCAGGAGTACGTGAAGAAGTACGGCTACCGCGGCGCCGCCAGCGCCTGGTACAGCGGTGACGCCAGTCTGCACATGTCCACCAAGCCGCAAAAGGGTGGCCCGTCCATCAAGGGGTACGTCGATGAGGTGATGAGCCGAGCGGGCACCTATCAGGGCGGCGGTGCTACCAGCACGGTCACGAGCACGCCGTCAGGCGGTGGGGGCGGCGGAGCGGCGGTGACACCCAAGCTCGACCCTGACGAGCTGGCTGAGCAGTACGGCCTGTCGGCCAACCTGATCAACAGCTCCTCCGAGCTGAAGAAGCTCTTCCAGCAGGCGGTCTCGGGCTCCTGGAGCCCGCAGCGCTTCCAGGCGGCGCTGAAGAACAGCAACTGGTGGCGTACGCAGTCGGACTCGCTGCGGAAGTACATCACCCTCAAGCACACCGACCCGGCGACGCTGAACCGTCAGCGCGAGGAGGCTGGCGCCAAGCTCAACCGCATCGCGGTCGAGGTGGGCATGGGTACGCAGATGTCCGGCGGCAAGCCGTCCAAGCTGCTCCAGCAGGCCGTCTACAACTCGCTCGCCCTTGGCTGGACCGACCAGCGCATCAAGGACTGGCTGGGCACGCAGGTGGGCCTGCACGGCGAGATGATGTGGGGCGAAGCCGGCGAAGCCTTCGACAAGCTCCACACCGTGGCGTACTCGAACGGACTGCGCTACAGCTCCAGCTGGTACCGCGACCGCGCCCGAGAGGTCGTCTCGGGCCGCATCACGCAGTCCACGGTGGAGGACCAGATCCGCCGCGCGGCTGCCGCGCGGTACACCGCGTATCGTGAGCAGATCCTTGCCGGCCAGGACGTCATGGACCTGGCCTCCCCGTACCTCAAGACGGTCTCTACGCTCCTCGAACTCCCCGAGGGGGACGTGGATCTCTTCAACAAGCACGTCTCGAAGGCGATGACCTCCAGCGGCACTACGCCCCTGTGGCAGTTCGAGACCGACGTCAGGTCGGATCCGCTCTGGAAGAAGACCAACAACGCGCGTGAGTCCATGTTCAGCGTGGCTCACCAGGTGCTCAACTCGTTCGGAGTGACGTACTGATGCCTACCTTCAAGCCGTCCAAGCCGCTGGGCGTGGCTTTCACGCCGACGGCGAAGATCGCCAAGACCGATCAGGTGAACTGGGCGGACTACCTGAAGGGCCCCGACCGGGACGCCTACCTGGCGCTTGTCACCGAGTTCCGGCGCTTCGGCCTGGAGTCCCTGGCCGGGAAGATCTATGAGTACGTCAAGCAGGGCTACGGCGCCGACACGATCGCCCTCCTGCTCCAGGACACCAAGGAGTACAAGGAGCGCTTCGCCGGCAACGAGCAGCGCCGCAAGGCGGGGCTCGCGGTCCTGAACCCGCAGGAGTACCTGGCCGCGGAAGCCAGCTACCGCCAGATCCTGGAGGCGGCGGGTATGCCGAAGGGCTTCTACGACAAGCCCTCGGACTTCACGTCCTGGATCGGCGGGGACGTCTCCCCGCAGGAGATCAAGTCCCGCGTGGACATGGCCGCCGAGCGGCTGGGGCAGACCGACCCGACAGCGCGCAACGCGCTGAAGCAGATGTACGGCGTCAGCGAGGGCGACATCGTCGCCTACTTCCTGGACCGCAGGCGGGCGGAGCCCATCCTCAAGAAGCAGATGTCTGCGAGCGCCATCGGCGCCGCCGCCCTGCGGCGCGGCTTCAGCCTGAACCGCCTGGACCTGGAGTCCTATGCGGACCTGGGCATCACGGGCCAGGACGCCGAGGCGGCGTACGCCCGCATCGCGGACAGCTTCGAGGCCATGAGCGGCCTCGCCAACGTCTACGGGACCTCCTGGTCCCAGCGTGAGGCGGAGCAGGAAGTCTTCACGCCCGGCGCCGCCAAGGCGGTGGGCAGCGAGAACGCCTTTGAAAAGTCCAGGCGCCTCAAGTCCCAGGAGCGGGCCGCCTTCGCGGGCCGTGGCGGAGCCAGCTCCCAGGGCCTCAACGCGGGGTATCGTCGTACGTGATGGAGCCCCGCGCGGCTGTACACCGAGCGGGTCCCGGCAGGTCGCGCGAACCCCGTGTTCCCGGGCTGGATTGAATCCTGGCCTGCCACCAGCTTCCTTAGCCCCCGATTTCGGTCGGGGGCTTTGTGCTGCCCGCACCCTGGAAAACTAGCACTGCTAGCTAAAACGCCAGGCGCGATGTACATTCCCCGCCCGACGGATCCACCGGCCCCGTCCTCAGGCAAAGCCCGGTAGCGGAGCGCGAGACCCCTCCCCCGGGGGGAGTAGCTGGCCGCGAAGAGGCACGGGAGATGGCAGTGAGCGAGTACGACTTCGGATACGAGGGCGACGAGACGCCGAACCTGGGCGAGGCTGGCTCCACCCCGCAGGGACCCAAGTGGTTCCGCGAGGGCCTGGACAAGCTCTCGGGACAGGTCGCCGAACTCCGCGCGGAGAACGCCGCGCTGCGAGCCGAGAAGACCCGGTCCGAGATCGAAGACACGCTCAAGGCCAGGGGCTACGACCCGGCAGCCGCAGGGCTGTACACGGGTGAGCCCGCGAAGCTGGACGACTGGCTGACCGCCCATGGCGGCGCTCTGGCGAAGGTGGCCCCCGAGGGCCAGGCGCAGGGCGAGGCGACCCCTCAGGGTCCGCCGGCATCCACGGTTCCGGCTGACGGTCAGGCGGACATGCAGCGCATGATGGAGCAGGGCGCCAGTGGCGTCGCTGCCCCCCAGGGCTCGGACAAGGAGATCGCTGCCGCTCTCGATGCGGCGCAGACCCCCGCCGAGTTCGCGCAGATCATGCGTGCGAACGGCAGCCAGTTCAACTGGGGCTGACCCCCACCTGACCCCTCCCCGACACTTCGACATCCCGGGATACCGGGAGGTGAGAGGCCATGGCCAACGCGTACACCGATACCTCAGCGATGTCCAACGCGGTCCAGACCGCGTACGACAAGACTTTCCGCTTCGCCCTGCGTGACCAGCCGCTCTTCCGCGCCATCGCGGATGTCCGGCCGGCGAACCTGACGGGTCCCGGCGGCTCCATCGTCCTGGAGCGCTACCAGGACATGTCCGCGGCGACCACGCCGCTCACCGAGACTACGGACCCCGACTCCGTGGCGCTGGGCAACCCCACCACGACCACGCTCACGCTCAACGAGTACGGCAACGTCATCCTCAGGACGCGGAAACTCTACTTGTACGCCCTGAGCGACGTGGACCCGGCGATCGCGAACATCATCGCCTACAACGCTGCCGACAGCGTGGACCGCGTCGTGCAGACCGAGCTGCGCTCGGGTACCAACGTCATCCAGCGCAAGGCCGGTACGGTCTCGTACGTCACCAACGGCACCGTGTCCACCCCGGTGGCCACGACCATGGCGGCCACCGACTCCATCACGTCGGCCATGGCCCGCATGGCGCCGGTCAAGCTCCGTGCCAACAAGGCCGTGCCGATGCGAGGCAGCCTCTACTGGGCTGCGATCCACCCCGAGGTCTCCTACGACCTCCGCTCGGAGAGCGGCGCCGCCAACTGGCGTGACCCGCACAACTACTCGGCCGCCGGCAACATTTGGGCCGGCGAGATCGGCACCTACGAGGGCGCCTTCTACGTCGAGTCCCCGCGCTGCTACAACGCCGTGGACGCCGGTACCGGCGACAACACCGTCCGTCGCTTCCGCACGTACTACGCGGGCCGTGAGGCCCTGGCCGAGGCCGTGGCGGAGGAGTTCCACATCGTGGCCGGTCCCATCGTGGACAAGCTGGGGCGTTTCCGGCCCCTGGGCTGGTACGGCGTGGCGGGGTGGAAGCTGTTCCGCCAGGAGGCCCTGATCCGCGCGGAGACGACCTCCACGATCAACTCCGCCTGATGAGCGCGTGGCTGTTCCGGCCCCCCACGGTTGATGAGGGGCCGGCAGTCCCGGGATCTGCGCTCATGCGGTTTTACAAGATCACGCAAGGGATCACGATCCTGGACAACGACGGCGCGTACAGCCGCGTGCGTTTCCCGATCATCGACGAGACGACGTCGGCGACGAACACATACCTGGGCGGTCACGAGTACGTCGTGAACGACACGACGAAGGCCGCCCTCATCGCGGGCGGTGTCGGCGTTACGGACGCCAACTTCACCGCCATCCCCTAGGAGTCCTCGTGGACAACGAGAAGTGCTGCCCGGTGGGACCGGGCGGAGACATGACCCTGATCAACAACGATGAGCAGGCGATCCTGGACCGCACCACCCAGGGCCTCGCCGTCGAGACCGTCGGCTGCCAGGACGGGGAGCTGCACTGATGTGCCGCACCGGCTGTCCCACCCAAGACCATCAGTCCTGGGGCGAGTGCGCTCGCGCAGCGAACCTGAAGGTCGCGTACTGCGGCATCGGTGGCGGTGACGCCACCGTCCAGAAGAAGTGGGACGCGGAGCTGTCGCTGTACCGCTCCGCGCGTGCGCAGGGCATACAGCCCGACGGCACCACGACCGCGAAGGTCGTGAAGGCCCTGGAGGCCAGCAACAGGGCAGGCGCGGCCTACGGCCGGGACTTCAACGCGGCCACGCCCCTGGGGGCCTGATGCCCACCTTCGATCAGCTTGTGACCCGCGTACGCCGAGAGCTGCGCGGGTTCACGCTCGACCAGGCATCCATGGCCACGCTGGCCCTGGACATGCTCGCTGGGGACACCAGCTTCTCCGTGGACACGGACGACATCACTGAGATGTCGCGCGGTCTCGTCGAGATCGACGACGAGCTGATCCTGGTCAAGACCTACGACACCCAGACCGGGCTCGTCAGTGTGCTCGGCGGCCTGAACGGCCGCGGCGCCGAGGACACCACCGCTGCCGCGCACACGGCCGACGCCATCATCACCGTGGCGCCAACCTTCCCGCGCCAGGCCATCAAGGACGCGATCAACGACGCGATCACGAACCTTTACCCGACCCTCGTCGTCCTCGCGACGACGGACTTCGACTTCGTCGCCGCTCAGGTCGAGTACGCCATGCCGGCGGACGCCGAGGACGTCTGGACCGTGGTGGGCCGCTGGGTCGGCCCGGAGATCGTGTCCGGCGCCATGCCGAACTGGCGCTTCTCCACGCATCCGAACGCATCGGACTTCCCCACGGGGCGGTCCATCCAGCTCTGGACCGGCATCACGCCCGGACAGAACGTCCGGGTGACCTACACCAAGCGCCCTGCGCTGTTGTCGTCCAACGCCGACGACTTCGCCACGACCACCGGCTACCCCGACAGGGTCGCCGACCTCGTCGTCTGGGACGCCGCCAGGCGGCTGCTCCCGAGCGTCATGTCCGCCCGCCTTCAGCAGACCTCCGTGGAGTCCACGGAGCGCTCACAGCTGGTCGGCACGGGCGATGTCGCCCGGGCGGTGCAGACGTACTCCGCGATGTACGGCGAACGCCTCCAGACGGAGCGTGAGCGCCAGTACCAGGAGAACCCGAACTTCCAGACATTCCAGGGGTCCTGATGGCCAACGCGTACAACTACTCCAATGTGGCCGTTCCGACCACGCTCGCAGGCAACATCAGCGCCGGCGCCACGACCGTATCGGTCGTCTCCACCGTCGGCTTCCCGGCGGTTCCCTTCGTCATGGCTATCGACTTCGGCGCCAGCACCGAAGAGCTAATGAAGGTCACCAGCGTTGCCGGACTTGCCCTGAGCGGGACCCGTGGCTTCGGCGGCACCTCCGCCCAGAGCCACAGTCTGGGGGCCGCTGTGCGCCCCGTGTACAACGCCCAGGACGCCATCGACTTCCGCACGCACGAGGACTCCACCGCACAGCACGGCGCCACCGGCGCCGTCGTCGGCACGACGAACACGCAGACCCTGACGAACAAAACGCTGACGTCCCCGACGATCAACGGCTCCACGCTCAGCGGCACGCACACCGGCTCGCCGCTGGCGAACCTGACCCTCCAGGCGTCAGGGGCCGCGGTAACGCCGCTCACCATCAAGGGTGCCGTCAGCCAGAGCGACCCGCTCACGTACTGGCGGGACAGCTCGAACGGCTTCCTGGCATCCATGTCCGCGGGCGGGATGCTCCAGGTCAACCAGTTCATCTCGGACAACGGCGGCATCTTCGGTGACGATGTCACCATCAGCGGCAACCTGACGGTCGACGCCATCAACACGGGTCGCAAGGCGTTCAAGCTGAGCGACACCAGTCGCACGACGACGACCCTGTCGAGCGACCCGGATCTGAGCATCGGCCTGCCTGACGCCAGCGGTATCTACGCCATCGAGGCACTGCTCAATGTCCGCGGCGACGCAGCTGCGGACATCAACGTGGGATGGTCCGTTCCGGCGGGAGCCACCGGCTCCTGGACGCCTATCAACTTCAACGTGACCGCCTCCGGCAACTCGGCCAACGTCGAGATCGTGTCCTCGCTCTGGAGCGCGCAGCGCACCATGGGCCTGCATGCCACTCCCACCACGCCGTACGGCGTCCATGTTCGCGGATTCATCCGGAACAACGGCACGTCGGGAAACCTCGTGGTCCAGTGGGCTGCCGCCACTGCCGGCGGCACCGGGACCATCATGGGCCTGGGCTCCTGGATCACGGCCGAGAAGCTGGTCTAAGGGGCAGTCATGACCGGAATCGTCTCCCGCCTCCCCTTCCCGCTGTCGGGCCGCAGTGACTCGGCTGCGGCCACGTACACGCTCTCGGGCGTGGCGTACGACGTGGCCATCGCCGGCATGCCCTGGCTCATCAAGGCTGATGACCAGAACCCGCTGACGCGCGCGGGAGCGCCGGTCAAGAAGGACCAGTTCGACAACCAGCAGGAGCCGGGCGAGCAGAGCTTGGCGGGCTGGTGGCTGCGCTCGCAGGACAGCTTCATCGGGGGCTCCGGGCTCCTGTACCAGGACCCGTCCTCGGACAACCAGTACGCCATCCGCTACGCGTCCAGCGTGGGCGTGAACCCGTGGGTGAACGGCAAGCTCACGCTCCTGCGGGAGACGACGCAGCGAATCGCTGACGCCACGGCGAACCGGCACCTCCTCGTCGGCTGGAACGATGGCACGGATCGCTACTGGTCCGCCGTAGGGACCACGCTTCGCTCCGACACCGGAGCGGCCACGACCAGCATCACCTGGGGTGGAGCCGGGACCATCAGGTCCCTGACGAGCGACGGCACGAACTACTACGCCGCCGACTCCACCGGCATCTACCGCGGCGCCGGCAACGGCGCAGGTGCGCTGATCTGGAACACGGGCTCAGCGAACACGGCCGTTCGCTGGGTGAAGGGCCGCCTGATGGCGGGCATCGGCGCGTCCATCTACGAGCTGACCACGGGCGGCCCGGCGCTGCCGGCCGCCAAGTTCACGCACCTCAACTCCAGCTGGCAGTGGACCGACATCGCCGAAGGCACGAACGCGATCTACGCGTCCGGCTACGCGGGCTCCCAGGGAGCCATCTACAAGTTCGTTCTGGACACGAGCGGCAACGTACCGACCCTGGCGAGCGGCGGCATCTTGGCAGCCCAGCTGCCTCGCGGCGAGGTCGTCTACTCGATGACGACCTACCTGGGCTCGTGGATCGGCATCGGCACCAGCCGCGGCTTCCGCGTCGGCGAGATCGACGCGCAGGGCGATATCCAGTACGGCCCGCTGCTCATCGCCAACGCCAACGGCGTGAAGAGCGTCGCTGCCTACGACCGCTTCTTCTTCGTCGCCGCGACGAACGACATCGAAGCGAAGTCGGGCCTCTATCGCGTGGACCTGGGCCAGCCGATCCAGGACAACGGCGTGTCCGCCGGCACGCGGTACGCGTACGCGACTGACCTCCAGAGCAAGGTGACCGGAGAGGTTAGCGCGGTCACCGTCTTCGGCAACAGCGACCGCATGGCGCTGGCCGTCATCGGCCAGGGGAGCTATCTGGAGTCCGCCTCCACGCTGGAGGCGAGCGGCTACCTGACCACAGGCAGGGTCAGGTACAACACGCTGGAGCCCAAGCTCTACAAGCGGGCGACCATCCGGACGCCCATGAGTATTTACGGCACGGTGAGCCTGTCCGTGCTGGATCCCGGCGGAGCCGAGACCTCCATCATCACGATGTCCGAGGGCAGCGCGGTGGCCATTGAGGACGTCTCCCTGGTGACGCCAGCGCAGCCGGTGGAATGGCTCGCGCTGAAGCTGACGCTCGGGCGCTCCGCGACCGACACCACGCAGGGCGGAGAGGTCAACGGCTGGCAGCTCAAGGCCATGCCCGGCGTTGTGCGCCAGCGCATCTTCACGCTGCCGCTGTCCTGCTTCGACAAGGAGAAGGACAGCAACGGGCAGAGCACGGGCGCTGTCGGGCGCAGCCTCGATCGCCTTGAGGCGTTCGAGCAGATCGCTGCCCGCGGCGACTCTGTCGCCTACCAGGACCTCCGGTCCGGCCTGAGCTACCAGGTCGTGATCGATGAATACAAGTTCGAGCAGAAGACCTCGCCCAACAGGGGCGAGTCCCGCTGGGGCGGAATCCTCTGGGTTCAGCTCCGGACCATCTCCGACGTCGTCACCTGAGAGCAAGGACATGGACGTGGACTTCCAGATCATCGGGCCCGAGGAGCAGGACACCTTCCCCGTGGCGCCGTTCTTCTCGTACGCGCGCCACCAGGTCTCGGACAAGCAGTCCCGGGACGCCGACGTCGGAGACGTCGTGCACTTCTGGGACATGGTGGACGCCCGCTGTCGGGCGGCCGTGGTCACGCAGGACGACCTGGACAGCCTCTGGCTGAGTTACCTCATGCCGGGTGAGACGTCCATGCGCTGTGTGCGCGAGGTCCCGCACGACGAGACCAAGGGCGGGCCGTCTTGGCATTGGCCCTGTGGGGGGCACTGATGACGTACTGGAGCTACATCCTCACCGCCGTGGGCGTCTTCGGCCTGTTCCTGGCCGGGCGCAAGTCCCGCTGGGGCTGGGCCGTCGGCATCGGAGCCCAGTCTCTGTGGATCGCGTACGCGCTCACCACGGAGCAGTACGGCTTCCTGATCTCAGCCGGGGCGTACGGCTGGGTGTACACGAAGAACTTCCTCGCCTGGCGTCGGGAGGCTTGCAGTGTGGCCGCCTGAGCGCGTCATCATCGCGCCGGCCAACAAGGCCGAGCGTGAGGCCGTGAAGACCGCCCAGAGGGCGCTGCGCATCGCCGAGACCGGCGCCATGGACGACGTCACCAGAGCCGCCCTGAGGGGCGTGCAGCAGCTCTTCAAGCTTCCGGTCAGCGGAGTGCTGGACCGGCCCACCTGCGAGGCCCTGGACCGCCTGCGGCCTCCGTCCCTGAGGGAGTAGGCATGGACGTGAAGGACTTGGTCGAGCGGTCCGGATTCACCGGACTGGAGGCGGCCCTGGCGGTCGCCATCACGCAGCTCGGAGAGGTGAGCGTCTGGTGGGCCGCGCCCCTGGCGCTGGTGCTCACCGCGGGCAAGGTCTGGGCGCAGCAGCGCATAAAGGCCAAGGGGGCCGCGTGAACGAGGACAGCGGCGTCAGCCCGGTCGCGCTGGCTCTGGCGGAGCTGCGCGGAGCGGTGGACACGGGCTTCGCGAAGATGGAGGGCCGACTGGAGGTCGGCACGCAGCGCACCTTCGCGCTGGAGATGGAGATCAAGGAGCTGAAGCGGAAGTACGCGCAGATCGAAGCGAAGCTCTGGAAGTTCTCCATGGCGGCAGCGCTGATCGGTGGCGCCGGAGGCGCCGGGGCGTACCAGCTCGTTTAGGCCCGGAAACGCAAAAAGAGCCCCCTCCCGAAGGAGGGGGCTCTTCGCATGCCGCATGGCTCGGGTGATCTAGGCCCGTGCCCGGCACGGCCAGCCCTTGGTCCTTGGAGAGGGGGCTGGCCGGGTCAGTCTCTCATGCGTCGAGTGATGTGGGCATGTCCTCGGCCACCACGGTGACCTGCCGCCGGTAACGGCGGACTGTGGTCTCTGTGCAGCGGATGACGTCCACATCCCTGTCAGACGCCATGGCGCGCTCCTCGGCCGCCCTCTCGGCGGCCTCCTGGTTCGGGAAGCGCTCTTCCGCACCGGAGAGCTTGAACCACTCCTTGGCGTCAGCCATGGTCGTCCCCCTTCAGCGTCAGGCCAGCGCGCTCGCAGAACTCCTCCAGGCTGATCTCGCCCGCCCAGCCGTCCTCGTCCTGGAAGGACGCGACCAGCGTCGGCTGATGGCTCCAGGTGTCCACGTCCGGGCCCGGCTGGCTCTCGACCGAGCCGTAGCCGTAGCGGAAGCGCAGATACAGATACTGGCCCGTATCCGTCCAGGCGTCCCACTGGGACGGGCAGGCGTGGCAGGTCTGCACCGCTTTGACGATCGTCGTCACTCGCCCTCCTTCGCGGGGTCGATGGTCAACGCCGCCATGACAAGCGCGGCGTCATACCCCGCCTTCCATGCCGGGCGGGCCGCCAGGTCAGGCAGGTTTGCCCGCAGAGCCATGACTTGCTCCGCCAGCTCGTGGGCGAAGGCGTCGATGAGCCCGTTGGCATCGGCGACAGCGTCGCCTGGGTAGCGGAAGTCTCCGGACTTGAGTCCGGAGATGACTTCGTTCAGCAGCTCCTCCCGCGCGCTCACGCGTCCTCCCCGGGCTGGATCAGCTCGACCTCGCCCTGAAGGCGCTCCGGAAGCGCCGGCGGCCCGTAGGCCGCAGCCCAGCCGTTCGTGGGCGACTGCACGATGGCGACGCCGTCGCCCGCCGGATCGACTCCGACCCGCAGCTCCTCGCCGTTCGGGCCGGAGTAGTCAGCCCGAAGCTCGGAGGATCGCACGAAGGCGATCACGTCCCTGAAGGTCTGAATCAGCGACTCCTCGGAGTCGTTCTTCGAGACGTCCCACACCGTGGTGCGAGCGCCCTCCTTGTGGCAGATCTTGAACGAGTCTCTGCCAATGGTCAGCGTGAGCATCACATCTCCACGTCGGGGTCGATCAGGTCGGCCGCCCACTCGGCGCCGTCCGACCAGCCGTCGGACCGATCGGGGTTCTCCGACCGGATGGCCTGCGCAAGCCTGCGCGCGTACTGATCCTGGACCTCGATGAGGGCCGCGTTGCACAGGCTCAGGTGTTCGTCAGAGCCGTCCTGGTTGACGAGCTGCGCCCAGGCGCTCACGTCGACACCTCCGGATCGATGAGGTCGGCGGCGTCACGGACGCCCTGAACGTAGTAGCTCGCCCCCACGGTGGTCAGGTGGGCGTCTTCCTGGTCGGCAAAGCCGCGCTGCTTCTCGGCCAGCTCGCGGGTGAAGGCGCCGATGAGACGGTTCTTCTCAACAGGCGTGTAGTTGTCCCAGAGGGCCATGTACAGCGCCTCCCGCGCGCTCACGCCGCCTCCCCGAAGGTGCGGTCCAGCTCCGCGTTCAGGAACGCCGCGATGTCCTCGCGGCTGTGCTCGTGCACGCGGTCTTCGATCAGCTCCGCCAGCGCGATGCGCACGTGCTGCGTGGCGTTGCGCTCGTTCTCGGTCTCGTGGGCCATCAGTCCTCCGCCTCCGCGCCGCATCGGCGGCACTCGGTCTCGTCGTAGTCGTGCTCGGGATAGACCTCGCCGGAGGCGTCCACGCAGTCGTCCTCGTGGATCTCCATCAGTCCTCGCTCCTCTCCAGGAGCGCGTCAATGCGCTTCAGAGCCATGGCGCCGATGCGGCGCCGGTGGGCGATCTCCTCGCGCTGCTCACGCAGCACGGCGATGCTGGGGGACCTGAAGCCCTTCCTCAGAAGGGCGTTCACGATCCGCGAAGCGAGGTGGTCGGCGCCCAGCGCCTCGTGTAGCGCCTGAGCGCTCGGGTCTGCGTAGTTGGCCATCAGCTCTCCTTGATGGGCGCGACGTGCGTGATGGCCAGCACCTGCGCGTCGGGGTGGGTGATGATGAGGGCGCCGTCCAGCGCGGTGACGGACGCGTCACCGGGGATGCTGACCTCGTAGGCGTGGCCGCCGGCCACGCTGTACGCGACGCTGAGCGGCGGACGCCGCTCGGGCTGGGGCACGGGGCGTCGGTTGAACATGCAGGTCGACGGGTCGTACCCATTGCAGTTGTCGCACTCGTGCCACTCCGGCTCCGGAAGCTCCACGGTCTCGACCGTGACCGGCGCGTACGCCTTGCAGTCGCAGTCCGGATCCCAGCAGGAGCCGTCCGTCTTGGTGACGTGCTGGTGGTGGAAGCGGTCGTGCGAGCAGCGGCAGCGGTTGTTGATGATGGTGGGCTCAGGGGTGACTAGCGTGTACCACTTGCAGTCACACCCCTGAGTGGTGCATGGGTACCCGCGCCCCCTTGGCGCATGGCCCGCGTGCCCGCACTTGCAGAGCCCCTTGGGCTCATCCTGCGATGAGGGCTCGGACTGCATCCGGTCCTCCTTCCTGAAAGATCTGGTTCACGTCGGCTCCTTGCGGGAGCCTGATGGGCCGGGCCTTGACCTCCCGGCCCAGGAAGCTGGCGAAGGAGCCGCCCGCCTTGTCGCCGTCGGCGAAGCTGTACACGGTGTCGAAGTCCGCGAGGCAGCGGCCGAAGTGCTTCTGCCACGCCTTCACGCCGGCGACGCCGACGGCGGGTATGCCGCAGATCGAGAGCGTGATGGTGTCCAGCTCGCCTTCGGCGACGGCGATGAAGGGGCTGTCCTTCTTCAGGTCGAGGACGTTGAAGAGGTTCGAGGAGCTTCCCTCGGGCTTCAGGTACTTCCGGTGGCCCTCGATCGTCTTGCAGTCGTGGTCCTGGGCGCATCGGAAGTTCATGTTCACCACGCCCTGCGGCGTGATGTACGGGATGGCCAAGCGGCCCCGGTAGGACTCGTGGCCCAGAAGGGGCCTAGCTACGGCGCCGAGTCTGAACTGGATGGCCGCGTTGCGGTCGAAGCCGCGGCGGGCCAGATACGACAAAGCCGCCTGGTCGGCGGCGAGGTCTTGGTGATACGTGGCGGCGGCCTGTTCGAAGAACAGGCGCTGTTCATGCGACAAGGTCTGCATCAGTGAGGACCCATCCCCCGTACCTGTCCCAGTGGTTGTCCGCCTCCGTGCCCGCGGCGAGGTGAGCCGGATTTACGCAGGGCGGGTTGTCGCACAGGTGCCGGACCAGCAGCCCCTCGGGGATCGGGCCGTGCATCAGCTCGTAAGCCACGTGGTGCGCCTTCCGGACCCGCCCCTCCAGACGGAAGTTGCCGTAGTTCTTGGGCGCCGGACCATGAGGCGCGCCTGTCCATACCCAGCATCCGCCGGGAGTGCGGCGCACCTTCATCCAGAACCGCAACGGCATGGGTATGAGCTTGCCGTGGCCGCTCATGCACTTCTCCTTCCCGGAGGCACGTACCGCCTCCCGGGCGTCGAGCTGACGCCCTCTCCGGGGCGCTGGTAGCGCCCCGTGCGGAGGCGGTTCACCGCCACCCCCGCGTCCTTGCAGATCTGCTCCGCCCGCTGCTCCGCGTCCTCGCGGTCGCAGTTCTCCATGGCTTGGATGAGTTGGATGGCCGAGCCGCCTGCACCGCAGGCGTGGCAATGGAAGACGCCCTTCTCCACGTTCACACGCATCGAAGGGCGTCGGTCCCCATGGATGGGGCAGCAGACGGTCTCCTCGCCCCAGCGGCCCGAGTTCAGCTCGATGCCGTAGTGGAGGAGGACGGCTGCGATTGGAAATGGAGGAGCTGCGCGGCCAGGAAGAGATCGACTCGAACCCATTCGATGTGCCCCTTTCCAGCGGCCGGGAAGTGACGCAGCTCCACGGGGAGCTGGCCAATCGGCAGCCAGGCGTCCCACTGCGGAACGGGCTTGTATGCCCGCTTGACCACGAGCATGCAGAAGGCGGCGCCTGCATTGATTTGCTCTGCCGCGGTTTCGCGAAACCAGCCTGCAAGCTGCTGTGTCGCAGCCGCCTTGACCTCCACGACCACGCCGGGGATCCCGGCGACGTCGCCCTTGTCCTTGTTGCCGGACAGCGCCCGGCGCTCGGCCGCCGGCCACCAGTTCTGGAGGTAGCGCACCACCTCGCGCTCCGCGGCGGTGCCCTTCGCCTTGCTCTTGGTGCTCACGGGCACCACCTCTCCTTGTAGTCCTCCAGTGCCTGGCCCAGGTCGGCCTCGTGCCAGTTGCCCGAGTCCACCCACTCCACCGCCTGCCACACCTCCGCGAGCCGCTGCGCGTGCTCCTCGGCGAGCTTCAGGTGGTTGAGGACCATGCGGGTCTGGCGCGCCGCGAAGGCGGCGCCAGGAATGCGCTCCGCCTCCAACCCCTGGAGCCGGTCCCGCATGGCCTCGATGTCCTCGCGCTGGGCCTCCAGGCCCTTCACGTGGGAGTACAGATAGTTGTAGCTACCGCCGCTCACCGGCAGCACTCCTCTGCATGCAGGTTGGCGTAGCGCAGCGCCATGCGCCACGTCAGGTAGCTGTGACCGTCCTTGTGGACGGTGGCGCTGCACTGGTGGCCCCAGTTCCAGCCCCAGGTGCCCCGGTACAGCTGAACCCGCCACCTGGTGGGCAGCGGGTTCGTGTTGGGTTCGTACTCCGGCAGGTCGTGCGGGACGCCGGAATGGGCGTCACTCATCGCCCCCACCGTCCCCCAGATAGCGGGCGTACACGAAGTACTGCCCCTCTTCGAAGCGGCGCACCGCCTCGAAGTCACCGGCGGGCCTGAAGGCGACGATCCTGCCCGTGCATGCCTTGTACGCGAACTTCCTGGAGCCGGTCTCGCTGTACGGCTTCTCGATGCGAGCCCACTCGCCCGGCCTGCCGCGCAGCTCCTGCGCGATGTCCCGGTAGTCCACCGGCCCCAGCCGGGGCTCCTTCCAGGTGATGCTCACGCTCACGGCTCGAACCTCCTCACGGGGATGCCCGCCTCTTCGGCGAGCTTGATGGTGTGCTGCGTGCCCGAGCCTTCGGGCAGCGGGAAGGCGAGGACCAGGTCCGCGCCGGCGCTCACCATGCGCACGTTGCGCAGCGGGCCTGCGGCCTTGCCCTGCCCTGCCCAGTTGGCGGGGAACTTCATCTCCGTGCAGCCCAGCTCCTTGCCTGCGACGCGGTACCAGTACGACGCGAGGTCGTCGGCACCCGTGGAGCAGGCGCCATGGATGAGCTGGAAGGGGCCGTGCTCGTGGAAAACGGCCCAGAGGGCATCGAAGACCGCCTGTCCGTCGCTCCATGACCTGGACCCGGTGACGATGACCTTCACTCGCCCTCCTCGGCCATGCGGCGGAGCAAGTCCCTCGCGGCCTCCCACCCGAGACCATTACGGCGCTCGGGGTCGGCAATGGCGTCGGCGGCTTCGCGGAGGACGGCGGCGCGGTACGCGTCGAGGAGCTTCTGCGCGTGCTCGTAGCTGGTGCCCCGAGCCTCGCTCTGCGGGTTCCATTCGGGCCACATCAGCTTGCTGTAGACGGCCTCGCGGGCGCTGGGCTGGGTCACCGCTCCTCCTCCGCCTTCTCGATGAGCGCGGCGTAGCTGTCCGCGTGTGCCTGAAGCTCGCGGATCTGTCGCGCCACGGCCCCGAAGGCCGGGCTGGTGGCGACCATGCCGCGCTGACGCGCGCGCAGCTTCTCCGCCTGGAGATCCAGGCGCGCCTGCTCGAAGCGGAGCTGCTTGAGGACGAGGTCAGTCATTGGTGCCCTCCTCGGGCCAGAGCAGTTCGAACGCGGCATCGTCTGCCTGGCAGGGCTCGCAGGGCGTCCGCGTGCAGCTGTGAACTGTCGCGCGAAGCTTCATGGCGTGGGCGCGGGTTGCCGCGCGGTCCATACCCTGCTCCTTGCAGCCCTGGATCAGGAGTCCGAGGGCGTCATACAGCACCGCCTGAGCGGCGGCCACCGCCTCGTGAGCCCGCAGGCGTCTTTCATCCATCACCAGCCGTCCTCACTCCAGCCGCCGGCGAAGCCGTGGGGCTGGCTCACGTAGTCACCGACGTAGGACGTCGCGGCGTCCAGATGCATCGGAAAGTGGTTGTTGGCGTCAGCGTCTGCCTTGGCATGGCGGTTCTTGACGCAGGCCACGTGCAGGTCGCCCGAGTTCGTCAGGCCGCACGTGATGATGACCTCAGGCAAGGAGCTGACCTTGCCCTGCATGTCCCCCTTCCGGGGGCAGGGGCTCTTGGTGCGCTCGCTGTCCGAGGCGTGGTGCACCAAAAGAACGTGGGCTTCGGTCTCGCGGGCCAAGACCTTGGCCTGACGCATGAGGTCCCGCAGGGACCCCCACTCATCGCCCGTGTTGTGCCCGATGTCAGAGGCGATGTCGATGAGGATCTGCTCGGGCCAGCAGCCCTCGGCCTCGTGGTACGCGTACGTGCTGAGCCAGACGTCATCAAGGTCCGGGCTCGGCATGAACTCCCAGCGAAGGAAGTCGTACTGCTTGAGCAGGGCCGCGCACTTCTCGGGCTCCGTCCGGAGCCACTGCTCCGTGGTCTCGGTGGATGTGCGCGTGCTGATGGCCAGCAATCGGCTGGCCACGGTGTCTTGGTCGGAGTCGGTGGAGAACGCGAGGGTCGGAACCCTCATGTTCAGCAGAGCGTTCAGGACGATCCGGGTCTTGTGGGATCCGGACTGTCCGAACAGCATGGACATGGAGGCCCGGCGAAAGCGGATCGCGCGGGCCTCCCAGGACGCAAAAGCGGGGGGCAAGGGCTCTTTACCCAGTGCCCCCCGCTTCACGGAGCGGGAGAGAGTCTGCAAGTCACACGCTCGTCAGGATCAGGAGAGCTACGACGACCGTGACGGCGATGCCGATCCATACCCCCGGCAGGAAGGTGCGCTCGTGCTCCCGCTGCTTGCCGTACCAGGCGTCCGAGCGGACGACCGCGGAAGGCTGCGTGGGCGCGAGCGCCTGCTGAAGCTGCGCTCCGCGCTCGACCAGCGCGGGCGTGGGGGCGGGGCGGAAACGCCCCTCGGGGTCCGCCCCCGGGCGCGTATGCGCCCTGGACCTCGATGCCATGTGTTCACCCCCTCCCCATCGCCCCACATTGTGGGGGACAGGGAGGGTGCCGGGGAAGCGGGTCACGCGGCTACGCCGGGACGGGGTTGAAC
>Ga0247820_10000273_pt1 | contig 26849 bp, 32 predicted proteins | sample 13C_Glucose_Day1_2_FD_192480 | JGI IMG/M metagenome (GOLD analysis project Ga0247820, IMG submission 192480) | Soil microbial communities from agricultural site in Penn Yan, New York, United States - 13C_Glucose_Day14 | ecosystem: Environmental > Terrestrial > Soil > Agricultural land | place...
ATCTTCGAGCCCTGAGGTGCAGGCGGGTCTGCGGGCGCTGTTCAGCGTCATGGGCGACCTGGCCGTCACGGTGGCTCCGCTCCTCGGTCAGGCCCTGAAGGTCATCGGGCAGATCTTTGAGAAGCTCGGTCCCCCGGTCTCCCGGATCATCGAGGCCCTTGGCGACGCCCTGGCCCCGATCATCGACGCTCTGGCCCCGATCGTTGTGGAGCTGGCGGACGTCCTGGGCATCGTCCTGGACGCCCTGTCCCCGCTCTTCCCGGTCATCGCGGATCTGATCGTCATGGCCCTCAAGCCGCTGACGCCGATCATTGAGGTCATAGGCGAGGTCTTCCAGAAGATCGCCCCGGTCGTCGAGATCCTCGCGAACGTCATCGGTGCCGCGCTGAAGCCGGTGCTGGAGCGCCTCGCCGGGATCTTGATCGAGCTGGCTCCCCTGCTGGGGGAACAGCTCCTGGAGATCATCGAGATGCTCCTCCCGATCCTCCCGGATCTGGTGGATGTCTTCATCGAGCTGTCGATGTCGGTGACGGAGATCCTGGATCAGCTCGCTCCGCTGCTGCCCCAGATCCTGTTGCTGGCGGCTGCGTTCATCAAGGATCTGCTTCCGGCGATCCTGCCGCTGATCCCTCCGCTGACGGAGCTGGTCGAGAAGCTCATCAATCTAGCCCAGTGGGTGATCGAGAAGATCGTCATCCCTGTCCTGGAACGCTTCATCGGCTACGTCGCCAGGATGGAGGAGAAGCTCAAACCCTTCATCGACGCAGTCAAGGAGATCGTCGAAGGAACGATCCACTTCTTCGAACATCTCTACGACGTCCTGGTCGGCCACTCGATCATTCCGGATCTCATCAAGAAGATCCGGGACTGGTTCGACACCGGCAAGCGGTGGATCAAGAAGATCTGGGACGCCGTCTGGGAGAACACCATCGGCCGCGTCGTCAGCGCGGCCAAGACGGTGGGCGACAAGGTCTCCGGCTTCGCCCGAGGCATCCGCGACAAGTTCAACGACGCCAAGCGCTGGGCCTCCGAGAAGTGGAACAACCTGTGGTCCGGGGTCTCCGGCACGGTCGCCTCGATGCGCAAGGCGGTCGAGGGGCGGGTCAAGGGCTTCAAGGACAAGGTCGTCGGCTTCTTCGAGGACGCTGTCAAGGGCGTCAAGACGGCCTGGAACAAGCTGAAGGACGTCGCCAAAGCACCCGTGAAGTTCCTGATCGAGACGGTCTTCAACGAAGGCCTTCGGAAGGTCTGGAACAACACGGCGGCCAAGCTCCCGGGCATCGGGAAGATCGACGCCATGAAGCTCCCCAAGGGCTGGGGAGCGGCCACCGGTGCGATCGTTCCGACGGAGATCCTTCCGGGCTACACGCCTGGACGGGACGTTCACCGGTTCGTCTCCCCCACCGGCGGTGTCATCGACCTCTCCGGTGGAGAGGCGATCATGCGCCCCGAGGTCACCCAGGTGATGGGCCGCAGCGGGGTCAACGCCCTCAACGCGGCAGCCCGTCAGGGCGGTGTGGCCGGAGTCCAGTCACTCCTGGCCAGCGGCCTGCCTCACCGCGCCTACTGGGGCGGCGGCATCTGGGACGACATCACCAACAACCCCGTCACGCGCGGGATCAAGAAGGTGGCCGGCAAGGGTGCCGATCTTCTTGAGAAGGGGGCGGACTGGGCTCGGGGCGGCGTTGCCGACCTGGCCGAGAAGACCCTCAAGACTCTCCTCGGGGTCAAGTCCCTGACGGTCGACACCAAGAACCAGATCTGGTCGAAGCTCGTCGGCAACATCCCGGTGGTACTCGCGGACAAGATCGTCAACTTCATCCGCGGCAAGGAGACGGAGTTCGGGGGCGGTGGTTCCTGGCTCAAGCCGGTCAACGCGGCCTACGGCACGAAGTTCGGTGTCAAGGGTTCGATGTGGTCCTCCGGGTACCACACCGGCCTGGACTTCCCGGCAGCCGTCGGTACCGCCATCAAGGCAGTGGCCGCAGGAACGGTCTCCTCGATCGGGCGGTCCGGTCCGTACGGCAACCACCTGACCCTGGATCACGGCGGGGGCCTCACCTCGCTGTACGCCCACATGAGCGAGATCCTGGCGCAGGCCCGGCAGGCCGTCTCAGCCGGCTCGCTCATCGGTCGCGTGGGAGCCACCGGCAACACCACCGGCCCGCACCTCCACCTGGAGGCCCGGGTCAACGGGAAGTCGGTCGACCCGATGCCGTACCTCACCGGGGGCGGCAGCGCGCTGAACACACCCGGATCGGGTGTCCAGCGGTGGGCAGGAGTGGTTCGTCAAGCCCTGGGTCTGGTGGGTCAGCCCTCTTCCTTGGTGGACACGACCTTGCGCCGGATGAACCAGGAGTCCGGGGGCGACCCCAGAGCCGTCAACAAGTGGGACAGCAACTGGCGCGCGGGACACCCGAGCGTCGGTCTGATGCAGGTCATCGGGCCCACCTTCCGGGCCTACGCGGGGCGCTTCAGGAACAAGGGCCCGTTCCTCTACGGGACCTCGATCGACCCGCTCGCCAACGTCTACGCCTCCATGCGGTACGCCCTCGGGGCGTACGGCTCGCTCTCGCGGGCCTACAACCGCCCCGGTGGCTACGACAGCGGCGGGTGGCTGCCTCCCGGGATCACTCCGGTGGTCAACGAGACCGGAAAGCCCGAGGCGATCCTCAACCCCGCTCAGTGGGACGCCATGATCACGCTCGCCCAGAAGGTCCAGCGGGATCAGGTAAGCGGTGGCCACCACATCACGGTGAACAACTCTCCGCAGCCCACCACAGAGAAGCAGATCGAGGACGCGCTGTACCGCATGGAACTGCTGGGGAGGTGAGCCGTGGCGCTGCTCGTCGGCGGTACCAACACCACCCCCACGGGTCCGTCCGTTCGGGACGTCCGGGCCACTTCGGTGACCTGGACGTCCTCCTCGGGGCGGATCACGTCGCTGTCCGACTTCGACGACCCGAACACCGGTGTCTTCGTCATGCCTGGCGTGGCAGGCACCGGTCTTCCCGACTACACGTACTACTCGGACGAGTCCCCGGCGTTCGACGGCTCGGTGATCCGTGGAGTGCGAGCCGGGCAGCGTCAGCTCACCATCCCCCTGCACCTCTGGGGGCCGGACAGGCCGTCGTGCCTGACCCGGTTCCACCGGCTGGTGCAGGACCTCAATCCGGCGTTCGGGCCTGGCACGCTGGCCTTCACGGAGGCCGACGGCTCGACCCGGCGCATCTCGGCGTACTACTCGGACGGCCTCAGCATCCAGGACGACGACGACAGGACGGGCCGCCACTGGATGACTGTGGTCCTGACCTTCGTCGCCCCTTCCCCGTACTTCCTCGGCGAGGACAAGACGGTGACCTTCCACGTCGGAGGCGGAGCGAGCACGTTCCTGCCGATCCTGCCGTGGCGTGTCAAGGACTCCCAGGTCCTCGGAGCCGTGAAGGTCATCAACCTCGGTGAGGTCCGCACCTACCCGGTGTGGGCGATCCGGGGTCCGGCCACGGCCGCGACGATCGCGAACGTCACGACGGGCGAGAGCTTCACCCTTACGAGGTCCATGTCCTCCTCGGACACGGCCGTCATCGACACGCGTGAGGGCGTCAAGAGCGCTCTCCTGAACGGCTCGACCAACCTCTGGCCGGACCTGAACTCCGCAGCCGTCCTGTGGCCGCTGAACCCCGGTGAGAACAGCCTCAGCCTGACCGTCACAGGCACTTCGGAGGACAGCTCGGTCCAGCTCTCGTACACGTCCCGCTACCTCACCGCGTACTGAGGGGGCCGTGTGTACAGCCCGCTCGACCTCCAGGTCTACGTCCGTAGCTCCGGCCACCAGATCATCGGCCAGCTCGACGACTTCACCCAGGTCCAGTTGGTCATGCGGTACAACGCCGTCTCCAACTGGGTCCTGAACATCTCGGCGACGGACCGGAACGCGGCTCTCCTAGCGCCAGAGTCCAATCCGAACGGCGGGCTGATCTTCAAGCTCTACGGCTCCACCCTGCTCTCCGGCCCGATCCACACCTTCGGGTACGCCTCGAACCAGGACGGCACCCGGAAGCTCACCGTGGCGGGCCCGGACGACACTCAGTACCTGGCCAACGCACTGGTCTGGCCCGACCCGGCCCATGCGATCGACTCCCAGGCCACGGCGTACTACGCGGTGACCAACTCGGCCTCGTCCACCGAGACCCTGATGAAGAGCCTGGTCAACCTGAACCTGGGTCCAGGGGCCCTCACGGAGCGCCGCAAGAGCGGTCTCACCGTGGAGACCTCCAGCAACCGGGGAAAGACCGGGCAGTCCTTCAAGTACCGGTTCGAAACGGTCCTGGACGCCCTCACCGAGATCGCCCGAGGAGCCCCGATCGGGCTGCCGCCCGGATACCTCGGCTTCCGCATCCGGCAGAAGGACACCTCAGCCGAGATCGAGTTCCAGGTCTACTCGACGACGAACCGCAGGGACACCGCGACCTTCTCCGAGGGCCGGGGCAACCTTGTCTCGTCCTCGTACCAGGTCAATGCGCCGGACATGACGTACGCGGTCCTGGGAGCCGGCCGGTCGGCCGTGGACGGTGCAGAGAACGCGGCCGTCGTGGCCAAGGAGCTGTTCGGGTACACCCGCGTCGACACCCAGCCTGTCTTCCCCGGCTACCGGGCGGAGGGCTTCGTGGACGTGGGCGAGGTCGACCCCACAGCGGCCGACGCACAAGCCCAGCTCGACGAGAAGGGCCAAGACGCCCTGTACACGGGCGCCACCTCCGTCAGCGTCTCGTTGGACCCGCAGGAGACGGACCAGCTGACCTTCGCCAAGGACTACTTCTTGGGTGACCAGGTCACGGTCGTCGTCCCGTACGCCGGGGTGATCCAGGAGCAGGTCCGTGAGGCGGAGCTGACCTTCGACGCCTCCAACGGCCTCACCACGGAGATCACCGTCGGCACCGAGGCCACCACTTCCCACAAGACCTCCGGTGCGACGAAGCGCCTGAACACGCTCGCCGACATGGTCAAAAGGCTCAACACCCGAAAGTGAGGTCGCTGTGGCCTTCACGTCCTTCCCCTTCAGTTCCTCGCCGCTGTCCACCGAGGCCGAGTACGCCCTGACGGCCAGCCGCTGGGGCAACGACGGAGTCCACACCGACGACCTCTCCAGCACCACGCTGAAGGTCACGGCGAACGGCACAAGCAGCGTCTCCATCGCCGCCGGCTCGGGCTTCGTAAACGGCGCGACCGTGATCAACGACGGCCCGTACCTGCTCCCGGTCGTTTCCAACTCCGGGGGCTCCTCGGCCCGGAAGGACCTTGTGGTCCTGCGGTACGACGCTTCGGCTGACTCGATCACCCCCGTGTACAAGACGGGTGCCGCGAGCGCTCCGGCCCTCACGAACAGCCCTGAGACAGGCGTGGTGGAGATTCCGCTCGCCGAGTGCACCGTGGCCGCAGGAACCTCTGTGGTGGCCTCTGGGGCCGTCGTGGACCGCCGCTGGGGAGTCGGACATCCGGTCGCCTACGGGGTGCCTGGAGCCCGCCGTCCGTCCCGCAAGGGACAGATCTTGGTGGAGGGCAACGACCTCTACCTGGGCGACGGCACCGCGTGGAACTACGTAGGGACCGCCGGGACGACGACCTGGGGCACCTACACCCCGATCTGGACCGCCGGGTCGACCACGGTCAACTGGGGCTCCGGCTCCAACAATGTCGGGCGCTACAAGCTCTTCGGCAAGACGTGCCACCTGACGATCCAGGTCATCCCCACGGGCAACCCTCCCGGATACGACGACCCCCTCCAGGTCAGCCTGCCGTTCGCCTGTCACAACTCCTTGCGCCAGTTGTTCACGGTGACCTTCACCTCGTCGAACAGCCAGGGTTCCGCTGTTGGTGCCGCCATGACCTACCCGACGGAGAGCACCACCAAGATCGCTCGCATTCGGTTCCCGGTCAGTTCCGGGTCCTCCGGCTCCCCGGGCGCTGAGGTGATCAATTCGGTGAACATGCACACCAACGAGCCCTTCAACATGCGCACCGGTGACGTACTCACCATCTCCGGCACGTACGAGCTGGCTTGACCAGCCCCGACGACGCACCCCTGAGGCAATGCCTGCGGGGGCTTTTTCATGAGCGAAAGGCAGCACGATGAGTCGACACCTCTTCGGGCTCTCGGCCGCCGACCTGGCCATGGAGAAGGTCGGGGACGAGGTCCGGCTCCGTGCCGGAGCCGTCGGTACGGTCTGGGACTCCCTGGTGGGCGGTACGCAGATCACCGACCTGGCCGATCTGAGCGGCAACCCGATCACTCAGATCACCGCCGACACCGAGGCGGCCGTGGGCTTCTACGGTCCTGAGGGCGTCAGCACGGTCTGTGCGGACTTCGGGTACTCCCGGCGCTTCCTGATGATGGCCGTGGACCTCGGCGAGCAGATCGACGACCTGCGTCTGAACAAGCTCGACCTCACCGGCGGCACGATGCTGGGGCCGATCATCACGTCCGGGGCTCCCTCTGCTGAGGACGAGGCCGTGAACAAGGCCTACGCGGACGCCCAGGTCTCCTCGGGCGACGCGGTCACCCTTAGCTCCGCCAAGACCTACACGGACTCCCAGGCGGCCCTGAAGGTCTCCAAGGCGGGCGACGCCATGATGGGCCCGCTGACCCTGCCGGGCAATCCCACGAACCCTCTGCACGCCGCGACGAAGCAGTACGTGGACTCGCTCGGAGGCGGTGGAGGCGGGGCCGTCTCCTCGGTCAACGGCCAGACGGGCGTCGTGAACCTGACGGCCGCCAACATCGGAGCCCTCGCCGCGACAGCCCGCGGTGCCTCCAACGGCGTGGCGTCGCTTGACGCGGGCACCAAGGTGCCGACCGCCCAGATCCCCGATCTGACGTCCACCTACCTGGCCTTCGAGGACTCCTGGGGCAACCAGTGGGGGCCAGCCGACCAGGGACTGAAGGCGTGGAGCTATGACCCCTCGGTGGCGGGATTCTCCTCGGCACCGGTCGGCGGCTCGGTGTACATGATCCGGGTCAAGCTCCGGAAAGCCGCCACGATCTCACGGATCGCGATGATGACGGTGGCGGCCGGCTCGGGGCTCACGGCCAACCAGAACTACGCCGGGCTGTACACCTCCAGCGGAACCCGGGTGGGCGTCACGGCCAACCAGGCGAGCACCTGGACCACGGCGAACAACACCCTGTCGATGAACCTGACCTCGCCGTACAGCGCGGCGGCCGGGGACTACTACGTCGCCTTCGTCTCCAACGGCTCCACCCGGCCCGGCTTCGTATGTGCCACGACCCTCGGTGCCACGCGGACCCCCGGCAACGCCAACCTTTCCTCCGGCGGCTACCGGTACTGCATCGGTGCCACGGGCCAGACCTCGCTGCCCAGCAGCCTCAGCATCGCCTCAGCCACCCCGGACGCCAACGCGTACTGGGTCGGCCTGGCCTGATCCGAAGGGAGCACCACAGTGGCGCTGCCCGCCAACATCACGACGGTGAAGGTCTTCGGCCGGTACATGGACTTCACTGGGGCTCCGATGCAGGGCACCGTGACGTTCACCCCGAGCCAGAAGTACGTCACCAACCCGGGCGCGGACGTCCTGATCTTCTCGGCTCCGCTCGTGGCAACGCTGGACGAGACCGGGGCGTTCTCGATCGAGGTCCCCGCGACCGACGACTCCGATCTCATCCCACAGGGCTTCACGTGGACGGTCACCGAGTCGTTCAACAACCGTTCGGGACGGAACCCGTTCGCCATCGCGGTCCCCGAGGCCACCCCGATACCGGGCATCGACCTGGTAACCGTGGCCCCGGTGCTCCCGGCGGACGAGGTCGAGTACATCGTCACGTCGCTCGACGGCATGACCGGGGCGGTCTCGCTGGAGGGCAAGTACGCCCCGCTGGGCGAGGACGGCAAGATTCCGACCGAGAACATCCCCTCGATCTCCAGCGGGGTCACCTCGGTCAACGGGGCCTCCGGTGTGGTCTCCCTGGGGGCTGCCGACGTGGGGGCACTGCCCATCACGGGCGGCACCATGCAGGGGCCCCTGAACCTGCACGAGGACCCGACCGATCCGAGCCAAGCGGCCACCAAGGCGTACGTCGACACGGCTGTCGAAGGCGTCAGTGCATCGGTCACCTCCGTCAATGGTGAAGAGGGCGCGGTCGTCCTGAGCGCCTCGGATGTCGGAGCGCTGGGGACCGCGCAGAACCTCTCGGACCTGACCGATCCGGCCGCTGCACGAACCCACCTCGGCCTGGCTGCGGTCGCCACGGCGTCCTTCGGCACGGGTGCGGGAGACGTCACGGCGGGAGACGACTCGCGGATCACCGGCGCTCTCCAGTCCTCCGCCGATCTCTCCGATCTCACGGACCCCACCACCGCCAGGACGAACCTGGGCCTGGGGCCGGCTGCCACTCTGGGCCTCGGCACCACGGCCGGAACGGTGGCAGCGGGCGACGACCCGCGGTTCGCCGAGGCACTCCAGAAGACCGCCAACCTGTCGGACCTGGCGGACGCAGCCACCGCGCGCACGAGTCTGGGGCTGGGCACCAGCGCCACCAGGAACGTCGGGACAGCTCCCGGAGACGTGGCAGCAGGAGACGCCGCAACCACTGCCGTGACGGCGCACACGGCCGCCTCAGACCCTCATGGGGACCGGGCGTACGCCGACGGGAAGTTCCTTCCGCTCTCGGGCGGGACGGTCTCGGGCAACGTCACTGTCAACGGCAACCTGGCAGTCGGCGGGGTTGGCCAGATCCAATTCGTCCGCAAGACCTCTGACGAGTCGGTCGTCTCCTCCACCACCTTGCAGAACGACAACCACCTGCTGCTTCCCGTGGCGGCGAACGCGACCTACACCCTGTTCCTCATGTGCATCTTCTCGGGCGCTACGACCGGGGACATCAAGTTCGACTGGACTGTCCCCTCCGGGACCGTACTGCGGTGGTCCGACCAGACGGGTGTCTCCGGCCTGCACTCGGACGTCGACGTGTACTCGGCTCCGGGCGGCACCACCCAGGTCGCGTTCCAGATCTGGGCCACGGTGGTGACCTCGTCCACGGCGGGAAACGTGCAGTTCAGGTGGGCTCAGAACACCTCGGACGCCACGGCCACCATCGTCCGGACGAACTCCTCGCTCCAGCTCACGCGAGTCGCCTGAGCACCGTACAGACCCCCGGCCCCGGGGAGTTCCTGGGTGTGGTTCGCCCTGGGCCGGGCTCCAACAATTCTGAACGTTGGTAGTAGGTGTAGGACTATCGTCCTCGCATGGCCCGTTCCTGTGTGTTCTGTGGTGGTGTGCCCGTCACCAACGAGCATGTCTACCCCCAGTGGCTGGCGGAGGCCTTCCCCGAGAAGATGCGGACCAGCCGAGCCATCATGGGCTCGTACTCCGACAAAGGCAGCTTCCGGCGCCATTCCGGACGCATGTTGACGGCGCAGGTCAAGGCAGTATGCGAGCCCTGCAACAGCGGCTGGATGAGTGCCCTCGAAGGGCGAGTCAAGCCGTACCTGCTGCCGATGATTAAGGGCAAGATCATAGAGCTACCGCCCGAGGCGCAAGAGGTCCTGGCCACCTGGACTCTCAAGACTGCCCTGATGTGCCAGGTCATGCTGCCGCAGGACGAGCCGAACCTCCCGGCCGAACTCTTCACGGATCTGTACCGGGACCGTCAGCCGGCTGAGGAGATGAAGGTGTTCTGCGGCTGCATGATGCCGCCGCAGTACCTCAACGGGCCGAGCCCCATGGAGAACCGTTCCGTCCCTCGCACGATCCGCCAGCGAAGGGCAGACGGAAGTGTGTTCGAGGCGTGGGCCACCGTGGTGACCATACGGATCGGCTACGCCGTCGTTCAGCTCGTGAGCGCGGGTCCCAAGGGGCTGCGGTACGAACTCGGACTCGGGGGCTCCTACATGGAGCCGCTGTGGCCCGTGCGGGAGACGTTCTCCTGGCCTCCTCGTGCCCTGAAGACACTCAAGGAGTTCGACGTCTTCACGGACCCGCTCAAGGAAGTGGGTCAACCGCTCCCCGAGTAACTCTGCCAGTGCAGCCAGTCGATCCCCGAAATCAATCGCCCTGTACTACAGCGGCGGTTACCGTCCTTCCATGGACGATTCGCTCTCGTTCGAGAGCTTCTATGAGGGTGCCAAGAAGGCCGCGTATCGGGCCATGGACGACCATGCTCGTCGCGAGTACGACGAGTTTGCCCTGCACGCCGGGGTGGCCATCGAGCGGCTCGCTAAGGCCGTCCTGTACAAGTTGAATCCGCTCTACATCGCGAGCGGCAAGGTGCACCTCGGGGGCCAAAAGGCCAGGATCTACACGATCACCGCCATGGAGGCCCTGGGTCGGCTGTCGAGTCTGAATATCCTCAGGGTCGACGCCGACCTGAAGCTGTTGATCGAGCAGCGCAACGGCACGGTCCATGCCGCTGCTGGCGATGAGGCGAAGGGCCACATCCCGACCCTCGCCAAGGCCATTGCTCCGATGCTGAAGCACCTCGAAGTTTCGATGCGCGCCTTCTGGGGACGCTGGACGAGCGCGGTGAACGTGGCCGTCGATCAGCAGAAGAGCGAGATCGAGCGGGACGTTGAAATCCGGATCAAGCAGGCTCGGCACCTCTTCGACGACCGGTTCAAAGGTCTGCCCCAAGAGGCCAAATACAGGGCGCTCGAACCGATCAAGTCTGCTTACGACTTCACCGTATTTCCCCCGACGGTCACCATCTCCTTCGCCGACGGCGCAAAGATCAACCTAGTTCGCGGTGTCGCCTGCCCGGTCTGTAGCGGGGAAGCGGACATGAACTTCGAAGCGGTTCCATCACCCGGAACGGGGGGCCTTGTTGCGATCCCGGACTCCTTCCATTGCGCTTGGTGCCAGCTTCGCCTGCATGGAGCTGAGCAGATCGAGTTGTCGGGTCTCAACGTTCAGCAGGCCCTGGAGATAGCATCCACCGCCATGATCCAGTTCGACCCACCGCCCAGCAGAGACGCCAGCGGTGTTGATCAACAATGACCACTGCCGAAGCTCCGGTCCCCGCTGAGGCTCTCAACGCAAAACGATCACCCCTGTAGTACAACCCCGCTACTGTCCGCCCATGGACGAATCGCTCTCGTACGAGAGTCTGCTTGCCGGGGCGAAGAAGTTCGCTGGGCTGGCGCTGCAAGCCCACCGTGACCGGGACGACGAGGTGTTCGTCCTGCACACGGGCGTCAGCATCGAGCGCCTCATGAAGGCGGCCTTGGCCAAGACCAACCCCGTGCTGCTCATGGAGACCGGCGCCGTCAAGGACGACCGGGCGCTCCTGCACTTCGCAGGGCTCCGGCCTCATACGGAACGGGTCCGGACCGTCAGCGCCTCAGCGGCTCTCTCACGTATACGGTCGGCAGGGTGGCTGACGAAGGACTCGGACCTGGACGAGCTGATCGAACTGCGCAACGGTGTCGTCCACCTCGGGCCCACCGAAGCGGAGAGCGCGGATGTCCTAGCCACGTTTGGCCGTACGACCAACGCTCTGCTGGCTCACCTTGGAATCGACCTTATGGACTATTGGGGCAACCAGTACAGCGTGATCGAAATTTCCCTGAACGATCAGCTCGAAAGGGTTGAGCGCGACGTCAAGCGGCTCATCGAGCAGGCTCGCCACCGCTACAGAGAACGGACGCGCGGGCTGCCCTCAACAGCCGTACAGGCTCTCAGGGAAAAGGCCGTGCTAACGGGCCTGACGTACCCGACCGAGCGAGACGGCCAGTTCACCGTCGGTCACGTCGTCTGTCCCGCGTGCGAAAACCCGCACGCAGCCGTGATGCTCTTCACAAGCGGGGTGGAGAGCGACCGCGCTTCAGCAGTCGAACGGCGTGAGTCCTACGCCGGGTACACGTGCACGTTGTGCGAGCTGCCGTTGGAGACCATCGAGCACGTCGAGGCAGCCGGAATTGACATCATGGACGCTCGGCTGCCCGACGCTGTGGTGACGGTGGCGGAAAACGCGATCAAGGCACTTCTGAAAACACTGGAAGTCGTTCCCCTGCCCGGTAAGCCACCCCAACCTGTTTCTGAGTAGTCCCGCGAGAGCCCCGGTCCCCGGCCGGGGCTTTCACATGTCCGTACCCGCGCCGGAGCTTCCTGCGCACACCCACGCAAGGAGGTCCCCGTGGTCCCTGACCTGATCTGGGTCTTGGCCGCAGCCGAGACAGCTGCCGACACCCCAGCGGACATCGGGAAGATGATCGTCGGCTTCGCCCAGTACGGCGTCCTCGGTGTGGTCGTCGTCCTCTTCCTGTCCGGCTTCATCGTCCCCCGGGGTACGTACCAGGCTGTCACCACCGACCGGGACAACTGGCGCGACGCCCACACGAAGGAGAGCGAAGCGCACCAGGCCACCCGGGTGAGCCTCGCCAAGGCCGAGGAGCGGGCGGACATCGCGGTGGAACAGGGCAGGACTCTGAACGCCCTCCTGTCGGAACTCGGGCACCGTCCCGACACCACGAGGAGCGTCTGATCATGTGGCCCTTCTCCCACAAGCACGCGACGTGCCCCGAGTCGGAGGCGGCCGTGGAGGCCTCTGAGCGGTCTCTCCAGGAAGCACAGGCCGGAGCTGTCCAGGCGGACACCAAGCTCGCCGAGGCCCGGCGGCTCAAGGAGCAGATCCGCGCCCACAACGTCGCGAACAACTACTCGGACTGGATCGAGGGGATCGTCCTCGGCCGGCTCAGCGACGGCTGCTCGTAAGGAGGCCCACATGTACACCCTGACCTTGTACGTCCTGCTGACCGTTGGCCTGGCCGCCTCGATCGGCTTCCTGGCCCTGCACCGGCCCCGACGCTTCTTCCGCACCGTGGAGATCAACGCCTCTTGGTGGGTCATCATCGTCGCCCTCTGGTACGCCCGCTCCCTGACCCTCCTGGGAATCCGCGGCGCCTCTCCGGGCCCCTGGTGGGACGTGGTCCTCTCCCTAGGCCTCCTGGCGGCGATCGACGGGCTCCTCCTGGTCCGCTTCTTCTCGTACGTCCGGTACCTGCGGGAGCACCGCGAGGACCGGCTGACGGCCGTCTGAGTCGTCCCAAAGACGCCCTCTCCGGGTAACGCGTAACGGCACCGGAGGGGGCTCCTTCATGCCCTACTCCCTTTCCCGAGGAACACCCATGAAGCTCGTCACCAGAGCCCAGCTCGGATGGCCCGCCTCTGCCGCTCCGACCCAGGCGAACACCAAGGGCGTGAAGGTCCACTACGAGGGGACGGCCGTCTCCGAGGACCTGCTCACGAACCACGCCCTGTGCGTCGCCGAGTGGAAGGCCATCAGGAAGTCCCACCTGGCCAACCCCCGTGAGAACTACAGCGACGTGGCGTACAACTACGCCGCCTGCCCCCACGGGCACCTGCTGGAGGGCCGGGGTATCGGCAAGCGCACCGGGGCCAACGGCAACCAGGCCCTGAACCAGGCGCACTACGCGATCGTGGCACTGCTCGGCGTCTCGGGCCTCACCAAGCCGACGGACGCCATGCTGGAGGCCATCCGGGACGGCATCGAGTTGCTGCGGAAGCACGGCGCTGGTGACGAGATCAAGGGTCACCGCGACGGGTACGCCACTCAGTGCCCCGGCGACGAGCTGTACGCGTGGATCAAGAAGGGCGCTCCCCGCCCCGAAGGCACCCAGCCGGCTCAGGGCCCGACGTACGAGCCGTACCCCGGCGCGGCCTTCTTCATGAAGGGCTCCCGCCCGGCCTTGGGCAAGTCCTCCCCCATCTTCACCGCCATGGGCAAACGCCTTGTGGCCGTCGGCTGCGGCCGGTACAAGGTCGGTCCCGGCCCGGTGCTTGGCCAGGCCGACGTCGACAGCTACGAAAAGTTCCAGCGCAAGCTGGGATTCACCGGATCGGATGTCAAATGGCCTCCGGAGCCTACTTCGTGGGCCAAGCTCAAGGTCCCGAAGGTCTGATTCTCGTACCGTGACCCTGGTTGCTCTCTGGCGAGACACCGACGCCCCCGGTCTCCCTCGTGGAGATCGGGGGCGCCTTCGTCGTTTCCCGGGCAGAATGCCGCCGTGGATGCGGGTGTTGCGGCCGTCGTGGGTGCGGCCATTGGTGGAGGCCTGGCCGGACTGACGGCCGTCGGGACGGGCTGGTTTGCCCTGCGGGTTGCCCGCCTTCAGGTGGTGTCGCAGGAGGCTCAAGCCGAACGCCAGAGGCGCTTCGAAGGGCTTCGAGAACGCCGAGAACCCCGCGCCAAGGTGTACGCCGAGTTCCTCGACTTGGGCCATCGGGTCGCGGAAGCCCTGGGGCGCGTCAGCGTCAGCCCTTCAGCGTCTGAGCGCCTCGGAGAATTACGGACTTTGAGTGCCAAGGTGTCCGTTATGGGCCCCCTCTCGGTGGCCGATGCCGCTGACGAAGTCGTAGCCAGCTTCGCATCGTGGCTTGTCGCAAACACCACCCGAGCGGTCACCGTGCAGGACACGCTTCGGGTGGAGAGAACTCTCCGGAACTTCGCAGAGGCTGCCCGCTCAGCTCTCGAAGACGACGGCGATGGCGGCAATCACGTAGTCACCGTCAGTCGACCAGGCCGATGACGAGGACCACCACCGTGGTGTCGTCGCGCTTCCCTTCGGCTCGAACCACGGGAGACACGCTCTTCCGCTCAGGTGACGCCCTCGCCCAACCGTACGATCCGTACGGTGTTGACCGTGAACGTCCCGACGGGTGACGGTCGTAGAAGTCTGTAGAAGCCAGGCGAGTAGGGGAGAGCCATGACGCTACGGTTCATCGCGAAAGACCCGAACACCAACGGCGACAACTGCCCAACGGTCTGGGTGGACGAGGAGACGAAGGACCTGGTCATCCAGGGGTGGAGGGCGGATGACGAGACGGAGCGGGAGTGTCTGAAGACCGGAAGCATCCCCGAGACCGAAGCGGTGGTTCGGCTGCCCGCCCGCATGATGGCCGCGATCAGGGAGGCGTGTGATGTCGCAGACGGTTCCTCCGTTCGCTGAGCTGCTGGTGCGCTGCCGTCACAGTGCGATCCACCTGGAGACCCGTGACGTCTACGGCGTCTCGGAGGAGGACGAGGACTTCGCGGCCTGGCGCGAGGGGTGGGAGTACGACCTCGAAGACCGCTCGTCGTGGTGGAACGGCTTTCACCAGTCCGTAGCCGATGCCGTGAGCCGTGGAGTAACTGTTCGCCGTGCTCGCATCGTCTCCGAGCCGGTAACCGAGTACATCCGCTACGAGCACTCTTGCACCCCGCAGAACCTGGCAGCCGGCGAGGACGTCCGATGGCTGCCGCGTCGTCTGGCCTCCGACCTGCTGATCCCCGGCAACGATTTCTGGCTCTTCGACAACGACCTGATTCGGTTCGGCCTGTTCTCCGGTGACGGGGCCTTCATCAAGCACGCCCTCTGTGACGACCCTGACGTGATCAAAAACGTATCCGAGGCGTTCGAATCCGTCTGGAACCGCGCGATTCCGCACAGTCGCTACACCGTCTGAGTCCCAGAGCATGACCGAGTCACCGACAGCCGCCGTTCAAGCTGCCCGACGCCAGCTCGCCATCCGTCTGCGGGAGATCCGTACAGAGGCAGGGCTGACGGCCACGGAGCTTGCCCGGCGGCTGGACTGGTACCCCTCGAAGGTCTCCCGTATCGAGAACGCCCGGACTCCACCGGCGATAGCAGACATCAGGGCCTGGTGTACGGCGTGTGGGGCTAGCCGCGTCGTGGACGATCTGGTGGCCTCCGCCCAGTCCGCGGACTCCATGTACATGGAGTGGCGTCGTCTTCAGCGCGCCGGTCTACGACACCTCCAGGAGTCCCGAGTCGAGCTGTACGAGCACACCCGCCTGTTCCGGGTGTACTGCTCCACCGTCATCCCCGGACTGCTCCAGACGCCCGCGTACGCTACAGCTCTCCTGGAGTCGATCGCCCGCTTCCACAACACCCCGAACGATGTCGCGGAGGCCGTGGAGGCCCGGATGAAGCGGTCTCGGGTGCTCTATAAGGCAGGGAACCGTTTCTCGGTGCTGGTGGAGGAGTCCGTGCTCCGGTATCGCATCGGCGACTCCGGAACGATGGCCGGGCAACTGGGCTACCTGCTCACGCTGATGTCTCTGCCGTCCGTCAGCCTCGGCGTGATCCCCTTCTCCGCACAGCATCCCGTGTGGCCTCTGGAGACGTTCAACGTCTTCGACGACTCCCGGGTGCACGTGGAACTCCTGTCGGCTGCGGTCAAAATCACCGCTCCGAGCGAGGTTGAACAGTACGTCAGGGCCTGCAAGCTGCTGGGCCGTTCGGCCGTCTACGGCGCGCAGGCCCGAGAGCTGATCACCGAGGCAATTGCCCATCTCGGGTAGAGAGCATAGAAAACCGTAGAAACTTCTTGAGGCTCCTCTGAGGCCTTTTCTACGGTCACTGCAACCGACTTGCTCTCAGGAAGTTCCGCCGCTCAGGCGGCCCTGTGACGCGAAGTCGGCGGTCCTTCCTGACCGTTCGACAGCGGACGAGGTTCCGATGATCCTTCCAGCGAAGCCGCAACACACCGGGCATCCCGGGTACTCCGAGACCCTCCCAGGGCTAGAAGAGAGTGCCGAGGTCGCCCGCAAGCTCGTACGGACGGCCCTGGCCGCCTGGTATCTGGACGACCTGACGGACACCGCGATACTGCTCGTCTCCGAACTGGTCGCCAACGCGGTCAAGCACACCAACAGCCGCGTGATCCGGGTCGTCATCACGCGACCCAGCGAGCGGTTCGTGCGGATCGGGGTCGTCGACAGAGCCCGCGTGCTGCCGGAGCTGGCCAAGCCCGGTGACGACCTCCTCACCAGCGGCCGGGGCCTCCTCCTGGTCGATGCCCTGGCCGAGCGCTGGGGCACCGACCTCTACCGCTGGGGCAAGCAGGTCTGGGTTGAGTTGATGAGCGAGCCGGCCCGGTGAGCCAGGAGTACGAGAGGGCGTACAAGGCCCTCTACGACCATGTGCTGGAGTGCCGGGACGGCCTGGAGAACTGTGCCGAGGGAGCCGCTCTGCGCAGGGCCGTAAGGGAGGCACGATGACGTGGTGCATCAGCGGCGATCACGACTTCCCGATCGAGGATGAGACTGGGGCCTACTGCCCGGAGCATGGCGTGACCCTGCTGTGGAACCCTCCGGACTTCACCTGGGACGACGTGCTCTCCGAGCCCAGTCTCCCTCCCGCCGCCCAGGAGTCGACTCCGTCCGACGCCCGACAAGGTCCGTGAGGAGTGCCGTGCACAGCAGCGCCTTTCCCTGGCTCAGTGATCTCACGGACGAGGAGGCCTACGCGTTCCTGGACGAGGTGATCCAGGCGGCTCAGGACGCCGGAACCCATACCGCCTTCCTCCATGCGCTGGACGTCCTTGTGGACCAGCACTCCTCCACACTCCCTCGCGGGCTCACGCCTTAGCGGCTCCCCCGGCCCCGTGAGGGCAAAGAAGAGCCCCGGCCGTCCGTGCGGTCGGGGCTCTTCGCGTGATCAGTCCTCGTCCAGCCACTCGATCTCGTCGTCCGCGAAGTCTTCGAGTTCCGGGACCTCACCCTTCTCATAGGTGATCGGTTCCGGGTCCCAGTGCCGGTACTCCCAGCGCGCGTGAGTAGTGATCTGCTCGATGCTGTCTGTCGGCATCTCGGCCCGCGCCGCCTCCATGGCAGCGATCACCACCTCGCCGTACGTGTTCTCCAGACGGCTGTACCGGGTCACCTTCTCGTTGACCTCGATCTCCAGCTTGATGGTCAGGACCTTTTTGACGCCCATACGGCCTCCCTCGCCAGTGGAGGACTAGTCTGCTCAGCCAAACGGGTGAGCCGCTGGTGATCTCGGAAGTCGGGGTCAGAAACCCTCAAGTGGATACGTTTGAGTGAACCCGTGGTGAAGCAACTTCTGTCTTACCCCCCAACCCCGATATCGTCAGGCGCTATGAAGACCCCCTCCAGGGCCCGCAGGGCCGGTCTGTACATCCGCATCTCTGACGACCGCGAGGGAGCCGGACTGGGTGTCAAGCGCCAGGCCGACGACTGCCGCGAACTCGCCGAGCGCCTCGGCTGGAAGATCGTCGAGACGTACGACGACAACGACCTGTCGGCGACCGACCGCCGGAAGAAGAGGAAGGGCTACGCCCGGCTTCTCGCGGACATCGAGTCCGGTCGCGTGGACGGCATCCTGGCCTGGCACCCTGACAGGTTGTACCGCCAGCCACGTGAGCTTGAGGACCTGATCGACCTGGTGGAGGCACACGAGGTCGAGATCAAGACCTACACGGCCGGGGAGATGGACCTCAACACTCCTACGGGCCGGGCGATGGCCAGGATGATCGGCCTGATGGCCAAGTACGAGGTCGAGCACAAGCAGGAGCGCGTGCTCCGCAAGGTCCAGGAGCTGGTCCAGGCCGGGGCCATTCACAACGGCGGTCACAGGCCCTTCGGGTACGAGCGGCTCTTCGACGGCGAGGGCCGCCGTCGGAAGGTGATCGAGGATCGCATCGACGAGACCGAGGCCAAGTACGTCCGGGACTGGGCGAAGCGGGCCCTGGAGGGCGAGAGTCTGTACAGCCTCGTGACCGACGCCAACACCAGGGGGATCAAAACCTCAACGGGTGGCGCCTGGTCGTATCAGGGCATGAGGTTCCTGCTGTCCTCCGGACGGATCGCCGGGCTGAAGGAGCACAAGCGCCAGGTCGTCGGCAAGGCCGTCTGGCCCGCGATCATCTCCGAGGACGAGCACAAAGCCCTCAGGGCCCTGCTGAGCGACCGAGCTGAGCAGGCGAAGGCCAGCGGGGCCCAGCGGACCTCCACGGCCTTGAAGTACCCGCTGAGCGGCCTGGTCCGGTGCACCTGCACCGAGGAGGGGATCCGCATGCGGACCGCCCCCAGCTCGAACCGGAAGGGCCCGGTGTACCGGTGCCCGCCCAAGGGCGACGGGGGATGCGGCGGTCGGACGATCCGGATCGAGGACCTCGAACGCCTCGTGGAGAAGTTGGTGTTCGCCAAGCTCGAAGAGGTCGAGCCGCTTGACGTGGCGGTTCCGGATGACCCTCGGCCGTCTTTGGAGGCCAAGGTCGCGAAGTGGGAGCGCCGGGTGAAGGAGCTGAAGGAGGAGTTGCTCGATGGGGATCGCCCGGCCCGGGAGGTTCGAGAGGCCATCGACACCTTGAACTCTCGGATCACCCAAGCGCAGAGGGAGGCTGCGCAGTACAGCCTCAAGGACAGGGCCCTGGAGATCGACGCCGAGGAGCTTCGGAAGGACTGGGAGGAGTACACCCCTGCGAAGAAGCAGTCCCACTACAGGGCGTTGATCCGCGAGATCAGGATCCATCCCGCCGTGCCCCCGAAGAACGTGTTCAACAGGGCGAGGGTGGAGATCCGTTGGCGTTAGCCAGCACCGCCCTCCAACTTGCCCTCGTGCTCTTCCTACGGTGCTTCCTCGTCCTCAACCTGCTTTCCGCCGGAGGGCCCCGCCTCGCCTGGTGACGCAGAATTGCCCTTCGGGCCCGTCGGACCCTCGGGGCCTGTAGGCCCTGGGGCACCTGGCGGTCCTGGGGGCGAATACTCAAGGGCTTCTCTGGCCGTGTTGGCAACAGCCCTGATACCGAAGAACGCTGTCGTGATAGCAGTAACGGCGGTGAAGGCGCTGGTGAGAAGCGGAACTACTTGCGCCTCATCCGTCTTCCTGATGCCCCAGAGCGCCGCCACGACGATGGCGGCGTCACTGAAAGCAACCGCCAGGAGTCCGGTCACAGATCGAGCGATCGCGACACTCCACTTGTTGTTTCCGCTGGCCTGTAGACGCTGCGATCTCCTTTTCAGAATCAACGCGACCGAGATCACGCCCCCGACCAGGGCAAAGACGGCAATGAGAAGGAAGATGTCGACGACCATGGCGACCCTCTCATCAGATTAGGGTGTGTGCTCGCCACAGCGCGGTCAGGACCACTGCTTCCACTGTCCCCCTAAAGGGTCTGACCTGCACGTCAAACGCTCCGGGCAGTCCCGATCAGGTCTGCCTCAACGTGGAGCGCGCTAGCTCAGGCCGTCATGCGGGCCGGCTCATCCATGCGGCTCCGCGCAGCCTTGGTCAGGTCCCGCTTCAACCTCTGGAGGCCCTGCTTCTGGATCTCCGTCAGCGGGGGCGCGGAGGCCAGTTGCTGGGCCACCCACTCCGCGTCCAGGCGCTCCTGCTCGACAACGGCCACCTGGTCCCGTAGGAGGCCCTGGACGAGCTTTCGCATCGCCGGGGACCGCAAGGGCTTCCCGTTCAGCACGGGACCGTAGGAGACCCGCCTGAAGCCCGCAGGGGCCTCCGGGTCGATGACGACGAGGCGCTTCGGTATCGCAGACATGCGGAAATGCTGTCACCCGTTCGAGTGACAGCACAACTCCCGCTTGATCATCCGGAATTGCTCCAGGATTTCTTGGAGAGATCAGGCGGACTGCGCGGTCCGCTTCGGCAGTTCCATCGTCAGGATCTCGTTGATTACCGCCCCAGGGTTGAAGTCCCGACGTTTGGGGTCGAACGTCACGAACGCGCAGCCGAGCTTGTCCTCGATGACGACCCTCCGCCAGAACTCGGCCTCCCGGTCGAACCGCGAATCGCTCAGCCGGTCATACTCGATGACCACGCCAAGGCCGGGGCAGTAGGCACTCACGACATAGTTGCCGACCTTGTACTCTTCCTCGACCTCGATCGGCCTCAGAGCAGCCGTAACGATCCGGATGACCTCAGACTCCGAGGTGGGGACGACGCACAACTCCATGCCGAGTTCCGCCGCCAGGTCCCGGGCGGCAGCTCTCTTCGAGTTCGCCACCAGGTACCGCAGGCCGATGTCGTTCACGGCAGTGGTCAGAGTCCGCGCCCGAGGCCCCTCCTCACCGAAGACCGCCCAGGGGACGCGTTTCCTGGCCTGCCGGGGGATCTTCCGGTGGGCCACGGCGTAGGAGTTGTAGCCCAGCACTCTGGTGGCGTCCCACAAGCTGTAGTGCTTCTCGTCATCTAGCTCTACCGTACGAATACGGCTAAGATCACCCACAGGTTTCCCCAAACCTCGCGTCAGGTGTTACAGCACCCGATTGGTCTCTCCTCAGAGATTTTTAAATTCGAAGGCCCACCTCTCCCCAGAGGTGGGCCTTCGCCGTGCGGCCGCGATTATGTTAGCCGCTTGAAACGACGGGAAGCGACCTCTCCGTTACTTGGCGCATTCGTTCGCTTCAGAATTCCTGGAGCGAACGGGACAGAAGAATTTAAAAACGAGCTGCCGCACTTCAGCGGTGAACACATCGATCTGTAGGGCCCGACAGAACTCCCACCTGAGCGGGTCAGAGGGGTCCAGGGCGAGCATCCGGGTCGCCTCCGGGTCCCCCTGCTCCCGCAGCACCAGAGCCCGCTGAGAGGCCCTCCGGAAGCCCAGGGCGGTCAGCTCGTAACCATCCTGGGTCTCCGTCAGTCCGTTGCGGCTCAGGGCCTCCTGACGAACGTCAGGGTTCACAGCACAACCTCCTCGTCGACAGGTGCTCCACCGAGCATTCACCTTGGCCCACCGCTGCGCGCCGACGATCGGACTTAACGCCCGATCGGGTAGAGCCGCCTCCGTTCACCGGGCGGGCCGCCTGCGAGAGCCGGTACGAAGATCACGCACTACCCGTGATCGTCGAGAGGACTTCGCCCGTGCGCCTCGCCCGTACCGCCGCCGCAGCCACCGTGCTCGCCGCCCTCCTCGTTCCTACGACCGCATACGCCACCCCGGCCGCCAGCGCACCACGTGACGCTGTCACTCTGCCCGTACGAGACGCCCTCGCCCAGTTGCCGGTCCGCACCGAGGACCGCACAGGCTATGAGCGCACCGCCTTCAAACACTGGGTCGATGCCGACCGGGACGGCTGCAAGACCCGCGCCGAGGTCCTGAAGGCCGAGGCCGTCATCGCGCCGGAACAGGGCTCGAACTGTCGGCTGAGCGGGGGCGAGTGGTACTCCCCGTACGACGACCGCTACCTCCGGGGGCCCAGCGGGTTGGACATCGACCACCTGGTACCGCTCGCCGAGGCCTGGGACTCGGGCGCCTCTACCTGGACGGCCAAGGAGCGCGAGGCCTACGCCAACGACCTCGGCGACGACCGCGCGCTGATCGCGGTGTCCGCTGCCTCCAACCGGTCCAAGGCCGATCAGGATCCCAGCACCTGGCTGCCGCCAGCCGCCGGCTACCACTGCACCTACGGCACCGACTGGGTGGCCGACAAGACCCGCTGGGGCCTGAGCATCGACACCGAAGAACTGGACGCGCTGACGGATGTGCTCAGCCACTGCCCGAATGTCCCCGTCACCGTCACGCTGGCCCGCTGATCGTGGAAGCCGGCGCTGGACTCCGGGGACGCGATGGCCCGCCACCTTCGTGAAGCGGTGACGGGCCCTCGCGTCCCCTGCGAGTCAGGTGGTGCGGTCCCGCCTGCGAGTGCTGCTCGCGTACATGCCGGGCTCGTACTCCCCCTCCAGCTCCTCCTCGACCGGTAGCCACTCAGGATGGAAGTCGGGGTGGTCGGCGTACGCCAGAACGAGTTCGTAGATCACCGGGCTACGAAGGTCCCGCGAGCGTTCGGCATACAAGTCCCCGGCCACCTTCAGCCAGAAGGCGCGTTCTCCGCTGTTCTCTGCCTTCCGCGGAAGCTCCTCCACCCAGTCCACGAGCCGGCGCTTCGCCTCGACATCGGCGAGAACCCGGGCCTGCAACCGTGCCACGTCCTGGTTCTTGCCGGGCTTCAATGCATGAGCCGCCACGTCGTCCTCACGAAGACGGGCCCGCAGGAACTCCACCATGACCGCGAAGTCGTCTCTTCCCATCCCAATACCCCCCTTGATCGGCAGCGCAGAAGGCACATCATCCCGTCACTCAAAGGAACATGGGCACCCGGCGGGGCCTGCGGCGGCGCCCTCGATCCACGGGCTTCTCCTGGTTGGGCAAGCGGCCGAACACGGACTCGAAGATTCGCGGATTGTTCTCGCACATGACGCGGAGCAGGCGGTCGTCCTCAGTCTCGTCCTCGGCCTGAGCCGGCTGGGGCGTGGGGAGGACCTCGGGGCCCTTCGGCACCGAGGGCTCCTTGGTGACGCGGCGGACCATGGCGGCCAGTTCCTCGGGGGTCGGCTGCTTCGGCTTCTCCGGCTTGGGGATCCCGGCCAGCTCCCGGACCTCGTCCTCAGTGAGGGACCGCCCCGCGTCGAACCAGCGCCTCCAGTCGGCCTCAGAGGCCCCCGCGAAGTGGTGGAGCAGCCGCTCCAAGTCCTTGCGGTGCTCGGGGCTCTCCGCCTCGTCCAGAGCGGCCTGGAGGTACGAGGCGTACGTGGCGGGCTTCTTGCCCCTGCGGCGGATCTCCAGCTCCTCCGGGGACGGAGGCCGCTGGATGCGGAGTTGCTCCTTGGCGTAGTCGTTCATCAACGATCGCCCCCGGGACATCAGGTCGTCCCGGTGCATCGCCTCCATGACCTCGATCTGACGCGACCAGTCCAGGGAGATGTGGACGGTCCGCCCGACCTTCGTCCGGGTGGCGACGTCCTTCTTCTCGAACTTGACCGCGAGCTTCCGGGCGCTGGCCGGGGAGACCTGGAGCAACTCGGCCCACTCGTCCATCGTCATCGTCACCGGCTGGAGCATCGTGATGACCGCGACCCGCCAACCCTCGGAGCCCAGCTCGTCCTTGGACCGACGCCACAGGTCCAGGGCGGGGTCGAGCACCCGCAGGGCGATACCGCTCGCGAAAACGTCACGGTACCCATCAAGATCCACAAGACCCTTCAGGGTCTTGTCCTCCAAGGGGGTAGGAGGGTTCTTATAGATCATGTTCTTGGTGACGTTTTCGCGATCGGTATCCGCGAAGGCGTACTCACCCTTGAGACGACCCTCGGAGGTCCAGCTCGTCCCGCGCTCGACCGTGCGGACCAGGCCCAAAGGAGACAGGCCTCCGTCGTAGGAGGCGGTGATCTCCCAGCACTGCTTGTCGCCGATTCCGGAGGCCAGCTCCAGGCCCCGGAGACCTCGGAGGTTCCCGGTCATCACAGACCAGCCCAGACGGCACTCAGGGGTGTTGGCGGGGTCGGCCACGAGCAGGGAGCGGATGCGCTCGACCCGCTGGAGGGTCTCCGGGAATTCCTGGAGATCGGTTCGACCGGAGACGTCACTGCCGCTAGAATCCATCACAGCTTGCTGTTCCCATCTGCTTCGAGGCGAAGTGGGGACAGTCGGTTCGGATGAGGTTGGAGGACCTCCCGGACCAACCCGGCTTCGTTTTTAAAAAGGAAGCCGCTGACGTTGCCCCCGGTTCCAGCCGGGGGCTTCGTCGTGTCCGGACACATCGTAAGCGCGCTTACCACATTCTGACCAACATCAGAATTCTTGGAGAAAGGCCTTACTCACAGAATCTTTGGAGAATGGACGGCTACACATCGGCGTTGAATTAATCGACATTCGTGTGATAAATTCGACCTGTCGCCAAGGCGAATGCACCACGACTCCTCTGGAGGCCAGTCCCCGCGCCCGGGGCAGGTCTCCGGGCGCTCCGTACGAGCACCCAAGGAGCGTGCGATGCAGGAAGTCGATCTGAGGCGGTACACCCCCTCCATGGCGGAGGTGGACGGCGTCGTACAGCCCGTCCTGATCCCCGAGCGCCGCTGGTACGACGCTCTCCTGTCCGGTGAGGGCGACGAGCCCATCGAGCGCTGGAACTCCAAGGTTCACCAGGACCTCAACAGCCCCACCGCGTCCGCGGACTGCTGGACCTGGACCGCATCCTTGAACGAGGACGGGTACGGCTCCTTCCACCTCGGCGGTCAGACCGTCCGCGCCTACAGCGTCCTGTGGGCCTTGGAGCACGGCTCGCCCCCGGCGTACGTCCACGGCCCGAAGGGATGGGAGCGGGTTCACCTGGGGCACCTCTGCCACGACCGGGATGAGACCTGCCAGGGCGGCCCCCAGTGCCTCCACCGTCGGTGCGTGAACCCCGAGCACCTGGCCCTCCAGAGCCACAGCGCCAACGTCCGCGCGGGGCACAGCGGTGAGCACCTGCGTAACCGGACGCACTGCCCCAGCGGCCATGAGTACGCCGTGAACGGCTTCACGTACACCGATCCGGCCGGGAGGACCCGGCGATACTGCCGCCCCTGCAAGTCCGGCCAGCGCGCGAGCCAGTTCGTCGGCTCCCGCAAGGTCCTGGAGGTGGCGGCGTGATGATCTACCCGGTCTGCACCCTTGACCTGGCCATCCGTGGCCGACAGGCCCAGAACGCAGCGGAGGCCCTGACGAAGGGCGTCCTGCGGGTCGACTCCGCCGACGGCCGCCTGATCGAGGTCGGCACAGCCGCCGTCACGGAGCGCTGGCGCTGCCTCCAGGACCACGGCTTCGGCGTCTGCGACCAGCCTCTGATCCCCGAGCCCGAGGTGGCGCAACTCCTGGGCAACCCCGAGGACTCCGGATTGGGCGAGCCGGCCGAGGGTTGGCTCACGGTCGAGGAGTTGGACCCGGTCTTGGGCTTCGTATCGGTCGAACTGTTCCACTACCGCCACGTCCTGGCGGCCTTCAACGAGCGGGAGGCCCGATGAACACCCGAGTCCTCCAGGACCTGATCCAGTCCGAGTCGGTCCGGCCGTCCCGCAAGGTCGTGGGCACGTACATGATCTTGTGCCCGGACCCCCAGACCGCCGTCGAGATCGCCAAGGCCACGGGCCTCGACCGCAGCACGGTCACCCGCTCTCTGCACGAGCTGAGGGAGATGGAGATCGTCGGCAAGGACCGTCACGGCCTGTGGGTCGGTGAGATCGGATGAACAACCCCCACAGCCTCGGGCACGCCTTCCACGCCCTCGCCGCCCTGATCGTCATCGGCTGGATCGCCATGGTCGTCCGCGACCTGCGGAGGGCCCAGTCGGCCCGCGTCAAGCACAAGGAGGGCCGGTGAACGAGACCACCACGTGCGCGGCGTGCGCCCGGACCTCCGAAACCCACACCTGCATCCCGTGCCAGGCCCGGATCCGCGGGCTCCTCGCCCAGCTCCCCGAGCAGTTCGTGTACCTCGCGATGTCCCGCCAGAGGGAGCAGGGAGGCGGTGGGGACGGACGGTCATCCAAAAAGCTCCATGCCCCTCTCCCGGGTCGCCTGGACACCTTGAACCTCATCGGCCCGTACGCCCGTCAGAGCGTCACTGACGCCGAGGACCAGGTGGGCCCGGCGCCCGTCCTGGCGGTGCTGGAGACCTGGTGCCAGGTGGTCACCAAGGAGCGCCACCTGACGCCCGTCAGGGTCCACGTCAGCTCCCTGACGGACCGCCTCCTGACGCACCTCGGCTGGATCGTCGAGCAGACCTGGGTCGCCGACTTCGAGCTGGAGCTGCGGGAGCTGATGCGGGCCGTCAAGGGCATCACCCGCACGGAGCCCCGACGGGTGCCGCTGCCGGTGCCGTGCCCGAGTTGCGAGATGTTGACGCTCGTCAGGGAGGACCACTCCGGATGGGCCGCCGAGTGCGTGATGTGCAGCTCCGTGAAGCTCGACGAGTACGACTACCAACAGCTCGTCCAGGACACCGTCAACACGGTCGCCATCACGGGCAAGACCCAGGAGGTCTGACGAAGGTGCCCCGTCTACAGTGCCCCGCGCCCACCAAGGACGCGGGGCCTTCCCCGTCTCCGGCTCCCGTCAGCCGGACCGACCGGCTCCTCCTGACGCTCGCCCTCGTCGCCGGGATCGCCGTGACGGCCTACAGCGAGTGGCAGCTCGCGCTCTTGGTCGGCATCCACCCCGCCGTGGCCCCGTTGTTCCCGGTCGCCGTCGACACCTACGTGGTGGCACCCGTGCTGATGGCGGTCCTTCCGGCCCCGGCGAGGG
>Ga0247820_10000275_pt1 | contig 26797 bp, 22 predicted proteins | sample 13C_Glucose_Day1_2_FD_192480 | JGI IMG/M metagenome (GOLD analysis project Ga0247820, IMG submission 192480) | Soil microbial communities from agricultural site in Penn Yan, New York, United States - 13C_Glucose_Day14 | ecosystem: Environmental > Terrestrial > Soil > Agricultural land | place...
CGGCTTGCCACAACGCGACGACCACATTTTAGTGGTGCAAGTGCTCGCTGAAATGTGTGGGATTGCCCCGTCTGAAGTAGCGTTCTGAATCGACGTCAGTGTGGAGGCCCAAACCACTCGACGAGTAGCTCCCGCCGCTCCTCAATCTCCCGTATTTGAGATCGCTTGAATCGAGCAAAGACGCCACTCGATCGAGCAAACACAACCGCTCTGCATTTCACATACTCCCAAGGTGCCTCAAGACCTGCCTGCGCTGTAGGCAGGTGGCGGGTGTTTCTGTGGTAAGTCGAACATACAGGCGAGTAGCGATATGCAAAACAACAGCATCCGGTTTGCGTGCAATGGCTGCGGGATCTGCTGCAAGGGGCGGTTGGTTCCACTGACGTTGAACGAGACAAGGCAGTGGCTGGAAAGAGGGCATGAGGTCGCGATCATACTGGAGGCGTTTGAGCAATCCATCTGGACTGCTGGGCCGCAACAGTTTGCCCACGCCGCAGGACGCGCAGTCGAGGTGCCTTGCGGTAATTCCCATGTGCGGGCCGTTGCAGTGTTTGCGGGCAATGCACTGGTGCAATGCCAAAGCCTCGGCGATGACGGTCGTTGCGGTATCTACGAAGAGCGGCCGCTGGTGTGCCGTATATACCCGGCGGAGATCAATCCGTTCATTGCGCTTGATCCGGAAAACAAGATTTGCCCGCCCGAAGTATGGGAGGAGGGTGAAGTGTTGTTTACAGATCGGATCGTTGATCCGGTTCTTGCTGATCAGATTGAACGCTCCCGCCAGGCTGACAGAGAGGATGCGCAGGCAAAAATTGCGCTGTGTGAAACCTTGGGGCTGAACGTGGCTGCATGGAAAGGAAATGCGCTGACGGTGTACTTGCCAGATCGCCTGCAGCTCGCCGAGGCGATTGCCCGCTACGATGCTGGAAAAGTGGAGCCTGCTCGTTCCAACTGGAAGGTCCGCGTCGATGCTCCGGCGTTGCGCCAGCAGCTTCACCAGGTGGGCTTGGCGTTTGATGACCAGCTGCCAACCGACTACATTTTTCATGCGCTGTAGGTGTCAGGCGTTCTGATTGATTCGGGCAGCTTTCATTTCTGAAATATATTGAAATATCTAGGTCTGCGGGGTTGATGCTGCTTGATAAGCGTTGAATCAAGCAATCAATCGCGTTGATCGGGCAAGAAGTGAGGTTCGTTGGCGCAGCATACTGAGGTCATGCTGATCAACGATGAAGGACCTCAAATGGCCTCTCTTCTGGCTCCCTGCACATCAAAGGACGCCTGGACCTGGTTGGTTTCGCGCGATCCTTGCCGGCAAATCCCCGCTGGTCATTCCAGGCAGCGCTCGATCCGGGCATTGCGGGCTCCCGTGCAGCGTATTCAACCGCTTGTTCACATGGGTTTGAAGCTGGAAGTGTCGATGTGCTGTGTACTTGAATTTACCGTCGACCCCATCCACATGCCGGAGCTGGTGGCGTCGTTGATGAGCCGTATTGAACACTTTACCTGCTCATGTCCAGGATTCATCAGAGCGTGCGTGCAGGTGAGTGACGAAGGCGATCGCGCGCTCATGCAGCTTCTGTGGTCCTCCAGGGAACACGGGGAGCAAGCGCTGGAGAGGGCGCAACGAATGATTTCCAGGGGGGCGCTGTGTCCATTGCCTTCAGTATTACCAGAATTAACGCGTGACAATGACGTTCGGGATGCTCAAATGGGTAGATGTAATGCGAGAGAGCGGGGCGCGCTGCGCATGGGGTTCGCCTTTCATTTTTGCGTGCTTGCCAGCTATATTTCCCAAGGCGGATGCCACGCAGCGACGGCTATTGTCGCCTTGACTCATGATCCTCGACTTGACGACCTGACCTTGCTCGAAGCGGTCAGGACACCCGCATTTTATATCGGCGCCATGGGCTCCCGGCGCACCAGTGAAAAGCGCATGGAAAGGGTCAGACGAATCGGCGGGCTGGACGACGATGCGCTTGATCGCATCCATGCGCCGATCGGACTCAAACTGGGAAGCAAGACCCCGGCAGAGATCGCACTTGCGGTCATGGCCGACATTGTTCGGGTGAGTAACGGCGTGAGCCGTGTCCATCTCTAAGTCTGGTTTTTTTGGGATTTGAATGTGAATAGCGATGTGTCAAACGACCAAGTCATGACTGACATCACGCGTCTCGCTAAATCGGTCAGCCAGTTGGTTCCTTGCGATGGTGACCGCATTACCGACATTCCCGGTCTGAGCCTGCATCGGCGTAAAGCCGTTACGGCGCCCATGCATTGTATCTACGGCCTGGGAATTGGCGTGACCTTGCAAGGCGGCAAGCAGGTGATCGTCGGCAGTGAAGTCCTCTCCTATACACCCGGCGAGTCGATGGTGACCAGTGTCGATCTCCCGGTCACTTCCCATGTTACTCAAGCCAGCGTGCTCAAGCCATTCCTCGGCATGATGCTGGCACTCGACAGCGCCACCGTGATGCAGGTCGCCGAGCGCATGGGGTTATCGCAGCGTATGCGAGATGACGCGTTTCGTCCCGTGACCGTACAGCCTTTGGATGTGGGGGTGCTGGATGCGCTGAGGCGCTTGGTGGACCTGCTCAAAGAGCCCCACTGGATTGAGCCCCTCGCTCCGCTGATCAAGGAAGAGATCATTGCCCGGCTGTTAAACGGAACCCATGGCCCGCAGCTGCTGCATGTGATTGCTGCCGGTTCACCGAGCCAGCAAATTGCCAAGACATTAGCCTGGCTCAAAGTGAATTTCCGCCAGACATTGCGTATGGATGATCTGGCGGCACAAGCGCACATGAGTCCTTCCACGTTTCGCCAACACTTTCGGGCCGTGACCGGGATGAGCCCGCTGCAGTATCAGAAACAATTACGGCTACAGGCGGCTCGCCAGTTGATGCTCAGCCAAAATATCGATGCAAGCAGTGCGGGCGGGCTGGTGGGGTATGAAAGCTCATCGCAGTTCAGTCGCGAATACCGTCGCCTGTTCGGAGAACCACCTCAGCGCGACATCAAGCGGATTCGCCTGTGACGGAATCAGTGGCGTGTGAGAGGAGCCTCTAACCAGGACGTTTGCAGCGTCCTGTTCGGCTCCCTCGCACGTATCCACTGGCAGGCACATAACCCCCCTCATTTCTCCCGGCCAACGCCCCCACCTCGAACCGCTGGGTGACGTTGACGGGGTCTGGCTTCGCTTCGTCGATTTATGCCAGCTTGAAAGGCAGTTCGCGTATTGGCTTACCCGTCAGACTGGCAATGGCGTTTGCAAAAGCGGGGGCCAGTGCCGGCAAGCCAGGCTCGCCCATGCCGGTGGGCGGTTCGGCGCTTGGCACTATATGGACCGCGAACTCGGGCATGTCGGTGATGCGCGGAACGCTGAAGTCTGCAAAGTTGCTTTGCTGCACGACGCCGTCTTTCAGGGTGATGGCATTGCCTGGCAAACACATCGACAAGCCCATCAGCGCCGCGCCTTGCACTTGGGCCTCAACGCTGCGTGGGTTGACGACCAGGTTGCAATGGACACCGGCGGTCACGTGGTGCAGCACCGGGCGACCGTTCTGCACTGAGGCTTCCACCACATAAGCCACTACCGAACTGAAACACTCATGGACCGCAACGCCCCACGCGTGTCCGGCAGGCAGTTGACGTTTGCCATACCCGCTCTTGTCCACCGCTAATTGCAGCGCTTCGCGATGGCGCGGGCTTTGCTCGCCAAACAGCTTCATTCGGTATGCCACCGGGTCTTGCTTCGTCGTTCGCGCAATCTCGTCGAGCAATGTCTCCATCACAAAGGCCGTGTGGGTAGAGCCCACGCTGCGCCACCACAGCACAGGTACGTTGAGCTTGGGATGGTGGACTGTCAGCCGCATCGGTAGGGGATAAGGGTCACGCATGCCTTCTGTCGCCGTCGGGTCAATGCCGTTCTTAATCTGGCCTCCAAACATCGTGTCGGTAAGGATCGATTGCCCGATCAAGACATGGTCCCACGCCACCACCGTGCCGCTGTCGTCAAAGCCTATACGCGCGCGATGCAGGTGCATGGGGCGGTAATAGCCGCCCTTGATATCGTCTTCGCGGCTCCAGAGAGTCCGTATGGGAACATTCAGCCCAACTGACCGTGCGGCTTTAGCGACTTCACACGCCTGCACGATGAAATCACTGGTGGGCACGCCACGCCGGCCAAAACCACCGCCGGCCGTTTGCACGTTGATTTGAATGTGCTCGGGTTTCAGATTCAGTACCTTGGCCGCTGCGGCACTGTCACCCCCCGGAAACTGAGTGCCAACCCACAGTTGTGCGCTCTTATCGGAAATCTGCACGGTGCAGTTCAGCGGTTCCATGGGCGCATGAGCCAGGTAGGGAAATACGAACTCCGCCTCCAATTGATGCTTGGCTGTAGCAAGCGGTGCCATGTCGGCGTCAAAGTGGACCAAGCCCGGTTGACCCGCTAACGCCCGGTACTGGATCAGTTGCTGTTCGCTGTCTACCTTCTCGACGGTGGCCAGGTCCCATTGCAGCTTCAATGCGTCGCGTCCAAGCTTCGCCTGCCAGTAGCCATCGGCAATCACCGCGACACCTTCGGCGCCGCCGTCCAGAGGTACTCGCAACGCGGCTTTTACCCCCTTAATTGCGCGTGCGGCGCTGTCATCCAGAGAGACGATTTTTGCACCGAACACCGGTGGGCGCGCAACGACGGCAGTGAGCTGTCCGGGCAAGTGCATGTCGATGCCGAAATCCTGCTGACCACTGCTCTTGGCCTTGGCATCGATGCGCGTAGTGGCCTGGCCAATGATGCGGAAATCCCTGGGATCCTTGAGCGTGACCTTGTCGGGCACGGGCAACGCCATCGCAGCCTCTGCCAGTTCCCCGTAACTCGCTTTAAGGCCTGCCGGGCCAAGCACCATGCCCGCTTGAGTGCTAAGGCGCGTGACCTCCACGTTCCAGCGCGCGGCCGCTGCCGCGAGCAGCATGGCCCGAGCGCGCGCCCCCAGTTCGCGGTACTGGGTGTAGCTGTTTTTGATCGAATTGGAGCCGCCGGTGAGGTGCATGCCGAAGACCGGGTCCTGGTAGGCCGTGTTGTTATTGCCGTTGCGGCTACGCACGAGACCCCAGTCGGCATCGAGTTCCTCAGCGAGAATCATCGGCAGTCCGGTCTGAACGCCCTGACCGAACTCCAGCCGGTTGATCGTTACAGTGACCTGTCCGCTGGAATCGATCTGCACAAATGCAGAGGGTTGCTGACTCGGTTTGAGCAGCGCAGCGTCACCGCCAGTGGCTTCCTGCGCCAGCGCCAAGTGCGGAAAGGCACCCAGAGCCAGGCCGCCAATCCCGACGATTTTGAGGAAACTGCGGCGTGGAAGTGTGAAGGCACCGTCGGCTTGGTCGCGTTCGAGTAGGTGTTGCAGGGAACGCGGAAGCTCTTGGGAAAAGATGTCGTTCAACATGGTGAGCTCCGGTCAGGCAAGGACTTTGGCGGCATCCGCCACCGCCGCGCGAATACGGGCGTAGGTACCGCAGCGGCAAATATTGCCCGCCATGGCTGAATCGATCTCGGCAGCGGTGGGTTGCTTGCCTTTGGGTTGGACTTTTAGAAAAGCCGTCGCGCTCATGATTTGACCGCTCTGACAGTAGCCACATTGCGCCACGTCGTGCTTGACCCAAGCCTCATGCACGGCAGCACCGACCGGGTCGCTGCCATTTGTCGCCGCTTCGATGGTGGTGATCTTGCGACCTTCGGCCGCTGCTATTGGCGTCACACAGGATCGAATGGCCTGACCATCCAGGTGAACAGTGCAGGCGCCGCACAGCGCCGCGCCGCAGCCAAACTTAGTGCCGGTAATCCCCAAGGTGTCACGCAGGGTCCAGAGAATGGGGGTGCTGGGATCTACGTCAACCGTGTATTCACGGCCATTGATGGTGAGGACGCTCATGATAGGACAGCTCTCCGGAATGTGTGAGCAGCAGCTTGCTCTTAATAACGGCTAACTATAGAGCTGTGCCTGCGGGTCTGATTGCACAATCCGAGCAAATAATTGCCCAATCATTGACCTTGCTGTGCGCTGAGTTGCACCGGGTCGGTTTCGATAAGCGTTCTGGACACGATCATCGACTTTGTCGTATTCACGTATTTCTGAAAATGGGCAGATGCGATGTGGCTTTTGTAGGCCGCTTCGTTTGCATAGATTTCGAAGAAGTGAAGGCGGTTCGGGTGGTCCTTTTCCGCCACCGAATAAATCGCGAGCACGCCTGGCTCAAGGCGAACAGAGTCAGCTATTTCCTCCTTGACCGCCGTTTGGTAAGCCGCCAATTGAGCAGGGTCTATCACGAGTTGTGCAATCCGCACGACTTTTTCGGTCGGCTCCGCGGCCAACACCGAACCTACCCAAATGCATCCAACTACAACAGCTATACGCAGGACCGACATGTGCATTTATTCCAGATAGTTACTAATGTGGCATTCTCGGGACGTTGAGCAAGCCCTGGGGGCATCCTTTTCAAACCATCCAATGCATGCCCTCAGATTTGCCCCCAATGTAGCAATCCACTGGAAGTGAATGGAGCTCCATGGTTTGTGGAAAGGCAGAAATGATCAGATGAACAGCCTGCCCGACGACGCCTAAAGACTCTCAGGATCCCCAAAAAACATCTGAATCCGCGACCTCAACCATCGCTCCCCCGGATCATTGTCCTGGGACCCACGCCAAGCCATATGCAACTCAAAACTGCGCACCGGCAATGGCGGATCTTCAGCTCGTACACCGCCGGCCGCCGTCAGCGCCTCAGCCGTGTAATCCGGCACGGTGGCGACAATATCGGTGCCGCTGAGCAGGGTGCTCAGCCCGTTGAACTGCGGTACCGCGAGCACCACATGGCGTTTGCGGCCGAGCTTTTCCAGTTCTTCATCGATAAAGCCGCTCAGGTCACCGGCGAACGACACCAGCGCGTGGGGCCGCGCGCAGAAATCATCCAGGCTCAAGGGCCCCGGCACGGTGTCGGCGCGCAGTAGCTTGGGCATGCTGCGGCGCAGCACTTTGCGTTTGGCGTTTGCCGGCAGGTCCGCGGTGTAGCTGACGCCGATGGAAATCTCGCCCGAGGCCAGCAGGCTCGGCATCAGGATGTAGTTGGCCCGCCGCACCACCAGCACGATCCCCGGCGATTCGGCGCGCAGGCGCTTGAGCAGCATCGGCAGCAGGGCGAATTCGACGTCGTCCGACAGGCCGATGCGGAAGACCGCGGTACTGGTCGCCGGGTCGAATTCCGCCGCACGGCTGACGGCGGTGGAAATCGAATCGAGGGCCGGGGAGAGCAGGGCGAAGATTTCCACCGCGCGAGCGGAGGGCTCCATGCTGCGGCCCGTGCGCACGAACAATGGATCATCGAACAGCCCGCGCAGGCGCGAGAGCGCCGCGCTGATGGCCGGCTGGCCGAGGAACAGCTTCTCCGCAGCGCGGGTCACACTGCGTTCGTGCATCAATGTTTCGAATACGATCAACAGGTTCAGGTCGACACGACGCAGGTCATTACGATTCATCTGGAGTCCTGGCAGAGTCCGGGCTTGACGGGAGCGGCCATTTAAGAACAATGACCGGCATGAATCTTACGGGGAAAGGCTGCTACTCTGCACCGAATAATTCAGTTTCGCTGGAACGGAGCCGGCAACCGTTGATCCTTTCGAAGGTGCGGAATCAATGACAGGCATGTCGACTATTAATAGCCACTGATGGTCTTGGGTCCAAAGCCCGGATAGAGTTCAGGGCATTAGAGGTTTCTTTGACGAGGTTTGCGATGTCACGCACGATCCGTTTTCACAAGTTTGGTCCAGCCGAGGTGCTCAAATGCGAAGAGCATGCGGCCGCTCTGCCTGCGCCGGGCGAAGTGCAGGTGCGCGTCGAGGCGATTGGCATCAGCTGGTACGACATCCTCTGGCGCCAGAACCTGGCGTCGTCCCATGCTCGCCTGCCTTCTGGGCTTGGCCATGAGATGGCCGGCGTGGTCACGGCGCTCGGCGAGGGTGTCGATGACCTGGAAGTCGGTGACAAGGTCGCCAGCTTCCCGGCCGAGAGCCCCAACGACTATCCGGTCTACGGCGAGCAGATCGTGCTGCCGCGCTCGGCGCTGACCCGCTACCCGGATATCCTGAGTCCGATCGAAGCCAGCGTGCATTACACGCCGCTGTTGATCGCCTATTTCGCCTACGCCGATCTGGCACGGGTCAAGCCTGGGCAATTTGCCCTGGTCACCGACGCCAGCCACTGCGCCGGACCTTCGTTCGTCCAGTTGGGCAAAGCCTTGGGTGTGCGGGTGATTGCCGCGACCAAGACCGCGGATGAACGGGAATACCTGCTGTCCCTCGGCGCCGAAAAAGTCATCGTCACCGAAGAACAGGATCTGCTGATGCAAATCAACAAGATCACCGATAACCGTGGCGTGGACGTGGTGTTCGACGGACTCGGCGGCCCACAGATGTCGCTGCTTGGCGATGTGCTCGCGCCTCGTGGCAGCCTGGTGCTCTACGGCCTGCAAGGCGGTAACCAGACGCCATTCCCGGCCTGCGCAGCGTTCCAGAAGAACATTCAGTTCTTTGTGCACTGTATCGGTAACTTCACCGGCAAGCCGGAGTTGGGCATCATTCAGGACCAGGCTGCGCTGCAACGGGCCTTGCGCGATATCAACCAGCTGACCGCGGACCGTGTGCTGCTGCCGCTCAAGACCCGGGTGTTCCCGTTTGCCGAGTTTGTCGAAGCACACCGCTACATGGACGAATGCCCTTGTCGCGAAAGGGTCGCCCTCCAGGTCGAACCTGCATAAGCCCCTCAAGAGTCCGTGCCCTCCACGGACTCTTTCGTTTCTGCCACACGCCCTTCACATGAGACGTCCCATTGCCCTGGCAGTGGGTCAGTTCAGCAACTGAGCTGGTTTTTGCTCTCAATCTGTATCTTCTAATCAGCTAATAAGCCCTGATAATTGAATGATTACTTTCATCTCAAGGAATGAGTCATGGCCGGGTCTCAGGCTGATACTTTTCAATACGCCTCATTGATGCATGTTCGAGCACTAGCGGCTCGTAAAGCCGTTGCCCAAAAAACAGGGGTAACTTCCTTCCTTATTTCTTGTACTCAATGTCTGTGGGACGCTGTCGGACATTTCCTAGGACGTCCAGTATTGCCCCATGGCGCCGTATTTAGCGGGCTTCGCGGCGGCCTGTCCTTGCTCAACGTTGAAGCAGCCGCGCCCCATTCCAATTAATTACCAAAAATTTAAGTGTTAGCATTTTGCAATAAAGACCGGCTTTCAGGCGCGGGCTGGCGATCCATTGCACGGTGCCTATGTTTGTTTATGCACTGTTGAACTTACGCGTACCAGGTAAATGAAGATGACCAATATCCATGAACAAGCGATGACCTATGTCTATCAACAAGTACTGCAACGATTGCTGAGTTTCTTCTCTCGGGCCGAGCGCACGGCATTGCAGCTGCTGATTCAACGCCTGGTGGTGGCGGCGGGGGGGATGGAGCGTATTGGCGACTACAAGGTGCTGGCGATCCAGTCCGGATCGCGTGACAGTTGCTATACCCTGGCACTGCTGCGAGCTGCACAATTGAGTATCGCCGGCCGCGCGCCCGCGACCTTCCGGCTACGCGTCGCCACCCTGCGCTTGAACGGCGACAGCTCCACGGCCCTGGAGAACATCCATCGCAGCCACAGTGCCTTGTTTCTCTATGACGATCCACGGGTCGAAGTCCTGATGGTCGAGCATCGGGAGGTCCTGCCGTTCAATCACCTGGCGCCGATCTCCGAGGCCGGCCGGGAATTCAATCGGCTCAACTTGTTGATGGTCGGGCATCGTCGAATCTGGAACGGGCCGCTTGATCTGTGGGACGACGGTTATCTGGCCACCGGCGAGTTCTACGGGCAAATCGCCCGCTGGGACAGCGGTGTCGATGCACTGCTCAGCAGCGACAGCCCTCGCCAGCAAAAGCGCTTTATCGAAGGGCTGAGGCGTGCGGCAGCGAAGGCCGGGCTCAGACCCTCGAATCACCATGAACCCGGCTACGAAGGGTTGTTCTCGCTGCTCGATGAATTGGGCAGCGACAGCTATCGCCGGTTGTATCCCGAAGACGACCGCGCTGCGTGGCGTCCTGCCGAGCGTTTTGAAGCCTGCCGTCGTACGACGTATATCGACATTCACGACCTGCTGGTCACCAACCTGGAAGAGCGCTGGCCGCTGTTGACCGAGTTTCTCGGTTTTCAACCGGACGAGCTGTCGGCTCAGCTGCGGGACAACGATTACGTCAGCCTGCCTGTCTGCGCACACCTGCAGGGGTTGCAAGCGTGCTACGTGCACGGTCATAGCTACGAGGCGGGCGTGGCCGACTACCTGCAATGGGCCCTGGTGATGATGCGTCGCAAGCAACTTCCCCAGCGATTGGGCGAGCAGGCGGTGGCGGCATTTGGCAACCCGGCGACCTCGGCCGAGCAGCGCGCACGGGCAGCGGCCGAGGTACAGAAGAGTCTTGGCTTGAGCGAGGCGCAGCTGGTGTGTCTGCTGTTCGCACCGTTTGGCGACAACGGAGCAGCCCTTGAGCGCTTTTTGCGTCAGTGCCACCCCGGCATGCTCGTGGCGTTGCCTGAGTTGCACCGGGCCATGCAAGGCAATCCGGTGCCGGAGCAAATCGCGCAATGGATGGTCGACGTCAGCGGGCTGTCGGTCAATCTGATCGGCACGCTGTATCGCATGGGCCCGGTACCTGCCCCGGCGTTGCCGATGCAGCCCACCCTGTATGACGATGACTGCGCCGTGGGGGGCGAATGGTCGGCGGGACAGTGAAAGGACCAAGAGAAACCGACTTCGCCTATCAGGCGGTGTACCGTTACCTGACCAACCTGATCGAGGAACCGGCCAGCGACTCTCGAGTGCGCTTGCCATCGTTGCGCCAGTTGGCGGACCGCTTGAGCGTGTCGATCTCGACGATTCAGTACGCTTATTCACTGCTGGAGAAGGAAGGGCGCGTGTACTCGGTCGCCAAGTCGGGTTATTACGCGCTACCCGTGTCCTCCATCACGGTGCCCGGCAGTGGCCATGACTTGCTCGAAACGGTCTATGTGAATGCCAGGCGTCCCGGCATGCTGGTCTTGAGCGCCGATGAACCGGCGTTGTTGCAACCCCTGGACCGGCCATTGCTGCTGCTCGAGAGGGAGTTGCTGCGCCAGTATCCGCGCCAGCCACAATCGTCTTCGCAGCCTTGCGGAGAGCTGGAACTGCGTGCGGCGCTGGCCGCGCGCTATACCACCTCGCCACTGCGTTGCTGGCACGCCGATGACGTGTACATCGGCGCAGACCTGCGTGGTGTGCTGGAAATATTGATCGCCGTGCTGTGCCTCAAGGACGCCACGGTGCTCGTCGAGTCGCCCTGCGACTGGGTGATTCTGCGCCTGCTGCAGGCTGCGGACGTGGAGGTGATCGAGCTGCCGCTGCAAGCCTGCGGCGGTCTGGACGTCGAGCGCCTCAAGGAGTTGCTGGAAACCAGGCCGGTACGCCTGGTGATGGTCTCATCCTCAGTGAACATGCCACGGGGCAGCCTGGCGCCCGACGACAACCGACACCTTGTCGCGCAGTTGCTGGCGCAGCATGATAGTTGGGTCCTGGAAAACGACTGCTACGGTGAACTCGGATTCGAGCCGGACGGGCTGCGCTTTCGCGACTTGCTGGACCCTGAACGGCTGATCGTGTTTTCCACGTTCGAAAAGGTCATCGGGCCCGAGGCACCCTACGGTTACCTGCTTTCGCGGCATCTGCGGGTTGAACTGCAACGACAGTTTTTGTTGCGCTCCTTTCGCCTGTCACCGATTCGACAGAAAGCCATCGCCCGCTTGTACGGCAATGGCCGTATCGACCATCACCTGCAGGTGTTGCGGCGGTTACTCAAGGATCGAAAAGTGCAGATGACCCAGCTGCTGCAGGAGCGTCTGGGCGATGCCTTGCAGTTCGTCGATCCCCAGGGCGGTGCGACGATCTGGGCCCGTTCATTGCGCCAGGTCGATGTGCATCGAGTGTTTCAGCGTCTGCTCAAGCACCAGGTGGTGATCGCGCCGGGAGAACTGTTCAGTCTTCAGGGGTTGCACTCGCAACATCTGCGCCTGAGTCATACGTTCGGCGGCGATCATGACCTCGCTGCCATACTGGGTCTGCTGGGGGATGCGTTGCGTCTGGAAGCGATCGACTGATCCGTTCGCGAAGCCGTCGCGTTTTATCGCGTCGCTTCGGGGATCGTTAATATCGCGCTGCGGTCAAACTGCCAGTAAACTGCGTCCCTATTCCTGACCACTCTATTCCCGAGGTTTTGCAATGACACTCAGTCCTTTTGCGGGCAAACCGGCACCGGCAGAACTGTTGGTCGACATCCCGCGACTGGTAACGGCCTATTACACCGGCCAGCCTGATGCCGCCATCTCCACCCAGCGCGTAGCCTTTGGCACGTCCGGGCACCGAGGCAGCTCGTTCGACTTGAGTTTCAACGAATGGCACGTACTGGCGATCAGCCAGGCCATCTGCCTGTACCGCGAAGCCCAGGGCATCGATGGCCCGCTGTTCGTCGGCATCGATACCCACGCGTTGTCCACGCCGGCGGGGGCCAGCGCCCTCGAAGTGCTGGCCGCCAACGGCGTGACGGTGATGATCGCCGAAGGTGACGAATACACCCCTACGCCTGCCATATCCCACGCCATCCTCTGCTACAACCGCGGACGCACGTCGGGCCTGGCGGATGGCATCGTGATCACGCCGTCCCACAATCCGCCGCAAAGCGGTGGCTATAAATACAACCCCACCAACGGTGGCCCGGCCGATACTCACATCACCAAGTGGATCGAAGCCAAGGCCAACGAACTGCTCGGCAACAAGCTGGCCGGCGTCAAGCGCATCAGCTACGAGCAGGCGTTGAAGGCTGGCACCACCCATCGTCACGATTACCTCAACACCTATGTGGCCGACCTGATCAACGTGATCGACTTCGATGCCATTCGCGATGCCAAGCTGCATTTGGGCGTCGATCCGCTGGGCGGAGCAGGGGTACGCTACTGGTCGGCGATTGCCGAGCATTACAAGCTGGACCTGGAAGTGGTGAACAAGCAGGTCGATCCGACCTTCCGTTTCATGACGGTCGATTGGGATGGCCAGATCCGCATGGACCCATCGTCCCCCCATGCGATGCAAGGTCTGATCGGCCTGAAAGAACGCTTCGACGTAGCGTTTGCCTGCGACCCGGATCACGACCGCCATGGCATCGTGACCCCGTCCGGCGGCCTGCTGGCGCCGAACAATTACCTGGCGGTGACCATCGATTACCTGTTCCAGAACCGTCCGCAATGGCGCGCCGACGCCGCCGTGGGTAAAACCGTGGTCAGCAGCGGCCTGATCGATCGCGTTGCCAAGCGCCTGGGCCGTCGTCTGTATGAAGTACCGGTCGGCTTCAAGTGGTTTGCCGATGGTCTGTTCGACGGTTCACTGGGCTTTGGTGGCGAAGAAAGCGCCGGCGCTTCGTTCCTGCGCAAGGATGGCAGCGTCTGGTGCACCGACAAGGACGGCTTGATCCCGGCCTTGCTGGCCGCTGAAATGACTGCTCGCACCGGGCGTGACCCAAGCCAGGCCTATCGCGCCCTGACCGATGAACTGGGCGAACCGTTCTCGGTGCGGGTCGACGCCAAGGCCAACCCGGAACAGAAAGCCTTGCTGAGCAAGTTGTCGCCGGATCAGGTCACCTCCACCCAACTGGCGGGCGAAGCCATTCAGAGCATTCTTAGCCATGCACCAGGTAACGACCAGGCCATCGGCGGCTTGAAAGTCATGACCGAGAATGGCTGGTTCGCGGCGCGGCCGTCGGGTACTGAAGACATCTACAAGATCTACGCCGAGAGCTTTGTCAGTGACGAGCATCTCAAGCAGTTGGTGGCCGAGGCCCAAACCCTCGTGGATGGCGCTATTTCCGCGAAGTGACTGAGTACGCCATCGCGGGCAAGCCCGCTCCCACAGTGATCCAGTGAACACAGATTCTGTGTTGAACATGATCCCCTGTAGGAGCGAGCTTGCTCGCGATGGTCGTTAACGATAACGCGTGTTTTCTGGTTAAACGCGGTGCTCTTGAGTCCATCGTCGGAACGCCGCCCGGAGCGAGCTCGCTCCTACAGTTTCCTTACTGACTGGCACTACCCGTTACGGTCGCCCCTTTTTTTACCCCGCACTCACACGATCAAGCCAGATCCACCAGCACGATTTCACTGTCCTCGATCGCCGTCACCCGCAACACCTGCTCATCGGCCACCGCCACACCGTCTCGAGCTTGTGCGCGCAAGCCATTGATTTCAATGACTCCAGTCGCCGGTACCAGGTAGGCACGACGGCCATTGTCCAGGCGATACTCGGCGGACTCCCCGGCTTTCAGATTAGCGGCCACCAGTCGAGCATCAGCCCGAATCCGCAGGCTCTGATCGTCGCCGGACTTGCCGCTGGCCAGGGTCACGAAACCTTCGCGCTGACCTTTCGGGAACGGCTTGGCGCCCCAGGACGGTGCCAGACCCGATTCGTTCGGGATGATCCAGATCTGGAAGATCCTGGTCTCGGTCGCCTCCAGGTTGTATTCGCTGTGGGCGATCCCGGTACCGGCGCTCATGACTTGAACGTCGCCCGCTTCGGTTCGACCTTTGTTGCCCAGGTTATCCTGGTGGGTGATTGCACCTTCACGTACATAGGTGATGATTTCCATGTCCCGGTGGGGGTGTTGCGGGAAGCCCGTACCGGGGGCAATCACGTCATCGTTCCACACCCGCAGGTTGCCCCAGTTCATGCGGCCCGGATCGTGGTACTCGGCGAACGAAAAGTGGTGGTGGGCATCCAGCCAGCCATGGTGGGCGCCGCCCAGGGAGTTGAAGGGTCTGAGTTCGAGCATGATCGTCTCCGCAAAGGGTGGTTGATGACGAGCATCATCTGTCAGCTACCGATCGATAAAAAGCGTAAAAAATGCCTGAATACAATCGAATTAGTCGATGATGTATGAGATTGAGCCTTTCTCATCCAGCCTTCACTTCAGCGCATAAGCCAATGACCTGTAAGCATTTCACTAGAACTCAATGGAAAATGCAGACACCATAGCGCTCAACAGCCTCACACCCTGGAGTCAGTCCGCGTGCCGCAACACACCCCCGATCTTCCTCCTGAACTTCGTCCGCTGGCCGAGATGCCATTGCTCAAGCGTCTGGCCGCCCGGTTTTTTGGCCATGGCCTGACGCGTCTGCGCGCGCAACATCGCGCGTCCTGGCTGCACGGCCAGGCGGACGGCTTTCGCAGCGGGCATAGCGCCGGCGTCGATTACGGTTATAAGGAAGGCAAGCTTGAAGGGCTCGAGGAGGGCCGGCAGGTATTGCTGATCCGCGATTCACGTTCCACCGAGCACCGTCCACCCGCTGTCGATGACCATCTGTTCGACGACTGGCGCCTGCCGCTGAGTGCCGAGCTGAAGAAGCGCATGAAGGCTGACGTCGCCCGGCTGCTGCCGCCTTACGCCCAACCCAGCACCGCACAGTGGAAGATGATTTTCAGCGACACCCCCTCGACCTCGGTGATTGCCGGGGCGGGCGCGGGCAAGTCGACAACCCTGGTGCTGCGGATTTTGCTGTTGAGCCACTATCTGGGCTTCGAGTTGAGTTCGATGACGGTGGTGACCTTTACCCGGGAATCGCGCAAGGACTTCATCAACAAACTGGTGGAACTGTTTGCGCTCTGGGGGCGGGCGCTGAGTCTCAAGGAGGCGCGGGACCTGGTGCGCACTTTCCACTCGCGCATCCTGCCGATGGTCCGCAGCTTGCCGGGCTTCGAGCGGCTGCAAGCCTTTGAAAACCTCAGCCACCGTGTACAAGCAGGCGATGAGGAAGTCGACAGCAATCCGTTCGACCTGCGCATCAACGACGCCCAGCGCCAGCAGCTCAACGCCTGCTATCACAGCCTGCACACCCGGGATGAGCGTTTTCGTGAACTGATCAAGCCTTTGTCGCGTCACGCCTTGCAACTCAAGGAGCTGGAGCGTGATCACCCGGACGTGCAAAAACGCATGGCCGTGACCGAGCTGGCGGCCAAACGTGATGAAGAGCTGTGCGATGTCATTGAAGACCTGTGGTTTCGCGCCGGTGCCTGGCCGATTCAGGGCATCGAGCCCAATCGCCAGACGTTCGATATCAATGGCGCCACCTTCCATTGTCACGGCTATATTCCGAGCCTGGACGCCTGGGTGGTGCTGGGATTCGATCCACGGGAAAACCCCCAGGTCAGCCGGCCGAACGCCAAGCTTTCCGTACGCGCGGAGTGGGCGGTAAAGCGCACCCTGTTTCAAGCTTTCTGTCGTAAGCCACTGATATGGCTAGATAGTTACGAGTCATCAAGGCGTGTCTTGGCCTCGCTTGCAGGCGATGCCAGCGCAGGGCCCGGCTTCGATTACAAGGTCAAGGGCGAGCTTGCTTCGGCGCCGTTGCTGGACTGTTTCGTGGCGGCAGCGGGGTTTATCGAGAATCTCGGCCTGGATGTTCCCGGCGCCGTGGGGCAGATGAGTTTTGCCAAGGACGACCCGGACCGGTTTTTCTTCGAGGCCTTGAGCCTGTACTGGCGAGCGCTGGAAGATCATCTGCTCGACCAGAAACCACCGGTGATGACTTACAACCGGATGTTCTCCTTGTTCAGCGAGCATTCGCCGGAAAACCTGAAACTGTTGAGCGATGAGCTGTTGCGGCCGATGTCGCACCTGATGATCGATGAGTTCCAGGACGTTTCGCCGCAGATCGTCTCCTGGATTCGCGCCAGCCTGGCCGAGATCCGCAGTCGCGGGCCAGCCATGCATGTGGGGCGTGGTGCGCAACGTTCGTCGTTGCTCTGTGTGGGCGATGACTGGCAGTCCATCTATGGCTGGCGCGGCAGTTCGCCGACCTATTTCATGGAGTTCAGCAAGGAATTTCCGTCACCGGGCACGACCAGGGTCATGCTCAGCGACAACTACCGCAGCCACCAGCACATCATCGATGCCGCCGAACATATCGTGCGCGCCGCGCCGGCGATTGCAGGCAAAAAGGCCAAGGCCAGCGGCGAGCCGAAGGCGTTGCTGCCGGTCAATGTGCTGGATCGGGACGATCAGGAGATGGCCGCGCGCTTGATGGAACACTATGGAAAGGGCGATTCAATCTTGATGCTATATCGAAAAAGTAGTGATAAAGCATTGATAGAACAGCATATTCAGTCTGTAGTTAATGTAGATTCTAGCTTGCCGTATGAGGCACGGCGGCTGAAACAAAAGACCTACCACAGTGCCAAGGGGCTGCAGGCGGATGCGGTGTTTCTGCTGGGGGATTGTCAGCACCTGACCAGTTCACCCTACAAGAACCAGGTCTACCGCATGGCGGGTCTGGGGAAGGCAGGCGACAGCGAAGCGTATGATAACGCGCAGAAAGACGAGATCCTGCGGCTGGCTTATGTCGGCATCACTCGGGCGGTGAGTCATTGCTACTGGTATGTCGACGGTCAGGACACCCAGGCGGCCAACCTGCCCAAGGCCTCCGACCGGATAGGCAAGGGCAAGGCGTTCTTCGTCGATCACCGGCAGGGCAAGACATCGGCGTGAACCTCAAAAGCGGCAGCTCCAGATGGACGCAAATCACTTGTAGGAGCGAGCTTGCTCGCGATGGTCGTTAACGATGACGAGGGCTGCCTGGATGAACGTGGTGCCCTCGTGTTTTTCGCGAGCAAGCTCGCTCCTACAGGGGGCTTGTTGTCTAGGCAATCAGCCTTCAGGCATAACTCCTGAGTGCCATAGGTGGAATGAAAGCCTCCAGCTCATCCTCCACCGCTTCGATAATTCGCTCTACATCCGCCGCATTCATGACCGTCGCGCAGGGAATACCGGCGATGGCGATCATGGTCTCGCCACTCGCACGGTCAAACAGACGGGCAATCATACTGCCCGGCGCATCCATGCTCGCCTCGAAACCCATGGGATGAAAATGCCAGCGCATCAGCTGGCAGGCATTTGGAAAGGTGACTTTGTTATAAAACCCTTTGTTCATGTGTAGCCCGCCTTCTTCATCGAGCGCTTCCGTTAGCTCATGTTAGGAGGGAAGAGCCTTCATTGGCTCAACCGGTGACTGCCATTAAAAGTAGCATCTGCATGTGAAAATACTGTGGATTTCTCAGGCCGTTTAGCGATTGGTTCAGTTTTTTTTGACGCAAGTCACTCTTGGCTGGTTTTTTCGGTCAAGGTCACTATGGATTGGTCATTGTCGCCGAGGTGGAATTTCGGCAAGCTCGGCTTTTTTCCTCGAGTCGCTTATGCATGCCGATGATGATGGTCCGTTGCAAACCCAGGCTACGGGCGAGACGGTGATGCGTTACCACCTGCGCTGGAAACACCGGGATCTGGACGGTGTCATGGCGCTGTTTCACCCCGATGTTCAATACAACGATTTTTTCCAGAACCGGGTGATGGGCCTGGACGAATTGCGTGAGTACGTACGCAGCAGCATGCCCCGCGATCCCGATGAAGCCCTGGAGCACTCCGACCGTATTCGCCTGGACGGCAACACCGCGTTCATTCAATACCGCATCACCCTGCGTGGCGGCGAAGGCCTGGTGTCGTTCCGGGCCAGCGAGGCGATTACCGTACGTGACGGGCTGATCTGGCAGGTCAACGAATACGCCTCCCTGGTGCATGAGCAGCCCGCCAGCAAAGCCGCCGGCAGCCAGCGCCCGGCGGTTAGCCGGCTCGGTCTGTCGCCACGGCAGCTGAGTTTCATGGCGCAAGACCTGCAGCAGTATTTCCAGAAGCGCCAGCCCTATCTCGATCCCGAGCTCGACCTGCAGCGGGTGGCCGGGGAATGCGGATACAGCCGCAACCAGATTTCCTATCTACTGAATCAGGTGCTCGGCCAGAGCTTCTACCGCTACGTCAACCAGGCGCGACTGCAGCATCTGCTTGCGGCGCTGGAAGGCGCCACGCCGCCGCTGCGCATCGACGAACTGGCTTTTGCCGCCGGCTTCAATTCACTGTCGGCGTTCTACAAATGCTTCCGCCAGCACACCGGCCTCTCGCCCAAGGCCTATGCCAAACAAATTTCTTTGCGTGCACGCGCGCAAGACATCCTCTAGCTCCACGCAATAGGATCGACGCCATCGAAGTTTGAGTGGCGGAGTCTGGCATGTCGGCGTGGCGCACTATCAGTTTGTGGATGGATCAACTCGACGAGCCCTTGTTGGCGCGTCCGGCACTGGAACGGGATCTGGACGTCGACGTGGCGATCATTGGCGCGGGGTACACCGGCCTCTGGACCGCGTATTACCTCAAGCGCCAGGCGCCCGAGCTAAACATTGCCATCGTCGAAGCGCAGACCGCCGGCTTTGGCGCCTCGGGCCGCAATGGCGGCTGGTTGATGGGGAACCTGTTGGGCGAGGATCGCTTGCTGGCCGACCTGTCGTCCGAACAGCGCCGGGCTTCGTTTGATCTGTTGCACGGCATCGCGGACGAAGTGGCAATTGTCCTCGAACGCGAAGGCATCGACTGCGATTACCGTAAAGGTGGCGCCTTGTATTGTGCCGCCCGTTATCCGGAGCAGGAAGCCAGCCTGCGCCATTATCTGGACGGGCTGTACCGCCAGGGTCTTACCGAAAGCGATTATCGCTGGCTCAGCCCCGAGCAGCTGGCGCAACAGGTCCGGATCGCCAAACCTTACGGCGGGATCTACGCACCGCACGTCGCGACCCTTCACCCGGCCAGGCTGGTGCGGGGGCTGGCCCGGACAGTCGAGCGCATGGGCGTGGCAATTTACGAGAACAGCCCGGTCACTCACTGGCAGTCGGGCAGCCTGCGCACGGCGAAAGCCGGGGTTCGCTGCCATTGGATCGTGCCGGCGGTGGAAGGCTACGCGGTCACGCTGCCGCCGTTGGGACGCTATCAGTTGCCGGTGCAAAGCTTGATCGTCGCCACTGAACCGCTGTGCGCGGCGACCTGGGATGAAATCGGCCTGAGTCGCGGCCAGGCTTTCAGCGAAAGCAGCCGTCAGGTCACCTATGGCCAGCGCACGGCGGACAACCGCCTGGTGTTCGGCGCGCGCGGCGGTTATCAGTTCGCCGGCAAACTGCGCCACGACTTTGACCTGACCAACAGCGAGGTCGAGTTACGGCGCTATCTGTTCGGCGAACTCTTCCCTCAACTCAAGAACGTGCGAATCACCCATGCCTGGGGCGGCAATCTGGGCATGTCCCGGCGCTTCCAGCCGCACATGCTCTGTGACCGCACGAGCGGCATTGCCTTGTCCGGTGGTTACGGCGGGGAGGGGGTGGGCGCCAGCAACCTCGGCGGGCGGACGCTGGCCGACCTGATTCTGCAACGCGACAGCGAGCTGGTGCGCCAGCCGTGGGTCATCCCCCAGGGCGGTCTCGAGGCGCTCAAGGCCTGGGAGCCGGAACCCTGCCGCTGGCTCGGCTACAACGCGATCATCCGCAGCTTCGTCCACGAAGACCAGACCCTGGCCAACCCGGCCACCGCGCCGTGGCGGCGCAAGCTCGCCAGTGGCGTGGCGGGGTTCATGGAAGGTTTCATGCAGTAAACGGCGCGCTCTTCATCTATATAGGCTTTATCGACAGGTATCCCCATGGGCATTACTCAATTCAAGAACACCGCAACCCTGAAGCTGGACGAGTCGAACCCGGTCGCCGTGCCATTGGGCACACCGGTGGCGGTGGCCTCGACCACCAGTGTCGAACGCGACGACGGCGTCGAAACCGGCGTCTGGGAATGCACCCCAGGACGCTGGCGGCGCCAGATCGTCGCCCAGGAGTTCTGTCACTTCATCCAGGGACGCTGCACCTTCACTCCGGATGACGGTGAAACCCTTTACATAGAAGCCGGCGATGCACTGATGTTGCCTGCCAACAGCCTCGGTATCTGGGACATCCAGGAGACCGTGCGCAAGACCTACGTCCTGATTTTTTGATCCTCTGATTGCCTGCAAACACTCCAATAAAAAGAACAACCCCTACAGGAATTGACTCATGATCCGAAAGACCCTGACTCTGGCCCCCTTGGCACTTGTCGCGACCCTCGGCCAGGCGGCTGAAACCGTCAAGATCTACAACTGGTCGAGTTACATCGCCCCGGACACCACGAAAAACTTCCAGAAGGAAACCGGTATCGGGTTCAGTTACGACGTCTACGACAGCAACGAAACCCTCGATGGCAAGTTGATGACCGGCAACTCCGGCTACGACGTAGTGTTCCCGTCCAATCACTTCATGGCGCGGCAGATTCAGGGCGGGGCGCTGAAGACCCTCGACAAGAGTCAGTTGCCGAACTGGAAGAATCTCAATCCGGTGCTGCTCGACGCCTTGCAGACCAACGATCCGGGCAACGAACACGGATTCCCGTACCTGTGGGGCAGCACGGGCATCGGCTACAACATCGCCAAGGTCAAGGCGGTATTGGGTGATGACGCGCCGGTGGATTCCTGGGACCTGATTTTCAAGCCTGAGTACATGGAAAAACTGCAGAAGTGCGGCGTGGCCATCCTCGACAATGGCCCGGAACTGCTGCCCGCAGCGCTGAACTACCTGGGACTGCCGCATCACAGCAAGAACCCGGACGACTATAAAAAGGCTCAGGCGCTGTTGCTCAAAGTCCGGCCGTACGTCAGCTATTTCCACTCGTCCAAGTACACGGGCGATCTGGCCAATGGTGACATCTGCGTGGCCGTCGGTTTCTCCGGGGACATCCTGCAAGCGGAAAGTCGTGCCAAGGAAGCCAACAACGGCATCGAGATTGGCTATTCGATTCCCAAGGAAGGCTCCGCGATCTGGTTCGACATGGTCGCCATGCCTGTTGATGCTCCGGATGAAAAGGCCGGTTATGCCTTCATGAACTACCTGCTGCGGCCGGACGTCATGGCCGGCATCAGTAATCATGTGCGCTATGCCAACGGTAACCAACAGGCTGACAGCCTGATCGACCCGGTGATCAAGAATGACACCAAGGTCTACCCGAGCCCGGAGATGATGGGGAAATTGTTTGCGCTGGAGGCGATGCCGCTGAATGTCGACCGGGTTCGCACGCGGGTCTGGAACAAGATCCGGTCGGGGAGCTGACGAACACGTCGCCTGATACACAGCCTTCGCCGGCAAGCCGGCTCCTACAGGGTTCAGCGTTGACCACAAGCCATCGGTACGCAGCTGATCATGTAGAAGCTGGCTTGCCAGCGAAAGCAGCCTCAAGTCTTGCAGTGCCCATGAAGACGCCTTCGCCGGCAAGCCGGCTCCTACAGGGTTTGGCGTTGACCACAAGGCATCGGTACGCAGCTGATCATGTAGGAGCTGGCTTGCCAGCGAAAGCGGCCTCAAGTCTTGCAGTGCCCATGAAGACGCCTTCGCCGGCAAGCCGGCTCCTACAGAGACCCAATCAACGCCGATCCAGCCACACCGTCTGGGCATTGCAGAACTCGCGGACGCCGAAATGCGACAGCTCCCGGCCAAAGCCGCTTTTCTTCACGCCGCCAAAGGTCACCCGCGGGTCGCTGGCACAGTAACCATTGATGAACACGCCGCCGGTTTCCAGTTCGCCGGCCATCTGCTGCGCCAGTTCGACGTTGCGCGTGTAGATGGTGGAGGCCAGTCCGAACTCACTGTCATTGGCCAGCGCCAGGGCATGGGCGGCATCTCGTGCGGTGATGATCGAGGCGACCGGGCCGAACAGTTCCTGCTTGAACGAGGTCATCTGGTCAGTGACATCGGCGAATACCGTAGGCTCGTAATAGTTGCCAGGACCTTCAGCCTTCTTGCCGCCCAACAGCAAGGTCGCACCTTCCTCCAGGGTGTCGCGGACTTGCTGGTCCAGTTCATCACGCAGATCAAAGCGGGCCATGGGACCGATATAGGTGTCTGCAGCCAGTGGATCGCCGACGACCAGTTGACGGGTAGCTTCGACGAACTTGCGCGTGAATTCCTCGACGATGTCCTGCTCGACGATCAGGCGCTTGGCTGCCGCACAGACTTGCCCGGTATTCTGGTAACGGCCAATGACGGCGGCTTTGACTGCTTCGTCCAGGTCGGCGTCGTTGAGCACGATGAACGGGTCCGAGCCACCCAGTTCCAGTACGCACTTCTTCATGGCAGCACCGGCCTGGGCGCCAATGGCCATGCCGGCGCGCACGCTGCCGGTGAGGGTCACCGCGGCGATGCGTGGATCGGCGATCGCCGTGGAGACGCCGTCCGGGGTGACATTGATCACCTCGAACACGCCTTCCGGGAAGTTGGCACGCTGCAAGGCATCGCGCAGCAGGTAGGCCGATCCCATTACATTGGGCGCATGCTTGAGGACGTAGGTATTGCCGGCAATCAAGGCTGGCACCGCACCGCGCAGCACCTGCCAGATCGGGAAGTTCCACGGCATCACCGCGAGAATCGGACCCAGCGGGCGATATTCGATGCGCGCCTTGCCACCTTCGACCAGTGTCGGCTCGGCGGTCAGCATGGCGGGGCCGTGTTCGGCATACCATTCGCACAGCTGTGCGCACTTTTCGATTTCGCCGCGGGCCTGGGTGACGGGCTTGCCCATCTCCACGCTAATCATGTTCGCCATCGTCGCGGCGTTGTCGCGCAGTGTCCGGGCGAGGACGACCAGGGCCTGGGCACGTTGCTCGACCGGTGTACGGCGCCAGACCGAGAACCCGGCAGCAGAGCGGGCGAGGGCGGCATCCAGGTCTGATGCGGATTGGAAAGGGTAGTGGCCGATCTGCTCGCCGGTGGCGGGGTTGATCGAAATGGCATGGGTGACGCTGGAAACCTGGGTCATGGCACCGTCCTGCTGGGTGGGTATAGGTTCAGATTAAGCTGGCGGACGAATCCTGGAAACTGAATAATACTGAGTACATCGTTCACGTTTGGAGAATGACTTGGATCTGGTACAGCTCGAGATTTTCAAAGCCGTGGCCGAGCACGGCAGTATCAGCGTGGCCGCCCAGCACATTCACCGGGTGCCTTCGAACCTGACGACGCGGATCAAGCAGCTGGAGCTGGATCTGGGCGTAGATCTGTTTATCCGCGAGAAAAGCCGTCTGCGGCTGTCTCCGGCCGGCTGGAGTTTTCTCGATTACGCCCGGCGCATCCTCGACCTGGTCCAGGAAGCCCGGGCCACGGTGGCGGGTGAGGAGCCCCAGGGCTCATTCCCGCTGGGTTCGCTGGAGAGCACCGCGGCGGTACGCATTCCCGAGCTGTTGGCCGCCTATAACCAGCGCTACGCCAAGGTCGAACTGGACCTGTCCACCGGCCCTTCCGGGACCATGATCGACGGAGTGCTGTCCGGCCGGCTCGCTGCCGCCTTTGTCGACGGTCCGGTGTTGCATCCGGCACTGGAAGGGGTGCCCGCGTTCGAGGAAGAGATGGTGCTTATCGCGCCGCTGAACCATGGCCCCATTCTTCGCGCACAGGACGTCAATGGCGAGAGCATTTATGCCTTCCGCTCCAATTGTTCCTATCGGCATCATTTCGAAAGCTGGTTCGCCAAGGACGCTGCAGTGCCCGGACGGATTTTCGAGATGGAGTCCTATCACGGCATGCTGGCCTGCGTCAGCGCCGGGGCCGGCCTGGCGCTGATGCCGCGCAGCATGCTCGAGAGCATGCCAGGGTGCGCCACGGTGAGTGTCTGGCCGTTGTCGGAGTCGTTCCGGTTCCTGCGCACCTGGCTGGTGTGGCGCCGGGGCACGGTGTCGCAAAGCCTGACCATGTTCGTGCGCCTGCTGGAGGAGCGAGGGGTGGTGCAGGAGAAGGCGTAGCAAACGGGAGCAGGTTGCTACCGGCAATGCGGATCGACCCCATGCAGTGGCGGAGTTTCATGGCCAAGCAGAGCCCTGTAGGAGCAAGCTTGCTCGCGATGGACGTCAACGATAACGCGTGCTACCTGGATAAACGCGACGTCCTTGTGCGTATTGGGCCTCTGGGCTGCTGAGCGAACAGCGGGCCCGGAAGCTTGCGATCGTTCGTTTGGTGCTAAGCGTTTCCCAATATTACGAAATCCCAAAGAGTTTAGCGGGTAGGAATTTTCACTGCGCTAAGGCACTGCTATTCGGTAACGCGAGAAACCAAAAAAGAGACGTGTTCTATAGAAAACAACATACCGCTATTTAATATTTAAATTGCTGATTGTCGGACAATTAGTTTTATGTAGTTCATCCGAAAATTTATTTTCGACAGCGCACGGGTTGTTTTCGGCTGTTTGCGGGCGCAACTCGATTTGACGTCAAAAAAACACTAGACGGTTGATTTCAAATTGTGTCAGTTTTCTTTCGCCTTCATTGGGCGAGTGACAGGACGATCTCGCCAGAGATTGTCGTTATCCGAAAAAAACTGCTCCATAGCCAAACAAGGAAGTGTGTTTATGTCGAAAGTAAAAAACACCGCTAATGATTCAGCCGAACAGGCATTTCAGCCATTGCAAGCATTGGCTGCACCCAGTTCCGCGTTTAACCAGATCAATAGTTTCAGCCATCAGTATGATCGGGGCGGCAACCTCATGGTCAATGGCAAACCCTCGTTCTCTGTCGACCAGGCCGCCACCCAACTACTGCGCGACGGCGCGGCCTACCAGGACAAGGACGGCAGCGGCAAGATCGAGCTCACCTACACGTTCCTGACCTGGGCGTCGTCGAGCACCATGAACAAACACGGGATCACCGGGTTCAGCCAGTTCAGCGCGCAGCAAAAAGGCCAGGCGGTGCTGGCCATGCAATCCTGGGCCGACGTGGCCAATCTCACCTTTACCGACAAGGCCAGCGGTGGCGACGCTCACATGACCTTCGGCAACTACAGCGGCGGCCAGGACGGCGCGGCGGCCTTTGCCTACCTGCCAGGTACGGGCGCGGGATATGACGGTACTTCCTGGTACCTGACCAACAGCAGCTACCCGGTGAACAAGACGCCGGAGCTGAACAACTACGGCCGTCAGACGCTCACACACGAAATCGGCCACTCCCTGGGCCTGGCTCACCCTGGCGACTACAACGCCGGCGAAGGCGCACCGACCTACAACGACGCCTCCTACGGCCAGGACACCCGCGGCTATAGCGTCATGAGTTACTGGAGTGAAAGCAATACCAGCCAGAACTTCAGCAAGGGCGGCGTCGAAGCCTACGCGTCCGGCCCGTTGATGGATGATATCGCGGCCATTCAGAAGCTGTACGGTGCCAACGCCAGCACCCGAACCGGGGACACCACCTACGGCTTCAACGCCAACGCCGGTCGCGATTTTTTGAGCGCGTCTTCGTCGTCGGACAAGGTCGTGTTCTCGGTGTGGGATGCGGGCGGCAAGGACACCCTGGACTTTTCCGGATTTACCCAGAACCAGAAGATCAACCTCAATGAAGCCTCGTTCTCCGACGTTGGCGGTATGGTAGGCAACGTGTCCATTGCCAAGGGAGTGGCCGTCGAGAACGCCATTGGCGGTTCGGGCCATGACCTTCTGATCGGTAATGGCCTGTCCAACGAATTGAAGGGCGGTGCCGGCAACGACATCCTGTTCGGCGCGGGCGGTGCCGACAAGCTGTGGGGCGGCGCCGGTTCGGACACCTTTGTGTTCGCGGCCAGCAGCGATTCGAAACCGGGCTCAGTCGACCAGATCCTCGATTTCGTCAGTGGCCTGGACAAGATCGACCTGACCGGCATTACCAATGGCGCGGGCTTGCATTTCGTGAACTCGTTCACCGGTGCGGCAGGCGATGCGGTGTTGAC
>Ga0247820_10000277_pt1 | contig 26665 bp, 21 predicted proteins | sample 13C_Glucose_Day1_2_FD_192480 | JGI IMG/M metagenome (GOLD analysis project Ga0247820, IMG submission 192480) | Soil microbial communities from agricultural site in Penn Yan, New York, United States - 13C_Glucose_Day14 | ecosystem: Environmental > Terrestrial > Soil > Agricultural land | place...
CCCCTCAACTGCCCGCAGCCGGGCGGGAGGAGGCGCGGCTGCTCGCAGGCGGGTGGTGGGTCAGGTTTGGCGGGGGTGGGGCAGGACGGTGCGGGCTGTCAGGGCGAGGCCGGCTTCGATCAGGTCGGTGGGGCGGGAGAGGGAGCGGCCCGTGAGCTGCTCGTAGCGGCGGAGGCGGTTGAGGACGGTGTTGCGGTGGCAGTACAGGCGCCGGCTCGCCCGCTGCGCCGAGCCGTCACAGGCCAGCCAGGTGGCAAGGGTGTCCAACAGGACCTCCGCGTCGGCGGGTTCGAGGTGGGACAGCGGGCCCAGCAGCCGCTCGGCCAGCGCGGCCCCGAGGCCGGGACTCGACACCACCAGCGCCGCCGGCAGGTGTTCGGTCAGCCGGATCGTGCCGCCCGTGCCGGGGCACAGGCTCAGCGCGGTGTCCGCCAGCCGCCGCGCCTCCCCCACGGCGGACAGCCCTTCGACGACGCTGCTGACGCCCACCCGCACGCCGGGCGGCTGTTCCTCCGGCACGACCGGCTCCTCGCCGTCCCCGACGGGGACGATGCCGTAGTCGGCGTCCACACCGGTGTGCCAGTGCACGCGCACACCCGGACCGAGGACCGCCTGGGCACCGGAACAACCGGTGGGCCCGCCGGCGACCGCGACCACCGCGAACCGCCCGTGCTCCGGCAGGTCCAGCGCCTGCGCGGCCTCGGGCAGGTCGGCGATCCGGCTCGTGCCGTCCAGCAGCGCCGCGGCCAGCAGCCGCACCCTGTTCTCCCGCCGCCACGCCAGCTGCCGCTCGGTCTGCCGGTAGGCGTCCGCGACGAGGGTGCAGTGCTCGTCGACGAAGTTCCACACGTCGGACGCCACGTGCACCAGCAGCCGTACGTCCTCGGGCGCCGCCCTGGACGTCTCGTCGACCAGGCCCTGCCACACCAGCGAGCCGCCCAGCCGGAAGGCGTGCAGCAGCGCGTCCAGGGGCAGGCCCTGCTCGGCGCGCGTGGCGCCGATCTTCCAGGAGCAGCGGCGGGCCGCGTCCCGGGCGCCGCGCGGGTCGAGCAGCGAGGAGATGCTGTGCCGCAGCGAGCGGTGCACCTCCTGCCAGGTCGTGGTGGCGTCCCCCTCGATCGCGGCCCGGTAGGCGGGCTCCTGCTCCTGCAGCGCGGCGACCAGCCGGTCGGTGAGCTGGGGCAGGTCGTCCAGCAGCACACGGGCGGCCCGGTGCAGCACGCGCAGCGCGTCGGCGTCGATCAGCGACCGCACGCGCGGGGTCCGGGGCAGCGGTGCCGGCATGGGTCCGGAACGCGGCAGGGTACGTGGTCGTACGGCGTGTCGCATCGCGCATCTCCCCCAGGGTCGTCTTCCCGGCGGTGCCCGCGCGGCGGCGGTCCCCTTACCGGCGCCCGGCCGGTACGGGGAGCCCGTGGGCCGGCCGCCGTCGGACTCGTCCTGCCCCGAAGGATGACATACCGTCCGGTCGGTCCCTAGAGTTGTGCACCGGTCTTTTCCGTCTGGCCGATCAGGCGGACGAGTTCGACCCGGGAGCGGACGCCGAGGACGGCGAACACGTTCCGCAGGTGGTAGTCGACAGTGCGGGTGCTGACGGACAGGCTCAGGGCCACCTCCCGGTTGGTGGCGCCCTGGGCGACGCACCGCGCGATCCGCAGTTGCTGCGGGGTCAGCCGGGACAGCTCCCCCGCCCCGGCGCCCGCCGGGGCCGCGCCGCCCGCCCGCAGTTCGGCGGCCGCCTGCTGCGCCCACAGGCGCGCCCCGCACCCCTCGAAGCCCCTGAGCGCCTCCCCGAGATGGGTCCGCGCCTCGCCCGGCCGGCGCCGGCGGCGCAGCCACTTGCCGCAGAGCAGTTCCGTGCGCGCCCGTTCGAAGTCGCCCGCCGTCTCCTCGTGACGGTCCAGGGCGCGCAGGTACAGCGGGCCGGCCGCGTCCGCGCCGGCCAGCAGCGCCCGGCAGCGCAGGAGTTGGGCGGGGGCCTGCGGGTCGGCCCCGCAGGCGGCCCACAGGGCGAAGTCCTCGACGGCCTCCGCAGCGAGGTCGGGCCGGCCGGCGAGCACGGCGGCCTCCACGAAACAGGGGACGGCGAGCATCCAGACCGCGAAGTGGCCGCGCCGGGCACCCGGGCGGACCAGCGGGCCGAGCCGTTCCGCGGCCTCCCGGGGACGGCCGGCGCCCAGGTCGGCGCGGGCCGCGGCCCACTGGGCGAGCGTCGCGGCCTGGATCAGTCCGTGGCGGCGGGCGGTGCGCAGGGCCGCCGCCACATGGTCGGCGACGACCTCCTTCTCTCCCTCGATCGACGCGGCGAGTGCCAGTACCGCGTGGTGGTGGGCGGCCGTGTTGCGCTGCCCGGTCCGCCGTGCGGTGCGCAGTCCCTCCTCGGCGTGGGTCCGGGCGAGCTGGTGCCGCCCGGACCGCAGTTCGGCGTACGCCAGGTACTCCAGGGCCCTCGGTTCGAGGGCGGCGGAACCGGCGGTGCGGGCCGCGGCGAGGGCCCGTGCTCCCGCCCGGCGGGCGGCGGTCGTGTCGCCGAGCATGAGGGCGGCGGAGGCGGACCGCAGCAGCCGCTGGGGTTCGTCGCAGGCCAGTCCTCGCTCGACCACCCGCCGCAGCGGGCCGGCGGCCCGGTCGAACCGTCCCAGCAGCACGGCCCGCATTCCCTCCTGGTGATCACGCAGCACCGAGCGGGGGCCGCCTGCCGTCGGCCCGGAAGGGGGCGCCCCCGTGGGGGCGAGGGCGCGCAGGCAGGACGCCGGGTCGCCCGCGGCCCAGGCCGCGTCCGCCGCCCCGAGGGCGGCGGTGCCGGCGGCCTCGTCGTCGGCACCCGCCAGCAGACCCGCGGCGAGCAGGAAGGACTCGCGGGCGTCGTCCACCGGCCCGTCGGCGAGGAGGACCGCGCCGCGCAGGAGTTCCGCGCTGCCGCGGGACGGGGCGGGCGCCGGACGGCTCCGGGCGGCGTCGAGCAGCCGCAGGGCCTCCGGCGAGTGCCCGGCGAGGACGGCCTGTTCGGCGGCGGCGGTGTAGCGGTGGGCCCGCTCCGCGCCGTCCGCCGTCAGCTCGGCGGCGCGGGCGAGCGCCCTGCGGCGCGGGCCCGGCGGCAGCGCGGTGGCCGGGTCCGCCGCTGCCGCCGCCAGTGCCGCCGCGAGGGCGGGGGCGGGACCGGTGACGGCCCAGGAGCGGTGCAGCAGCGCGTGCACGCCGTCCACTCCGGTGTCCGGCAGACACCCGGCGAGTGCGCGGTGCGCGGCACGGCGCAGGTCGGGCGGGGCGTCGGCGTACACCGCCCGGCCCAGCAGCGCGCTGCGGTACCCGATACGGCCCTCGGACTGGACGAGCGCCTCGGGCAGCGGTTCGTCCCCGCCGGCCCCGGCTGCCCGCCGTACGAGGTCCGCGGCGGCGTCCGGCTCGCCGGTGGCGCGGGCGGCGGCCGCCGCCGTCAGCAGCAGGCCGGCCCGGTCCGGCGGTACGCCCGTCAGGGACCCGCCGGCCACCTCGGCGAGGACCTCCCCGTCGGCCAGCGGGCGGGGCAGCGCCCGGCGACCGCCGAGCTGGGCCGGGGACAGCCGGCCGACCAGCGCCAGCAGCAGGGCGGGGTTGCCCTCCGCCGCCGTCACCAGCTCCTCGCGGACGTCGGGGTCGACCGCGCCGTCGGTCGTTTCGTCGACGAGCCGTGCCGCCTCCCCGGGGGCGAGGGGACCGAGCCTGAGCAGCGGCAGTTCCGCCAGCTCCGGGTCGACGGGCCGGTGTCCGGCGACCGTGAGGAGCAGTCCCGCCCGGATCCCCGACGCCCGCACCCGCAGGGCCGCCTGCCCGAGCGCGGCGCGGGACGCGGCGTCCCACAGGTGCGCGTCGTCCACGCACACCAGGGGCGGCGCCGCGCCGGCCGCCGCGCGCAGGACGTCGAGCAGCGCGTCCCCCGCCGTGCCGCTCCCGGGGGCGGGCCCGGAGCGGCCGGCGGCGCGCAGCAGGGTGCGCAGACCGCTCAGCGGCGGCGCGCAACGCCCGGAGCCCGCGCGGACGTGCCACACGGGCCCGCCGCGGAACGAACGGGCGGCGTACTCGAGGAACGCCGTACGTCCGCAACCGGGTTCGCCGGTCACGACGTGGACGCCGCCGTCGGTGCGCAGCCCGTCCAGGAGCCGGTGGACCGCCTGTCGTCGTGGGGTCGTCTGTCCGGTCATTCACTCGACGTTACTCACGCGTAAGGAGAGGTGGAGGGAGCGCGTCCACCTGTGTGCCGCGGCCCAGGGCGGCCGGGGTGCGGCGGTGCGCCCGCACAACGCCGGTGGCGGCCCGCGTCGTGCGCGGACCGCCACCGGGCCGTTCGTTGTGGCCGTGTCGTCAGGAGGTGTGCGGGCAGTTGCCCCGGGACTCCTCGATCGTCAGGCTCGGCCGGGGCAGCGGGCACAGGAACTGCTCGTAGCGGGTGTCGTTGTCGATGAACCGCTTCAGCCAGGAAATGCTGTACTTCGCGATCGTCGTGTTCGACGAGTTGGGGGTGAAGTGGGTGGCGCCGTTCAGCTCCAGGTAGGCCCGGTCGAGGGAGGACGGCAGGCCGGTGTACAGGGGTTCGGCGTGGGTGGCGACCGGGGCGACCGTGTCGCCGTCGGCGCCGAAGAGGAGGGTGGGGGTGCGGACCTCGGGCCAGGTCTTGTCGAGGTTCCAGGGCGTCAGCGGGATCGCCGCCTGCAGCGAGGGCCTGTCCTTGGCCGCCTCGAGGGTTCCGCCGCCGCCCATGGAGTGGCCCATGACGCCGAGCCGGCTGCTGTCGATGCGGCCGCGGACCGCGCTGCGCTGGGTGAGGTAGTCCAGCGCGGCGAGGAGCTGGTCGCCGCGGGAGGCGGGCTGGTCGAGGGTGGTGTTGGTGTCGATGGTGAAGACCACGAAGCCCTGGGAGGCCAGGCGCGGGCCCAGCCAGGCGATGGAGGACTGGTAGGCGGTGAAGCCGGGCGAGACGGCGATCGCCCCGAAGGTGCCGTCGGCGGTGCTGGTCGGGTAGTAGATGGTGCCGCCGCCGAAGCCGGTCACGGAGAGCGAGGAGACCGAGGTCTCCGACACGGCGTAGGGGCCGCGCAGCGCCTCGATGCTCGATTCGGTCGGCGCCGGGCCGCGCTCGTAGGGGTTGTCCGCCGCGTGGGCGCCGGGGCCGCCGAGGGTGGTGAGACCGACGACCGCGGCGACGGCCGCGGCCAGTGCGGCGAACCGGCCGGTCCGGCGTCCGCCGGTGTGGGGGTGCTGCTGCACGACGAGTGGTCCTCTCTGTCGCGGCGAGCCGCCGGCCGGCCGGTGCACGGGGGTCCTGGCGTGGGTTGGGGCCGTGCCCGGCCGGGGGCGCCGCCGATGGGCTGGCGGTGCCACTGTCGGAGAGGAGAGGGGGCGCGGGCACCGGCAATGTCACCGGTCTCGTGCGCCGCGCCGGGCCGCGCACCCCCGCCCCCGGAACCGCGTCGGCGGTCCCGGGGGCGGGAACAGGCGTGACTCACGCACCGCGTGCGGGGGCGTGCCGGGGAGGAGAGGACGGGCTCGCGGTCACCGTCGGAGTCGGCCGGGAGGTGACCGCGCTGAGCGGGGGCGGGCCCCGGGCCCGGCCGGCGCTAGGCCGCGTCGTAGACGTGGGCCCTGCCGCCGACCCACTTCACCCAGGCGGGATCGTCGAGCAGCTGCTCGCTCTCCGGCAGTCCCGCGCGTCGCAGGAACTCCACGACGTCCCGGTCGGAGTTGGCGAGGCCGACGATCTCGCCGCGCACCGTCACCCGCCGTCCGCCCGATCCGAGCGGCGGGTGGACCACGATCGGCGCCTTCATCCTTCCAGGATCCCGCCGGCGCGTCCGCTATGCATGTCGGACCCGCACATCACCCGACTGGCGGGCCCGGACGAGCCGTCCGGGCCCGCACCGTGCTCGTATGGAAGCGGCCCCCATACCTACCAGGAGGGAGCTGGCAATGCACGAGATGTGGTGCGGTGCGGACATGTCGGGGGAACCGGTGTGGCATGTCCTCACGCCCGACAAGACGTCCACGCTCTGCGGAGTGGAGAAACAGGAGGAGGCGGCCCGGCGGCACACGACGGACCGGCACTGCTTCTCCTGCATGAAGTCGTTCCAGCTGGTGGTCGAGTCCCATTGAGCCGTCCGGCGGGACACGGCCTCAGTGGCAGGGGCGGCCGTCGTCCGATTCCATCGGGCGGCGGGGCTCCAGCCGGCAGAAGCACGAAGCCTCGACCGGGACGTCCGCCAACGCGGCCGCCTGCTTGAGCTGTTGAGCGATGATCGCGGCCTCGCCCAGCTTGCCGGTACGCGTCAGACACTCGTGGAAACCGTGCAACGCCCAGACGTTCCCCGGGTGTTGCAGGGGACGGGGCAGGGTGCCGTCGAGGCCGAGGTCCGCGCGGTACACCGCCTCGGCCTCCGCGACGCGGCCCTGCTCCAGCAGCAGCGCCCCGTAGGCGTGCCGGGTGGGCTGCATCCAGCCCCAGGGCTCGTCGTAGGGCAGGTTGTCGTCGAGTGCGACGGATCGCTCCAGTGCGGCGAACGCGATGTCGTACTCGCCCTTGCGGTAGGCGAGTTCACCGTCCAGCATCGCGGACGCGACGGCGAGGATGTCGTGGCAGGTGTTGTTGAACAGCATCCGGGTGCCGGGCACCCGGTCCACGGCCGCGCGGAAGCTGTCCCGTTCCGCCTCGGCCCCGTCGAGGGCGCCGGTCGCGGAGAGGGCGACGCCACGGGCGTAGTGGAGCATCGCGGTGGTCACGCAGTGCAGTTCCGGGTCGGCGGGGAACGGCAGCGCGAGGATGTCGTCCCAGCGGCCGAAACGGATCAGGACGTGGACGCGCATCGCCAGGAAACCCTCGAGCCAGTCGGCCATGGGCGGACTCTGCACCCGGAGCAGCTTCTCGGGGATGGCGGCCTCGAGCCGCGCGGCGGCGTCCAGGGCGATCCGCGACTGGCCGGCGAACATGGCGCCGTAGATCCTGAAGTGGTGGTTGTGGGCGCGGTAGAGCGTGTAGAAGTTCATGGCGCCGGCCCGCTCCAGGTACTTCTCGTCGGCGGCGATGGCGGCGGTGTTGTCCGACACGACCCGGCGGTAGTCGCCGCACAGCACCTCCAGGTGCGAGGGCATGTGGCGCAGGTGCCCGGCGTCGGGCACGGCGCCGCGCAGCCGGTCGGCGACGGTGAGGGCCGCTTCGGGGGTGGGGGACATCTCCATCAGGTGGACGTACAGGTGGAGGACTCCGGGGTGGCGGGCGCCGGCGTCGGTGGCGAGCGCGCCGTCGAGCACCGCCCTGGCCTCCAGGGTGCGGGCGCCGTCGGCGGGCAGACCGGTCCGCAGGTCCCACAGCCGCCAGGGGGTGAGGTTCATCAGGGCGTCGGCGCAGAGGGTGGCCACGTCCAGGTCGCCGGGGTGGCTCTCGTACACGGCGAGCATCGCGTCGGCGTACGGCTCGTTCCACACCGAGCAGTCCTCGGCGGCGCGGGCCCGCGGGTAGCGGGCGCGCAGTGCCTCCACGAGGGCCCGCTCGACGGGGGCGGCGTGCGCGGCCTTCCCCTGCGCCTGTTCCACCGCGCGGTGGGCGCGTTCGACGGTGCGGACGAGTTCGTCACCGTCGAAGGCGTCCCAGGGCTTGTTGTAGTTGGGGCCGAGGGCGTAGGCGATGCCCCAGTGGGCCATCGCGCAGTCCGGGTCGGCCTCGGCCGCCCTCTCGAAGCAGGCGACCGCCTCCTCATGGTTGAACGCGTACGTCCACATCAGCCCTCGGTCGAACCAGAGTTGGGCGTCGGCGGAGGACGTGGTCACGGGCCTGCGGTAGGGACCGAGGTCGTAGTAGTCGTCCATGAGTGCCTGCCTCCCGGGGAAGCGGATGGGCCGGCCACTGCTCCGCCGGCGACGGACGTCCCGTGGGGACGAAACCGACGATAGCGGGGCACGAGCGCTCGCGCAGGCACAGCGCGGGGAGGCCGCTCCCGGGGGCCGCTCGTGACGGTCACGCGCTGACGAGGAGCTGCGGGGACAGTACTTTGATCATCGTGTTGGTCCAGCGCATCTGGCGGAGGGTCTGCGGGTGGCAGGCGGAGACCAGCTCCAGCAGCCTGCCGTCCCGGGTGGCCTGCGCCGCCTGGGCGAGCATCTCCCAGTGGAGCGAGTTGCCGACGGCGGCCAGGTGGAGGTCGCGGAGGTCGTGCAGCAGGACCAGGCCCGTCTCCGGGCGGCGCCCGAGGGCCTGCGAGGCCTTCTCCCGCAGCGCGGCGAGCGCGCCGGGCGACGGATGGTCGCGGGGACCGGACAGGGCCAGGCCGCGGTCGCGGCCGAGGGCGGCGAGCCGCGTGGCGTGCTCCCGGGACCAGCGGGCCACGTCGGTGGCGACGTGGTGGAACTCGTGCTCGGCGCGATGCCGTTCGGCGGCGGCCAGCAGGTCGAGTTCCAGATCCCGTTCGTCGTCGTGCAGGGCGCTGAGGGTGCTGTCGATGCCGCTCACGCCGTACTCCCCGCCGTCCCGGCGCCGTCCGCGCCCCGCCGTCCGTCACGGGCGACCGGCGTCACGCGTGCCGCGGCCGTCTTGAACAGGGGCTGTTTGGACACCGGGTCCCAGTCGGTGACGGTGGTCTCGTTGGCGGCGCGGCCCGGCCTGCCGTCGGGCGGCCGGTGGCCCTCCGGTGTGTCCCAGTAGCCGTAGTGGAAGGGGACGAACACCACACCGTCACGGATCTCGGTGGTCCGCAGCCGGGCCCGCATCGCCCCGCGCGCGGTGGTGACCTGGACGAGGTCGCCGTCGGCGAGGCCCCGCGCGGCGGCCTCCGCGGGCGAGAGCTCCGCCCAGACGTCCGGCGCGGCGGCGTTGAGCTCCGGCGCGCGGCCGGTCTTGGTTCGGGTGTGGAAGTGGTACACCGTACGTCCTGTGATCAGCTGGAGGGGGTACTCGGAGGACGCGTCCTCGTGCGGCGGAAGGTATTCGGCCGCCTTGATCACCGCCTTGCCTTCCGGGTTGAGGGAGCGGTACTCGACCGGGGTGACGGTCGCGCCGGTCACCATGTCCTTGCCGTAGCTCTCGCACCGGTCGGGGTGGGCGTGGTCGATGCCGTCGGTGTAGAGGCGCGCGGTGCCGTCGGGAGCGTCCGGCGTGCAGGGCCACTGGATGCCGCTGCCGTGCCGCAGCCTGTCGTAGCTCAGTCCGCTGTAGTCGCAGGGGCGCCCGGCGCTGCAGCGCTGCCAGGCGGCGAACGCGCCCTGGGGGTCCCGCCAGCCGATCAGCGGGCCGCCGTCCTTGTCGCGGAAGTCCATGCGGGCCGCGAAGTCGAGGAAGATGTCGAGGTCGGCGCGGGCCTCGCCGGGTGGTTCGACGGCCTTCTCCGAGAGGTGGACGGTGCGGTCGGTGTTAGTGAAGGTGCCGGTCTTCTCGCCCCAGGTGGCGGCCGGCAGGACGACGTCGGCGAGCTGGGCGGTCTCGGTGAGGAACAGGTCCTGCACCACGACGAACAGGCGCTCCTGGGCGAGGATCGCGCGGATCCTGGCGAGTTCGGGGAGGGAGACGGCCGGGTTGGTGCCGGAGATCCACAGCATGCCCAGGGAGCCCTGCTCGGCGTACCGGAAGATCTGCATGGCGTGGGTGGGCGGGCCGTAGTGCGGGATGCCGTCGGGCTCGACGTTCCAGATCTCGGCGAGTTCCGCCACGTGCCGGTCGTTCTGCCAGTTGCGGAAGCCCGGCAGGTCGCCGTTGGCGCCGCACTCGCGGGTGTTCTGGGCGGTCGGCTGGCCGTTCATCTGGAGCAGCCCGCAGCCGGGCCGGCCCAGCATGCCGCGGAGCAGATGCAGGTTGTTGACCTGGACGGCGGCGGCGGAGGCCTGGTGGGACTGGTAGACGCCCTGCAGGACGGTGGACAGCAGCCGCCGCGCGCCGCCGAGGAGGTCCGCGGCCCGTTCGATCCGCGCGGCGGGGACGTCACAGATCTCCGCCGCCCAGGCCGGCGTGCACGGCTCGACGCGGGCGGCGAGTTCGTCGAAGCCGACGGTGTGCGCCTCGACGTAGGCGCGGTCGACGCGGCCGGTGCGGATGATCTCGTGCAACAGGGCGTTGAGCAGGGCGACATTGGTCCCGGGGCGCGGCGCCAGATGCACGTCGGCGCGGCGGGCGACGGGGGTTGACCGGGGGTCGACACACAGCAGCCGGGGCGGATCGGAGCCCTCCAGCCGGTCCAGGATCCGCATCCACAGCACGGTCTGCGTCTCCGCCGCGTTGTGCCCGAACAGGGCGATGGTGTCGGCGTGGTCGACGTCCTCGTACGAGCCGGGCTGGCCGTCGGAGCCGAAGGTCTCCTTGAGTGCCTCGGCGGCCGTCGCCGTGCACAGCCGGGTGTTGCCGTCGAGGTGGTTGGTGCGGATGCCGGCGTGGGCGAGCACGGCGAGGGTGTAGTACTCCTCCAGGAAGAGCTGTCCGGTGGTGTAGAACCCGACGGCGCCCGGTCCCCGTTCGTCCAGCAGGTTCTTCGTGCGGGCGGTGACCCGGTCCATGGCGGTGTCCCAGTCCGTCTCCACCAGCCGCCCGTGCTCGCGGACGAGGGGCCGGGTCAGCCGGTCCGGTGAGTGGTTGGCCTGCCAGCCGTAGAGGTCCTTGGGGCCGAGCCGGCCGCGGTTCACCCGGTCGACCGCGCGACCCCGCACCCCCACGATGCGCCCGTCGCGCACCGCGATGTCCAGGGCGTCGCCGTTGGAGTGCAGGATGGAGGCCGAGCGCACCCACCGCTCCACGTCCTCCTCCGCGACCCCCTCCGCCAGGTGCATGTCGGTGCGGGCCGGCCAGGGCGCGCCGGGCGCGTAGGGAGTGCGCGCGCCCCAGGGGTCGGCGATCCGGTCCGTCGAGCTGTCCAAGGTCCGACCTCCCACGGGGAAACAGGGGCGCCCCATGAGTACCCCCGCCGCGGAGCGCAAGCCCTCACCCTAGGCATCCGTCCGGACACCGGTGGTCACCAGGGGCGGTCGGCGCGTCGTTCGTTCCGGGGGACGTTCGCCGACGGGCTGGCCGGGGCCGTGCCGCGCTCCCTAGGATGTACTTCCTGTCCAGCCAGTCCAGTTGGTGCGGCCCGCAGGGGGAACGATGCACACCGGTAAGCAACTGTCCACCGAGATCGACGCGACCGTGCCGACGGCGGCGCGGATGTACGACTTCTACCTGGGCGGCAAGGACAACTACGCTGCGGACCGGGCGGCGACCGAGGAACTCGACAAGGTGGTGCCCAGCACCCGCCGCCTGGCGCTGAACAACCGGCGCTTCCTGCAGCGGGTGGTCCGCACCCTCACCCAGGAGTACGGGATACGGCAGTACCTCGACCACGGCTCCGGCCTGCCCACCCAGGACAACGTCCACCAGGTCGCGCAGCGCATCGACCCGACCACCCACGTGGTCTACGCCGACAACGACCCGATGGTGCTGGTCCACGGCCGCGCCCTGCTGGAGCAGGACAAGCGCACCGTGGTCATCCAGGCCGACATGCGGGACACCGACGGGATATTCGGCCACCCGGAGACCCAGCGTCTGATCGACTTCTCGGAGCCGGTCTGCGTCCTGTTCAACTCGGTCTTCCACTGCATCCCGGACAGCGACACCGACGGGCCGCTCGCCCTGGCCCGCCGGGTGCGCGAACGGCTCGCGCCGGGCAGCTTCATGGTGATGTGCCAGCTGGTGAGCGAGGACGCCGAGGTCCGCAAGTTCGTCACGGACTTCATGGACCAGGCGACCCAGGGGCACTGGGGCCGCGTGCGGCAGCAGGCGGACGTCCACGCGTACTTCGAGGGTCTCGAGGTCCTGGAGCCGGGTCTGGTGGAGGTGTCCACCTGGCGACCGGACACCGAGGTGGCGCCCCGTCAGCTCACCCAGGAATGGATCGAGTTCGGCGGGGTCGGCCGGATCCCGCAGTGACCTCCTGACGCCTCGGCAGCCACAGCGACGCCCCCTGCCGGACCCGAGCGGTCCGGCAGGGGGCGTCGGCGTGTCCGCCCGCGGTCACTCCGCGGCGTACCGCCTCTCGATCGTCGTGCGCAGCAGCTCCACCGAGTCACGGGGTTTGAGCGCCTCGTCGGCGAGACGGTCCAGCGCGATCCGGTACTCCTCCGTCTCGTCGCGGTCCTCGAGGAAGTTGGCGCTCCTGATGTGCTCCAGGTAGACGACGTCGGGCAGGTCCAGCCCGCCGAAGCGCAGATAGGTCACGGGGATGGCGGGAGCCGACGCGTTGGTGACGTCCAGCGGGACGATCTGCACCGTCACATTGGGCCGCCCGGCCATCGTGATCAGGTGCTCGAGCTGCTCGCGCATCACCGCGGGACTGCCCAGGACGCGCAGCAGGACCGACTCGTCGACGACGGCCCAGATCTGCGGCGCGGACTCCCGCATCAGCAGTTCGGCGCGGCGCATGCGCAGCTCGACGCGGCGCTCCACCTCGCTCGCCGGGGCGTTCGGCAGCCCCCGCTCGACCACCGCGCGGGTGTAGGCGGCGGTCTGCAGCAGCCCGGGCACGTACTGGATCTCGAAGGTGCGGATGGTGGCGGCGGCCTCCTGGAGCCCGACCAGACGGTCGAACCACTCCGGCATCAGCCGCTTGTCGTACCGCTGCCACCAGCCCGGCTCGCCGGCCCGCCGCAGCAGCTTGAGCAGCACCGAGGCCTCGTAGTCGTCGGTGCCGTAGAGCTCCAGCAGGGCGCGGACATCGGCGTCGGTCGGCGGGCGGCGGCCCTTGCCGGACTCGATGCGGGACAGCTTCGCGGCACTGAAGCCCGCGGAGCGCGCCGCCTGGTCCTGGGACAGTCCGGCATCGTCCCTGAAGCCCGCCAGCTGCACGCCGACGAGCATCTTCAGCAGGGTCGGGGCGGGTTCGGGCCTGTCCAGATAGGGTTCCAGACGGGAGATTCGACGCGACGCGGCGGACATCCTGACTCCCAGCAGACCGGCACAAGGGCGATTTACACTATCGCACCCGACTCTGCCTCACCGCATCCGCGTGCGAAACCCCTGAAGAAGTGGGGAGTTGGGCTCCGTTTCACCCGCACGGCCGACGGTGCCGGCCGGGCGGCGCCGGCCCGTCGCGGGTGTGTCAGACGAGGTGGTCGAACTCGCCGTCCTTCGCGCCGGCCAGGAACGCGGCCAGCTCCGCGGCCGTGTAGACGAGGGCGGGGCCGTCGGGGTCACGGGAGTTGCGCATCGCGATGTCCCCGCCGTTCAGCGGGGCGACCTCGACGCAGTTGCCCTCGGCGTTGCTGTGCCGGCTCTTGATCCAGCGGGCGTCCAGCTGGCTGGCCCGCACTCCGTTCCGCACTCCTGGCACCGCTGTCTCCTTGCTGTTGCCGTCTCCCCGGGGACGCCGCGCGGATGCCCCGCCACGCCCGGAAAAATCTCGCGCAATTTCTCGTGCAATTGCACGCGAGCGCCCTCAGCGTGGATAATAGCTGCGGCGTCAACCCCTGTGCTGACGCCCCGTCCTGACGTCGCATCGGGGAGATGCCGTGTCCTCACCTGCGCATCCGCTGCTCCGGTCGCCGGCCGCGGCCGTGATACGGACGGGTGGCCCGGGCGGCGCCGCGTCCCCTTCGGCCGCGCTGCACATCGCGTGCGGCCCGGAGGGTCTCGCGTGTGCGCGGTCCTTCACCCGGGACACCCTGCGCGGGTGGTCACTCGGCCACCGCTGCGACGACGCCACCCTGGTGATCACCGAGCTCGCCACCAACGCCGTGACGCACGCGGCACCGCGGTGCGCGGGTGCGCAGGACGTCCGGCTCGGGTTCCGGCTGGAGCCCGCGCACCTGCTGCTCACGGTCTCCGATCCCGACGACCGCCCGCCCGTCCGCACACCCGGCACGGGTGCCGCCCTCGAGGAGCACGGCCGGGGTCTGCACATCGTCGACGCCCTGTCCGAGGCGTGGGGCTGGACCCCCGCTCCTCCCGCGGGCAAGACGGTGTGGGCCAGGTTGTCGACCCACCCCCCCATCTGACACGACTGCCGCGGAAAGGCACCCACGCCATGCGCAGCGCTTCTACGGAACAGCCGAGCAGCGAGCGCCCTGTGCGCCACACGTCCCCCACCGGAGTGGCACGGACCACGCCTCTCACGGCACTGTCCCGCGTGCCATGGGCCGACATGCAGGACTCCACCGGATCGGCCGCGGCCATCCCCCTCCTGCTGAACGGCATCGCCTGGGGCGACGCCGACACGGCCCGCGCCGCCCTCGACGATCTGCGGAAACGGATCTGCCAGTACGGCTTCGTCACGGAACAGGCGACCGCCGCCACGGTCCCCTTCCTCTGGGAGCTGGCCCAGCTGCCGCACGTGACCTGCCGGGTCCGGATCATCCAGCTGCTCAAGGCCATCGCCGACGCCCGGCAGTGGGAGAGCACCGCCACCGCGTATCCCAAGCTGCTCAACCGCCGTGAGAACCCGGTGGTGTGGGAGCGCGCCGCCCGGCAGGCGGTGCGCGCCCGGCGGGGCGATCTGAAGCGGCTGCTGGCCGAGCCGGACACCGAGATCGCCCACGCCACCACGGAGCTGGCCCGCGCACTGGCCGACTGAGCCTGCCGGGACCGGGGCCCGGCCGTCCGGCCGGGGAACGCGCGCGACCTTCGGGGGACGAGTCGCGCGCCGGGGGGAGGGTCGCGCGCGGCCACCGGGGGGACCGGCCGCGCGCGACCCGCGAAGCCGTGACGGAGGTGGGCGCCGCCCCTCGCCTCGCGTCGTCCGGCGGTGTAGACATGGCACATGGTCCGACTCTTGGGTCGATCCCGGACCCGGTCGCCCCAGCGGCCCCGCGCCGCGATGTCCGCACGGCACCGGCAGGGCGGAGACGGCCGCTCCCGGTGGAATCCGGGTGCGGCGGCGCGGTCGGTACTGGGCGGGGGCAGTGTCGCCGGACAGGTGTTCGTACTGCAGTTGGTGATCGTGCTGCTGCTGGTGATCGCCGCCGTGGTGGCACTGGTGCTCCAGGCGCGCCAGGACAGCACCCAGGAGGCCCGCCGTCGCTCGCTGGCCGTCGCGGAGTCCTTCGCGAACTCGCCGGGCATCGTCGAGGCGCTGAACTCCCCCGACCCCACCGCCGTGCTCCAGCCGCGCGCCGAGGCGGTGCGCAAGCAGGCGCACGTCGACTTCGTCGTGGTGCTGAACACCGACGGCATCCGCTACACCCACCCCAAGCCGGACCGGATCGGCAAGAAGTTCGTCGGCACCATCGGGCCCGCGCTGGCCGGCAAGCCCGTGGTGGAGGAGATCAAGGGCACCATCGGGCAGCTGGTGCAGGCCGTGGTGCCGGTGAAGGATCCCGGCGGCAGGGTCGTGGGGCTGGTGTCGGCCGGCATCACCACCCAGCACGTCGGCGTGGCCGCGGAGGACGAGCTGCCGCTGGTGCTGAGCGCGGCGCTCGCCGCGCTCGCCCTGGCCACCGGCGGCGCGGCCCTGGTCAGCAGACGGCTGCTGCGCCAGACCCACGGCCTGGGCCCGCACGAGATGACCCGGATGTACGAACACCACGACGCGGTGCTGCACGCCGTGCGCGAAGGGGTGATCATCGTCGGCGGGGACGGGACACTGCTGCTCGCCAACGACGAGGCGCACCGTCTGCTCGGGCTGCCCGGGGACGCCGAGGGCCGGCACGTACTGCACATCGGCCTGGATCCCGGCACCGCCGAGCTGCTGGCCTCGGGCCGGGTCGCCACGGACGAGGTGCACCGGGTCGGCGACCGGCTGCTGGCGGTCAACCAGCGGCCCACCGACCGGGCGGGCGGACCGCCCGGCAGCGTGGCCACGGTCCGCGACTCCACCGAGCTGCGGGCCCTCTCCGGCCGGGCCGAGGAGTCGCGCCGGCGGCTCAACATGCTGTACGACGCGGGCGTCGCCATCGGGACGAGCCTGGACGTCACCCGCACGGCCGAGGAGCTCACGGAGCTGGCCGTGCCCCGGTTCGCCGACTTCGTCACCGTCGACCTGTTCGAGCCGGTACTGGCCGGCGGCCACCCCGACCCGGCCGGCACGCTGCGGCGCGCGGCGTCGACGGGGATCCGGGAGGACGCTCCCCTCTACCCCAGGGGCCGGCAGATCCGGTTCGTCGCCTCGTCGCCGCAGGGCGTCAGCCTCGCCATCGGCCGGCCGGTCCTGGAGCCCCGGTTGAGGGACGCCCCGGGCTGGCACGCGCAGGACGCCGAGCGCTCCGGGCAGGTCATGGAGTACGGCATCCACTCACTGATCACCGTGCCCCTGCGGGCCGGCACCCTGGTGCTGGGCGTGGTCAGCTTCTGGCGTTCGCGGAAGCCGGAGCCGTTCGACACGGACGAGCTGGCGCTGGCCGAGGAGCTGGTCGCCCGCGCCGCGGTCTCCATCGACAACGCCCGCCGGTACACGCGCGAGCACAGCATGGCGGTGACGCTCCAGCGCAGCCTGCTGCCGCGCAGCCTGCCCGACCAGAACGCCCTGGAGATCGCCTACCGCTACCTTCCCGCGCAGGCCGGGGTGGGCGGGGACTGGTTCGACGTGCTGCCGCTGTCCGGCGCCCGGGTCGCGCTGGTGGTCGGCGACGTCGTGGGCCACGGCCTGCACGCCGCGGCCACGATGGGGCGGCTGCGCACGGCGGTGCACAACTTCTCCGCGCTGGACCTCCCGCCCGAGGAGCTCCTCACCCTGCTCGACGAGCTGGTCGGCCGCATCGACCAGGACGAGGCCCAGGACGAGGACAGCGCGCCGGTGACCGGTGCGACCTGTCTGTACGCCGTCTACGACCCGGTCTCCCGGCGCTGCACCGCGGCCCGCGCGGGACATCCGCCGCCGGCCGTGGTCGGCCCGGACGGCGGCGTGGAGTTCTGGGACGTGCCCGTCGGCCCCCCGCTGGGGCTGGGCGGCATGCCGTTCGAGTCGGCCGAACGGGAGCTGCCGGAGGGCAGCCGGCTGGTCCTCTACACCGACGGGCTGGTCGAGGACCGGCGGCACGACATCGACGTCGGTCTGGAGCGGCTGCGCGAGGCGCTGTCCCGGGGCGGCGGCTCCCCCGAGGAGATGTGCGGGGCCGTCCTGGAGTCCGTCCGGCCGGCGCGGGCCGCCGACGACATCGCGCTGCTGGTGGCGCGGACGCGGGCGCTGCCCGCCGGCCGGATCGCCGAGTGGCCGGTGCCCGCGGACCCGGCGGCCGTGGGCGAGGTGCGGGCCGCGGTGACCCGGAAGCTGGCCGAGTGGGGACTGGAGGAGCTGACGTTCGGCACCGAACTGATCCTGAGCGAGTTGGTCACCAACGCGATGCGGCACGGCGGCGCCCCCATCAAGGTGCGGATGCTCCACGAGCGCCATCTGGTCTGCGAGGTCTACGACAGCAGCAGCACCTCCCCGCACCTGCGCTACGCGACCATGACGGACGAGGGCGGGCGGGGCCTGTTCCTGGTCGCCCAGCTCGCCGAGCGCTGGGGCACCCGCTATCTGCCCGCCGGAAAGGTCATCTGGGCGGAACAGCCGATTCCGCCGACATAAGCGCACGTGGGGAGAGGTCATAAGGGAGGCTTATGAGCCCATAGACCGGACCCGCGTACCAGGTAAGGCATGCCTCAGTTTAGGCTTCCCCTCGAGTCGTCTGTCATCGCTCGAAGGGAACCTGACCATGCCCCGCCCCCTGCGGGTAGCAATCGTCGGATCCGGCCCCGCCGGGATCTACGCCGCCGACGCCCTGCTCAAGTCCTCCGTGGCCGCCGACCCCGGTGTGTCCATCGACATCTTCGAGCGCATGCCGGCGCCGTTCGGACTGATCCGTTACGGCGTCGCCCCCGACCACCCGCGGATCAAGGGCATCATCACCGCCCTGCACCAGGTGCTGGACAAGCCGCAGATCCGGCTGTTCGGCAACGTGGACTACGGCACAGACATCCACCTGGACGATCTGCGCGCGTTCTACGACGGCGTGATCTTCGCCACCGGCGCCACGGCCGACCGCGCGCTGTCCGTCCCGGGCATCGAGCTCGACGGCTCCTACGGCGCCGCCGACTTCGTCTCCTGGTACGACGGCCACCCGGACGTGCCGCGCACCTGGCCCCTGGAGGCCGAGAAGGTCGCCGTGCTCGGCGTCGGCAACGTCGCCCTGGACGTGGCCCGCATCCTGGCCAAGACGGCCGACGAACTGCTGCCGACCGAGATACCGCCGAACGTCCACGAGGGCCTCAAGGCCAACAAGGCCGTGGAGATCCACGTCTTCGGCCGCCGCGGCCCGGCGCAGGCGAAGTTCAGCCCGATGGAGCTGCGGGAGCTCGACCACTCCCCCACCATCGAGGTCATCGTGGACCCCGAGGACATCGACTACGACGACGGCTCGATCGCCACCCGGCGCGGCAACAAGCAGGCCGACATGGTCGCCAAGACCCTGGAGAACTGGGCGATCCGCGATGCCGGCGACCGTCCGCACAAGCTGTTCCTGCACTTCTTCGAGTCCCCCGTGGAGATCCTCGGCGAGGACGGCCGGGTGGTGGGCCTGCGCACCGAGCGCACCGCGCTCGACGGCACCGGCAACGTGAAGGGGACCGGCGAGTTCAAGGACTGGGACGTCAGCGCGGTCTACCGGGCCGTGGGCTACCTCTCCGACAAGCTGCCCAAGCTCCCCTGGGACATCGGCTCGGGCACGGTCCCGGACCAGGGCGGCCGGGTCGTCCAGGAGACCGGCGAGCACCTGTCGTCGACGTACGTGACCGGCTGGATCCGGCGCGGTCCGGTGGGCCTGATCGGCCACACCAAGGGCGACGCCAACGAGACCGTGGCCAACCTGCTCGAGGACTACGCGGCCGGACGGCTCCAGACGCCCGGGGCGCCGGCTCCGGAGGCCGTGGACGCGTTCCTCGGCGAGCGCGGCATCCGTTTCACCACCTGGGACGGCTGGTACCGCCTGGACGCCGCGGAGAAGGCGCTGGGCGAGCCGCAGGGCCGTGAGCGCGTGAAGATCGTCGAGCGCGAGGACATGCTCCGCGAGAGCGGCGCCTGACCCTCCGCCCCCCTCAGAAGCACCCCCGCCGAGCGCCCGTTCGGTCCGGTTCCCCGGACCGAACGGGCGCTCGGCGCGTCCACGGCACGCCCTCGCACTCACCCCGGTGGGTGAGATTCGCGGCGCCGTGTGTACGATCCGGCTTCACAGAAAAACCACATGGCCCTCACCGAAGGGCCATACAGGGGGGATGAGTTCATGCGCATACGCACCGCCGCCGTCGCCACCACCGCCGCCGCGGGCGCGCTGGCCGCGCTGACGGCAGTTCCGGCACAGGCCGCCGAGTACACCTCCGCGCTCAAGGTGAGCGGGATCCAGTACGACGCGCCCGGGGCCGACTCCAACCGGTGTTCCGGGGGCAACACCCACCAGGAGTACCTGAAGATCAGGAACTACTCGTCGTCGAAGACGGTCAACCTCAGGGGGTACGTCGTCAAGGACGCCGCCGGCAACAGGTTCGTCTTCACCGCCAACCACTACCTCCAGCCCGGCGACCACGTGAAGCTGCGCGGCGGCAACGGCACCGACTCCGACAAGAACAACGTCGTGTACCGCGACAACTGCAACTTCATGTGGAACAACGACAAGGACACGGTCTACCTCTACAAGCCCACGGGCAGCCGGGCCGACGTGCACGCCTACACCAAGCGCGGCTCCGACCCGGACGGCAACGGGTACGTGACGTTCCACAAGTGATCAGGCCCGGCGGTCACTCCGGGAGGGCCGGACGGTCCGTCTCCCCCGGGTTCAGGCGCACGGTGCGGTCCGGGAGGTGCACCTCGATCGGGGCGCGGCCGGACGAGGGCACGGCGATCTCCAGCAGACCGTGCTCCAGCCGCAGCCGGACGCCCCAGTGGCCGCGGTAGCGCAGGGTGAAGCCGTACGAGCTGAGTTCCGGCAGGGGCACGGGGTCGAGCCACAGGGCTCCGCCCCGGGTCTCCAGCCCGGTCAGTCCGCGCTGCACGAGGTCGAGGGTGCCCGCCATGGCGCCCAGGTGGATGCCCTCGCCCGTGGTGCCGCCCTGGATGTCGGCGATGTCCGCCTGGAGGGCCTCCTGGCAGAACTTCCAGGCGTCCGCGCGCCGGGCCCGGGCCAGCACCCAGCCGTGGACCAGGCCGCTGAGGGTGGAGCCGTGGCTGGTGCGGTGCAGGTAGTGGTCGACGGTGCGCCGCCAGGTCCGTTCGTCCAGGCTCATCCCCAGCCGGCGGAAGAGCGCCTGGAGTTCGGCGGGCGAGAAGAGGTAGCCCAGCATCAGCACGTCCGCCTGCTTGGACGCCTGGTACCGGTTGACGGAGTCGCCCTCGGCCTCCAGCAGCCGGTCCAGGCGCCGGATGTCGCCGTACCGGTGCCGGTAGCCGCGCCAGTCGAGTTCGGCGAGTTCGCCGTAGCCCTCGAACTGGCTGATGACCCCGTGGTGGAAGGGCACGTGCAGGGTGCGGGAGATCTCCTCCCACTCCTCGAGCTCAGCCGCGTCCAGCCCGGTCCGCCGGTCGAGTTCACGGCGCCGCGGCTCGGGCAGGGAGCGCAGCACGTCGAGGGTGCGGGCGAGCACCCAGGCGGCCGTGACGTTGGTGTACGCGTTGTCGTCCAGGCCGGGTTCGGTGGCGTCCGGGTAGGCGTCGTGGTACTCGTCGGGGCCGACCACGCCCGTGATCCGGTACCGGCCCAGCCGGTCGTCGAAGGTGGCCGAGCCGGCCCAGAAGCGGGAGATCTGCAGCAGCATCTCGGCGCCCTTGGTGTGCAGGAACTCCTGGTCGCCGCTGGCCTCGCAGTACTGCCAGACGTTGTACGCGATCGCGGATCCGACGTGGTGCTGGAGGTGCGAGTGGTCCGGCAGCCAGCGTCCGGAGCGGGGGTTGAGGTGCAGCTGCTGGGCCTCCTCACGGCCGTCGCTGCCGCTCTGCCACGGGTACATCGCGCCGCTGCGCCCGGCGTCCCCCGCGGCGGTGCGGGCGCGTTCCAGGCGCCGGTGGCGGTGGTGCAGCAGCGCGCGGGAGACCTCGGGGAAGTGCAGGTTGAGGTACGGCAGGACGAACAGCTCGTCCCAGAAGACGTGCCCCCGGTAGGCCTCGCCGTGCAGCCCGCGGGCCGGGACCCCGACGTCCAGGTCCGCGGTGTGCGGGGAGAGGGTCTGCAGCACGTGGAAGAGGTGCAGCCGCAGGATGCGGCCCGCCTCACCGGGCACGTCCAGTTCGGCCCGGCGCCACAGCTGGTCCCAGGCCGTCAGATGGGCCGGGAGCAGCTCGTCGAAGCCGCCCGCCCGGACCACCCGGTCCACGGCGGCGTGCAGCGGGTCGCTGATCGCGGGGTCGCGGGAGGTGTGCAGGGCGACGACCTTGTCGACGGTGACGGGTCGTCCGGCGGCCAGCTCCAGACGGGTGGTCTGCAGGGCGCGCGGGCGGTCGTGCCGGTTGGTGACGGGGGCGGGCGACGTCAGCCGGGCGGCGAGCGCGATCCGGATGTCCGAGGTGCGGGTGCGGCAGCGCAGCCACACCGTGTCCGCGGCGGTGGTGCCGGTGAGCACATGGGTCAGGTGGCGGCCGTCGAGGTCCCGGTAGCGCGGCACCCCGGAGTTGGTGACGTCGCCGTCGAGCGCCGCCTCCACCTCCAGGGTGCCGGAGAAGCCCTCGGCGGTGAACTCCGTCCGCAGGCCCGCCAGATGCGGGTCCGCCATGTGCACGAACCGCTCCTGGCGCACCAGCAGCGCCCGCTGCGCGCCGAGTCCGTACCGCGTCCTGCGCTCCAGCAGCCCGGAGGACAGGTGCAGGGTCTCGCCGTGGTCGAGCACGGTCGCGGCGTCGGGACCGAGCCAGGTGCCGCCGGGCAGCCGGAAGCGCAGCGGCAGCCAGTTCGGCAGGTTGACCATGTCCTCGTTCTCGACGTGCCGCCCGGCGACCTCGGAGGTGAGCCGGTCGTAGATGCCTGCCGCGTACGTGCCCGGGTAGTGCACCTCGTCCGCGGAGCACTCCGGCAGCGCGCCCCGGGTGGCGAAGTATCCGTTGCCCAGGGTGCACAGCGACTCCCTCAGGGGCGCGTCGGCGGGGTCGTACCCCTCGTGCTCCCAGGTCCAGCCCGTCACTGCGAGCTCCTCCCGCCGGTGGGTGCCGCGCGGCGCCGTGCCCCCGCGGCGGTCCGTCCCGAGGTCGTCACCGACGGTGAGACCCGCGCCGGCCGGGGGCCGGAGGGCCGGCACGGCCGGCGGTCGACCACCGGAGTACCCCCGGGGGCCCGGCACACACGCCGGAGCCGGCTACCGCTCCCCCGCCGGCACGCGCCACAGCAGCCTGGTGCCCCCGCCGGCCGAGCCGGTGACGTCGAGCGTGCCGCCCAGCTGCTCGGCGCGTTCCGCCATGTTGCGCAGCCCGCTGCGACGGCCCCCGGCGGGGATGCCCACTCCGTTGTCCTCGACCGTCAGTGTCAGCTCGCGGCCGTCGGTCTCGAGGACCACCTCGGCGCGGTCGGCGCGGGCGTGCCGGGCGACGTTCGTCAGCGCCTCGGAGAGGACCGCCACCGCGTGGTCGGCCGCCTCCCTGGAGACCTGGGTGTCGAGCAGGCCCTCCATCCGCACGCTCGGAGGGAAGCCGAGCACGGGCGCGGCCTCGCCGACCACCCGCACCGCGCGGGCCCGCAGGCCGGTTCCGCCCGCGCCAGGGCCGGTGGGCGCACGCAGTCCGAAGATGGTCGACCGGATGATCTTGATGGTCTCGTCCAGGTCGTCCACGGCCCGCAGCACCCGCTCCGAGGCCTCCTTGTGCTCGATGAACCGGCCGGCGCTCTGCAGCGTCATGCCGGTGGCGAACAGCCGCTGGATCGCCAGGTCGTGCAGGTCCCGGGCGATCCGGTCGCGGTCCTCGAGAACGGCGATCTGCTCGGCGTCCTGGCGGCGTTCCGCGAGTTCCATCGCGACGGCCGCCTGGGCGGCGAACCCCTGCAGCGGCTCGATCTCCTTGTCCGTGAACGCGTTGCCGCCGGTTTTCCGCACCAGCAGCAGGATGCCGCGCACACCCTCGCCCGACCCGATGGGCACGGCGACCGCGGGACCGAGGCCGGTGTGCCTTCGGGGACCGGGGAAGGCCCGGTCGTCGTGGGCGACGTCCGGGCTGGTGACGGGTGCGACGCCGGTGAAGGCGCGGCCGAGGAGACCGTCGTCGACGGGCACGACGAGCCCGCGGTGGCTCTCGGCGTCCTGTCCGATGGCGAGTTCCACGGTCAGCGCGTCGGTGTCGGCCACGGGCACCGCGACCACGGCGAGGGCGGCCCCGGTGATCTCCCTGGCGCGTTCCGCGATGAGCGCGAGCGCCGAGCCGCGTTCGCTGCCCGACATCAGGCCGTGGGTGATCTCGGCGTTGGCCCGCAGCCACCGCTCGCGCAGCCGGGACTCCTCGTACAGCCGGGCGTTGTCGATGGCGACGCCGGCCGCGACCGCGAGGGTGGACAGGACCGACTCGTCCTCCTCGTCGAACTGCGCCCCGCCCCGCTTCTCGGTGAGGTACAGGTTTCCGAAGACCTGGTCGCGGACCCGGATGGGGACTCCGAGGAAGGTGTTCATCGGCGGGTGGTGCGGCGGGAATCCGTACGAGGCGGGGTGGTCGGAGAGTTTCGCCAGCCGCAGCGGCTCCGGGTGGCGGATCAGCTCGCCGAGGATGCCGTGGCCCTCGGGGTAGTGGCCGATGCGGGCGATCGCCTCCTCGCTCACCCCGACGGTGTGGAAGGCGGAGAGCCGCCTGCCGTCCGGGCCGATCACGCCCAGCGCCGCGTACTGCGCGTCCACCAGCGCCGCCGCGGCCTCCACGATGCTGTGCAGCACCTGCTCCAGGTCGAGTTCCCGGCCGACCGAGAGGACCGCCTCCAGCAGGCTGTGCACCCGGTCGCGGGTGCCGCGGGCCGCGTCGATCCGCGCCTGGAGCTCTTCCAGCAGCTCGTCGAGCCTCAGCTGCGGTAGCCGTACGCGGTCGTCCTCGTCCCGCTCGGAGCCTGCCACCCGGGTGCCTCCCGTCCCCTCGTCCCGACGCCGTCGCCCGGCGGCGCACCGGTAACGGTCCAGTAAAGGTGACGGTACGGCATCGGCCGGGTGGCCGGACGGCCGGGGACGCCGGCCGGCGGCGGTGTGGTCCGGCGTCAGGGCCGGTCGGCCCTGCCCCGCGGTGCCCGCGGGGGGCCGGAGGTCCCGTTCCGGCGGGACGACGGTCCCGCGTTGCCGCCAGGACCCCTGTTACCCCCGGAAACAGCCCGGTCGGATTGCTATACAGATGCTGCCGCCTGACCGGATCCGCGGCCAACCCCCCTACTGTGTCCCGCCCTTGGGAGGCCCCATGCTGTCCGAAGAGTCCGCCGCGGTGCTGCGGGCCACCCTGCCCGCCGTGGCCGGGGCGCTCGACGAGATCACCACGCGCTTCTACGGCTCGATGTTCCGCGACCGGCCCGAGCTGCTGGACGGCCTGTTCAACCGGGGCAACCAGGCCAGTGGCGCGCAGCGCCGGGCGCTCGCCGGGTCCATAGCCGGTTTCGCCGGGGCGCTGCTCGAGAACCCGGACACCCGCCCGGACACCCTGCTGTCCCGGATCGCCCACAAGCACGTCGCCGTCGGCGTCACCGACGACCAGTACACGATCGTGCACAAGTACCTGTTCGGGGCGATCGCCGAGGTGCTGGGCGACGCGGTGACACCCGAGGTCGCCGCCGCCTGGGACGAGGTGTACTGGCTGATGGCCGGGGCCCTCATCGCCCGGGAGGCGCGCCTCTACCACGACGCGGGCGTCGCGCCGGGCGACATCTGGCGCCGGTGGACGGTCGTGGAGCGGCACGAGGAGACCGCCGACGTGGTGTCCTTCCTGCTCCGTCCCGCCGACGGCGGGCCCGCCCCGGTCGCCCGCGCGGGCCAGTACGTCAGCGTGCGGCTGCGCATGCCCGACGGGGTGCACCAGCTGCGCCAGTACAGCCTGTCCTCCGACCCCGGCGGCGATCTGCGCCGTATCACGGTGAAGCGGGTGGCCGGAGCGGACGGCGCACCGGACGGCGAGGTCTCCCGCATGCTGCACGAGCGCGTCGGCACCGGTGACGAGCTGGTCCTGTCCGTGCCCGCGGGCGACGTGGCGCTCGACGAGGCCGGCACCCCGCTGGTCCTGGTCTCGGCCGGTATCGGCTGCACCCCGATGCTCGGCATGCTCGCCCGGCTGGCCGCGACCGGCTCCACCCGGCGGGTGCTGGTCCTGCACGCGGACGGCTCGCCCGACGAGCACGCCCTGCGGGCGGAGACCCGCGAGACGGTGGAGTCGCTGCCCGACGCGGAAGCGGTCTTCTGGTACGAGCGTCCCGGCCCGGAGGAGCCCGGCGCCCGCACCGGCCTGATGGACCTCGCGGGGGTCGGCGTTCCGGCGGACGCGACGGTGTACCTGTGCGGTCCGCTGCCGTTCATGCGTGCCGTGCGGGGCGGGCTGCTCGACGCCGGGGTGCCCGCCCGCGCCATCCACTACGAGGTCTTCGGCCCCGATCTGTGGCTGCCCGGGACCGACTGACCGGCCGGTGGCCTCGGCGCCGCCGGCGGCGCCGAGGACACCGGCCGCGGATCAGACCTCGAGCTCGGACTCGATGCGGCGCAACTGGTGCCGCGCCATCGCCAGGTTGGCCCGGCTCCCGTCGAGCACCAGGTACAGGAACAGCCCGTTGCCGCCCCGCCCCTTGAGCAGACGGATCAGGTGGTACTGGCTGTTGAGGGTGATCAGGATGTCCTCGATCTCCTCGTTCAGGCCCAGCAGTTCCATGGTGCGCAGCTTGGACCGTACGACGTCGGTGTTGCCGGCGGCGGCGACCTCCAGGTTGAAGTCCTTGCCGCCGCCCAGCGTGCCGAGGGCCATGCCGCTGGTGTAGTCGACGAGGGCGACGGCCGTCGCGCCGTCGATGGCGCCGAGGCATTCCTTGAGCGAGGTCTCGGTGTTGGCCATGGGAAGTGTCCTTTTCGTCGGGATGGGTGTTTCGGGCCGGAAGCGGAGTCGTGCGGAGGCGCCCGGCCGGGGAGAGGTCTGGGTCAGCCGCCGGGCTGGGGCCGGGGCCGGTGTGCGGGCCGCTGCGGGGTCCGCACCGGGAGGGTGCCGATCGGCCGGGCCGGGTCCCGTGCCGCCCCCGGGGCGTCCCGGGCCGTGAACCGCTCGGCGTGCCGCCCTCCGCCCGGGCCGATGTGGGTGTCCACCAGCTCCGCGATCCGGGCGCCGCTGCGCCGGCCCTCCAGGTGCAGCCGGCCCACGTTGACGCGGTCGTCGGCGAGCAGGGTGAGGACGGCGGTGGTGCCCGCCGCGTAGGTCGCGATGTAGCCCTGGGCTCCCCGTACCAGGAGTTCGCGGAAGTCGCCGCGGCCCGCGGCGTCCGTCATGCGGTACGCGACGCCGAGCGCGGCCGCGGTGAGCGCGGCCAGCCCCTCCGGTTCGGTCTCCGGCACGTCGTGGGCGAGGACGAGTCCGTCCACGGTGGCCGCGAGGGAGCCGGCCAGTTTGGGTATCCGGGTGCGGAGCCGGCGCAGTTCGTCCAGCACGTCGGTCTCGACGGCCATGAGCAGTCTCCTTTCGGCACGCTGCCGGCGCGCGCGGATCACAGGGCCTCCAAGGCGTCCAGGAGCCGTTTCAGCAGTGCTGTGTCGGGCTCGTCCCACGCCGTGCCGCCCGCGTCGGGGACGGTGTGGAGGGGCGTGGGACGAGCCCGACAC
>Ga0247820_10000281_pt1 | contig 26424 bp, 19 predicted proteins | sample 13C_Glucose_Day1_2_FD_192480 | JGI IMG/M metagenome (GOLD analysis project Ga0247820, IMG submission 192480) | Soil microbial communities from agricultural site in Penn Yan, New York, United States - 13C_Glucose_Day14 | ecosystem: Environmental > Terrestrial > Soil > Agricultural land | place...
TTCTTCAGCGTGGTGCCGCTCGCCGCCAGGGCCAGCGGCACCACGCTGAAGAAGATCCAGGTCCAGGACTGGCTGTCGATCATCCACCCTTGCAAGGCCGGTGCGAGGGTTCCGGGCGCAACCACGGAGCCCATGGCAAACAGCGCTTGCAGGATCGGCTGCAGCGAACGCGGATAAGCACGGAAAATGATCGCCTGCCCCGCGACCAGCAAGGCGCCACCGGCGAAACCCTGGATGAGCCGAAGCGCGATCAGCAGCTCCAGCCGAGCGCTGAAGGTGGCCATGCAGCACGCCAGGCCCATGGCCAGGGTGGCGCCGATCAGCACATGACGCGCAGTAAACCGCTGCATCAACCAGGGCGCGGTCATGAACCCGATCAACTTGAGCGCGATGTAGCCGACGTCCAGCCAGGTGAACTCGTCAGGCGTGGCATAGGTGTCGCCCATGATGTCGCTGCGCCCGAGGGACAGAACCGTGCTGGCGATCGCCTCCGTCAGCGTGGCCAGCACGATCCCCAGCATGAGCAGGACCCCGCGGGGCCTGGCACTGGCAATGGCGTTCATGAGCCTTCCCCTTGCCTCACCTCCACCCGCGCCGACAGGCCCGGCACGATGCGCCCCGGCAGCGGATTGTCGGCCAGGCGGATCTTCACCGGAACCCGTTGCACGACGCGCACGAAGTTGCCGGTGGCGTTGTCCGGCGGCAGCAGGCTGAACGCCGCGCCACTGCCCGGGGCAAAACTGTCGACCACACCATCCAGCGCCGCGTCGGGGTAACCATCGACCCTGATGCTCACACGCTGGCCGGGGCGGATATGTTCGAGCTGGGTTTCCTTGAAGTTGGCCACCACCCACACGTCGTTGACCGGCACGATATCGAGCAGGGCAACCCCCGGCGTCACGAAGCGTCCGAGACGAATCTGCCGGTTACCGACCACACCATCCACCGGCGCGTGCACCACGGTGTGGTCGAGATCGATCTGGGCGAGATCACGGGCAGCCTCCGCCTGGGTCACGGCGGCCACGGCCGCCTCTTTTTCAGCGACAAACACGGCGATGTGTTGCTGTTGCGCCTCGACCGTTGCCGCTGCGGCCGATACCGAGGCCGCGGCCCGAGATTGCGCGGTGCCGGTTTCGTCGACCAGGGCCTGGCTCACCGCGTTGCTGACGATCAATTTTCGACTGCGCTCGTGGGTCTTGGTGGCCAGGTTCATGTCGGCGCTGGCCGAGCGGCGCTGGGCTTGCGCCTGGCGGATCAACGCCCGTTGCAGCTCGATCTGCGCATCGACGTGGCTCAGGCGCGCCTGGGCAGCGCTGACATTAGCCACGGCTTGCGCAAGCCTGGCGCGATAGTCGCGGTCATCGATGCGGAACAGTACGTCACCGGCGCGCACGGTCTGGTTGTCCCCAACCTCCACTGCCGTGACATAACCGGCGACCTTGGCGGCGAGCGAGGTGACGTCGCCGCGGACATAGGCGTTGTCGGTCGAGGTCACACCGCTGGAAAACGCCATGGCGCCCCAGGCCGCCACGACCACCACGGCGGCCGCGCACAGCAGAATGCCGATGGTCTTGCGCTTGCTGCGTCGCACCACGACCACAGGGGGCCCGATACTTGCACCGGCGGCCATGGCGGACTTGTCCTGGAGCGAGTTCATTTTTTCATTTCCTGTGTTATGCCTGGAACGACGCCAGACACGAGGCGGCAGCGCGTGCCGCCCGGCTGTCGGGGCTACGTGAGCGGGTGACCGGCTCACTTCTTGATGGGTGTCACCAGCGGCGTTTGATCAGTGTCGAGGACGAACACGGCCAACAGGCGTGCAGGTTCGGTGGCGCTGGCGTTGGCGCTGACTTCGTGCACTGAGCCTGGCTCTTCGACGAAGTTTTCCCCGACCTTGTAGATCTTTTCCGGCTCGCCTTTGACTTTGATGCGAAACGAACCCTCCAGCACCGTGGCATAGATGAAGGCCGTTTGCGGATGGGTGTGGGCCGGTGAGGCGCCGCCCGGCCCGTACTCGACGACCACGCCCTTCATGCTCTTGCCAGGGATGTTGGGAATGGGCCGGTCGAACACCACGGTCACCTTGCCGGCGGGCGGTTCGGCGGCCGATACGGCGCTAACCGAGAGCGCCGCGAACACCGCGGCCAATACAAATCGGCTAAACATGACATTGCTCCTTCGTGGGTAGGGATGGAATGACGCGAACCGTTAGCGCCTGGTCGATTGGGCGAGCCAGTCGTCGAAGCGGATCTTGCCCAGGCGCGCGTCCTTGCTGGCGGTCAGCGATCGATCGTCGAGCACCGAGCCGAAATAGCGCGCGTTGACGTCCGGCACGACCTTGCGCTGGTCCTGGGTGGCCTGCATGAAGCGCCTGGCCAGGTCGTCGGTCGGCATGGCCTCGGGCCCTGCGACCTCGACCGTGCCATTGACCGGTGCGGCCAGTACCACATCGGCCAGCGCCGCCACCACGTCGTCGGACGCGAGCGGTTGGATCAGCGCTGGCGAAACGCGAATTTCCTCGCCGACGGCGAACGACTGGACGATGCCGCCGACAAATTCGAAGAACTGCGTGGCACGCAGCAGGCTGTAGGGAATGCCGGCGGCCTTGATCAGGTTTTCCTGGGCGACCTTGGCCCGGAAGTAGCCGTTCTCCGGCAGACGCTCACTGCCGACGATCGACAGGGCCACGTGATGGCGAACCCCGGCGGCGGCTTCGGCGGCCAGCAGGTTGCGGCTCGAGATTTCGAAGAAATCCAGCACGGCCTGGTCCTCCCAGGAGGGCGCATTCGCCACGTCGACCACTACGTCGGCGCCGTCCATCGCTGCGGCCAGGCCTTCGCGGGTGATGCTGTTCACCCCCGTGCTCGGGCTGGCGGCGAGCACGTCATGGCCGCGCTCGCGAAGGGTGTTCACAAGTTTCGATCCGATGAGGCCGGAGCCTCCGATGACGACGATCTTCATGGGCTTTCTCCACTTGTCGACTGCAACCGTTGCGTCGGTGTAGAGGGAGATTGCCTGCGCGCCTGAGGCAAGTCCTTGCGCCGGGCTTGGGTTTGCCTTGGATTTACGTCCAAAGCAGCGGTTGTCTGTCCAGCCGCCCTTGGGGCAGACGGTGCAGCAGGTCTTGAGCTGCCGTATCATCAGCATCGGGTACTCATCGCCAGGGGATGCCGATCTTGCCATTCGCGTTTGAAGACTACGTCATCGATCCGCAACGCCGGGAGCTGACCCGGCGCGGGCAGGTCGTGGCCGTCGGGCCGCAGGTCTTCGATCTATTGCTGCTGTTCGTCAGCCATCCAGAGCGCGTGCTCAGCAAGGACGAGTTGCTCGAGGCGGTGTGGAGCGGCCGGATCGTCTCGGAATCGACGATCACCAGCCATATCAATGCGGTGCGCAAGGCCATCGGTGATACCGGCGAGGAACAGCGCCTGGTGCGCACGGTCGCCCGCAAGGGTTACCGCTTCGTCGGGCAGGTCAAGGTCGACACGGGTGAACCGGCGCGACGGCCCGACATGGACCTGCCCTCACCCCCGGCCGCAGCCCTGGTCCTGCCAGACAAACCCTCGATCACCGTCCTGCCCTTCCAGAACCTGAGCGGCGACCCCGAGCAGGAATATTTTGCTGACGGCGTGGTGGAGGACATCATCGCCGCGCTCTCGCGCATCCGCTGGCTGTTCGTCATCGCGCGCAATTCGAGCTTCACCTACAAGGGCCGGACTGTGGATGCCCAGGGTGTCGGCCAGGCACTTGGCGTTCGCTACGTGCTCGAAGGCAGCGTGCGAAAAAACGCGAACAGGGTGCGCATCACCGGGCAGTTGATCGACGCCACGAGCGGCACGCATATCTGGGCCGAGCGTTTCGAAGGCCAGCTCGACGATATCTTCGAGTTGCAGGACCAGATCGCCGAAAGCGTCGTCGGTGCCATTTCGCCACAGCTGGAACGGGCGGAAATCGAACGCGCCAAACGCAAGCCGACGGAAAGCCTGGACGCCTACGACTACTACCTGCGCGCCATGTCCAAGCTGCACAGCGGCGGCCGGGAAGCCATCGCAGAGGCGCTGCCGATGTTCTACACGGCCATCGAACTCGATGGGGAATTTGCTTCGGCCTATGGCATGGCCGCCTGGTGCCACTTCTGGCGCAAGCTCAATGGCTGGATGGACGATCGCCCCACAGAGATCGCCGAGGGCATTCGGCTGGCGCGCCTGGCGGTATCGCTCGGGCGCGATGATGCGGTCGCGTTGACCCGGGGCGGACATGCACTGAGCCATCTGGCCGGCGAAGTCGACGCCGGCATTGCCCTGCTCGACCGCGCGCGCCTGCTCAATCCCAACCTCGCCCCCGCGTGGTTCCTGGGCGGCATCCTGCGCGCGCTGCACGGTGAAACCGACGCCGCCATCAAGGATTTGAACCATGCCGTGCGCTTGAGCCCACTGGACCCGGAAATGTTCCGGATGCAGGTCGGCATGGCGCTCGCCCACTTCTTCGCCGGGCATTACGATGCCGCGGCGCAGTGGGCGGAAAAAGCCTTGGGCAACTTGCCCAGCCTGCTCCCCACGGCGGCGCTGATGGCGGCCAGTCACGCACTGAGCGGACGCATGGACAAGGCGCACCTGGCGATGCAACGCCTGCACGAACTTGACCCCACGTTGCGCGTGTCCAACCTCAGGGACTGGCTGCCGATCCACCGACCCGAGGATTTCGCCCGGTTCGCCGAGGGTCTGCGGCTGGCCGGGTTGCCGGAGTAACCGCTAAAGGCGCCCCGGCGGTTATTGCAGAAAAAAATGGTCACTGTCATTGCGAAGTCAGGGTGTAGTGGTAGTGCACTGCGCCCGTCTGTGGATCTACCAGCCAATAGTCGTCCTTGTCCTTTTTCAGCCGATAACACTCCTTGGGGATCTTGGGCGAGGTGAAACAGATCACGCCATCCTTGACGGCCCAATATTCGGTTTCGGGTGGATTGCCGGACAATTTGAATATTTCAGTGCCATCGGCATTGAAGCTCAACGAATACGGCAAGCCCGAAGGTCCTACATTATTGAGTTTGTTGCCAATCAGGGTGCTGCGTACTTGCTCATCATCCAGCGCAACCGCCGTAGGCGAAACAGGCTTTATCGTATGGCTACCAGACGAAGCGCAACCGGACAAGACAAGGGCCAGGAATATCCAACTCCAATATTCTTTGTTCATGCCGCACCTCGCGCATCAACCTTTATTGAACTGTAAACTTGTTGTTGGTTTTGTTTTTTACACTGTCCACAAACCAGATCGTGACCCCGTCACTGAGTACTTTATTGCACTCCTTGCCATATTTCTGATAGGTCACGCAGATGACATCTTCGGTAATCACCCAGGTGCCAGCCTGCATGGGCTCGCTGGAAATCTGGATGGTTGAGGTGCCGTCAGGGTTCAGTGTTTCAGAGAAGGGATAACCGGTTGAGGTTACGCTGGAATGCTTGCGACCTATTACCGTCGAGTTTATCTCGCTTGCGTTCAGCTGTTTGGCAGTCGCCGGAGCATCGGCATGCGCATCCATGGCAGCTTGATGACCTGAGGATGAGCAACCCGCCAGCAACAGTACAACTATTGAACAGGCAATTATATTATTCATCTCTTTCACCTCTGTTATAACGCAGCGGATCCAATCTTTTAATAGTAGTCACGCAATACCCTGCGAATATAACTATTCACGATAAAATTAATCGCGTGCGAAAAACAGGAGCACTTCCATGTCACTCCCGTGGGTTCAGGGACCTGGCTCACGCCACCTGCATCAACTTCGCATAAGCCTGCAAATGGTGATCGTCATCACCCATCTGCCGGGCCACCATCAGTAACTGCTTGGCATGGTGCGACAGCATGTATTCCCAAGTCAGGCCGATACCGCCATGCAGCTGGATAGCCTGGTCAGCGACGAAGCGGCTGGCGCGGCTGACGATGAACTTGGCGGCCGCCAGGATGCGACTGCGCTCGTCGCTATCGGCCTGATCGGCCACACAGGCGGCCAGCAGGGTCATGGAGGTGGCCTGGTCCAGCTCGATGCGCATATCGACCATGCGGTGCTGCAGCGCCTGGAACTTGCCGATCGGCTGGCCGAACTGTTGGCGGGTCTTCAGGTAGTCGAGGGACAAGGCACAGGCGGCCGCCATGCTGCCAACGGCTTCGGCGCACTGGGCGGCGATGCAACGGCCTTGCTGGTAACGCAGCGCGGCGAACGCCTGACCCGGTTCACCGAGTAACTTGCCGCGCTCGACGAACACGTCCTCCAGGTACAGCTCGCAGGCCTTGCGCCCGTCCATGGTCGCGAAATCGCGCCGTCGCACACCGGCCGCCTGTGGGTCAAGCAGAAACAGGCTGATACCCTGCTCGTCCCGAATCCCATGGCTGGTGCGCGCCGACACCAGGATCAGCCCGGCACTCTGGCCGCCGATGATCACGGACTTGCGGCCACTGAGCTTCCAGCCGCCCGCCACCGGTTCGGCGCGAGTCTGTACATCGTTCAAGCGGTAATGACTCTGCGGCTCGTCAAGGGCGACGGCCAGTTGCAGGCTGGCGTTGCCGACCTGGGGCAACAAGGTGTCTTTCTGCGCTTCGCTACCCAGCTGGGCAACCAGGCCGCCGGCAAAGATCACCGATTGCAGGTAAGGCTCAAGGCACAGGCCCCGGCCCAGCTCGGTCATGATCAGCATGTTCTCCACGCCACTGCCACCGTAGCCGCCATAGGCCTCGGCGAAGGATACGGCACACAGGCCAAGCTCGCCCAACTGGTGCATGAACGGGGCGCTGAACCCCTGTTGGCTCTGGCGATAGTGCTCGCGCCGCTCGAAACCATAGACGTCACGCACCAGGCGCGCGGCGGTTTCCTGCAGCATCAGCTGCTCTTCTGTCAGTTTGAAATCCATGATCGTGGCGCCTTACAGTTCGAGGATCATTTTCGCGATGATGTTCTTCTGGATCTCGTTGGCTCCGCCGTAGATCGAGGCCTTGCGCGCATCCAGATACTGGTAGGTGGCCGCGCTGCTGTAATCGGTGTAGAGCAAAGGTTCGCTGCCATAACCCAGTTCATCCTCGATGAACGGCAAGGCATAGGGGCCCACCGCCTTGCCGATCAGGTAGGTGATGGCCTGGCGGATCTCGGTGCCCCTGATCTTCAGGAACGAACTTTCGGCACCGGGTACGTCACCGTTTTGAGTGGCAGCCAGTGTGCGCAAGTTGCTCATCTCGGCCGCCATCAATTGCATTTCGACCTCGGCAACCTGTGCGCGAAACAACGGGTCTTCGATCAATGGCTGGCCGTCCCGTACCTCCTGGCTGGCAATGCGCTTGAGCCGGGTGAGCATGGCCTTGTTCTGGGCAATCCCGCCGATACTGGTGCGCTCATGGGTCAGCAGGTACTTGGCGCAGGTCCAGCCCTGATTCTCTTCGCCTACCAGGTTCGCCACCGGCACCCGCACGTTGTCGAAGAACACTTCGTTGACTTCATGTTCGCCATCGAGGGTGATGATCGGGCGTACGCTGATGCCCGGGGTCTTCATGTCGATCAACAGAAACGAAATGGCCCGCTGCTGACGGGCCTCGGGGTCGGTGCGCACCAGGCAAAACATCCAGTCGGCATAGTGCGCCAGGGTGGTCCAGGTCTTCTGCCCGTTGACCACGTAGTGATCGCCCTCACGCACGGCGCGGGTTTTCAGCGAGGACAAGTCGGAACCCGCGCCGGGCTCGGAGTAGCCCTGGCACCACCAGTCTTCGCAGGAAAGAATGCGCGGCAGATAGCGCGCCTTTTGCTGCGCAGTGCCGAACTTGATCAGCACCGGCGCGACCATTTTCAGGCCGAACGACAGCACCTTCGGCGCCCCCGCCGCAAAGCATTCTTCGTCGAAAATATGCTTTTGCACGGCACTCCAGCCGGTGCCACCCCATTCCTCGGGCCAGCCCGGCGCGAGCCAGCCTTTGCCGCTGAGAATCTGCATCCATTGCACCTGATGCTCTTTACTCAGGCGCTTGCCCAGGGCAATGCGCCCGGACAGTTCGCTCGGCAAGTTGTCGCGCAGAAAGGCCCGGACCTCCTGGCGGAAGGCTTGTTCGTCGGCGGTGAAATCAATGTCCATCAATCGGCTCCAAATGCAATTGGGCATACCACACCCCCCTGTAGGAGCGAGCCTGCTCGCGATGGACCTGAGTATGCCGCGGGGTGTCAGGCTCCCAGCGTCATCGTTGATGACCATCGCGAGCAGACTCGCTCCTGCAGGGAGGGCAATTACGGTGTTAATCGAAAACGATGACCGAGCGTGCCAGTTCACCGCGACGCAACTCATCGAACGCCTCGTTGATCTGCCCCAGGCGGATGCGCTGGGAGATCATCTCGTCGAGCTTGAGCCTGCCGGCCATGTAGAAATCCACCAGGCGCGGCATGTCCACGGGGAAGCGATTGGAGCCCATCAGCGAACCCTGGATGCGTCGCTCGTGCAGCAATTGCAACGGATCGATCTCGATCTTCAGGCCCGGCTTGAGCATGCCGATCACGGTGGCGGTGCCGCCGCGAGCCAGCATGGCGAACGCCTGCTCGGCGGTCTGCTTGAGGCCGATGCATTCGAAGGCGTGGTGCACGCCGCCACGGGTCAGCTCCAGCACCTGCTTGGCCGCATCGCCGTCGCGGCCGTTGATCAGGTCGGTGGCGCCGAACTGTCTGGCCAGTTCCAGCTTCGAGTCGAGCATATCGATGGCGATGATCCGCCCTGCTCCGGCCAGCGCCGCGCCGTTGATGGCGGCCAGGCCGATACCGCCGCAGCCGATCACGGCCACGGTCTCGCCCGGGCGAACCTTGGCGGTGTTGAAGACCGCACCGGTGCCGGTGGTGACGGCGCAACCGAGCAGTGCGGCGCGGTCCAGCGGCATGTCACGGCGGATCGCCACGCAGGCGTTTTCGTGCACCAGCATCTGCTCGGCGAAACCGGACAGGTTGACGAATTGCGGCATGGGTTTTTGCACGTAGGTCAGGCGCGGCTCTTCGTCCTTGTCGCGTTTGGTTTCCGGGGACACGCAGCGCGCCAGGTGGCCGGTCACGCAGTGTTCGCAATGGCCGCAGAACACGGTCAGGCAGGTGACCACGTGGTCCCCCGGCTTGACCGAGTGCACCTCGCAGCCCACCTGCTCGACCACGCCGGCCGCTTCGTGACCCAACACCAGCGGGCCCGGGTACGGAAACGAGCCGTCGATGACGTGCAGATCCGAGTGGCAGACGCCCACGGCCTTGGTGCGGATCAGCACTTCACGCGGACCCGGTTTGCTGATGCCCACTTCTTCAATGACCAGCGGGGCTCCAACCTGATGGAATACGGCAGCTTTCATGGCAGTTCTCTCAGTGATGATCGGGGGTTCAGGCCGGGTTGGCCGCAGTGCGCAACACCGCTTTGGCATGACTGAAGGTGCGGAAGCCATCGATGCCGTGATAGGCGCCCATGCCGCTCTGCCCCACCCCGCCGAACGGCAGGCCTTCGGTACTGGCGTGGCTCAATACGCCATTGAGGGTCACGCCACCGGAACAGGTGCGGGTAAGCACCAGGGCCTCTTCGGCGGCGTCGTTGCCGAAGTAGTACAGCGCCAACGGCCGCGGCCGCGCGTTGATGCAGGCGATCACTTCAGTGAAGGAGTCGTAGGGCTTGATCGGCAGCAGCGGGCCGAAGATTTCGTCCTGCATCACTTGCAGGTCGTCGGCGGGATCGCGCAACAGCGTCGGTACGATCTTGTTCAGCGTGGCCTGGCTGAAATCCTCGGCGGCGGCGTTCAGTTCGATCAGTTCGACACCGGCCTCGCGCGCTTCGCGCAGGTAGCCTTGCAACCGCTCGAAATGCCGGCCGTTGATGATCGAGGTGTAGTCGGGGTTGTCCTTGAGTGTCGGGAAAAATCTGGCCACCACCACTTTTGCTACAGCGATGAAGGCGTCGACCGATTCGCGCGCAACGAACACATGGTCCGGTGCCACGCACAGCTGGCCGGCATTGAGCAGTTTGCCGATGACCACCTTGGCCACCGCCTCGTTGAAGTCCGCCGTGCGGGAAATGATAGTGGGTGACTTGCCGCCCAGTTCCAGTGTCACCGGCACCAGGTTTTCCGCCGCCGCGCGCAGCACATGCTTGCCGGTGCTGGTGGCGCCGGTGAACAGCAGGTGGTCGAAGGGTTGCGCGCAGAACGCCTGGCCAACGTCCGCGCCGCCCAGGACCACCGCCACTTCTTCTTCGGCATACACCGAGCGCAGTAGCCTGGCGATCAGCGCCGAGGTGTGCGGGGTGAATTCCGAGGGTTTGATCATCACCCGGTTGCCGGCGGCCAGGGCACCGGCCAGGCCGCTGAACACCATGTAGCCGGGTACGTTCCAGGCGGTGACGATGCCCACTACACCCATCGGCTGGTACTGCACCCAGGCTTCGCCGGCCCTGGCCTGACGTTGTTCGGGACGCATCCATTCGGCGAGGTCTGCCTTGGTCTGTTTGAGCGTGGCCAACGGTGACAGCACTTCGCTGCCCTTGGAGAACGCCGGGCTGCGATGGCCGAAATCCGCGGTCAGGGCCTCGATAATGGCCTGTTCGTGGTCGACCAGCAGGCCGATCGCCCGGTCGAGCAATTCACAGCGTTCTTCGAGGGTGTAAGGTTCGCGGGCGAGGAAGGATGCTCGCTGTTTTTCCAGGACGGTGCGGATGTCGGTACTCGGTGAACTCTCGATGGCGCTCATCACTACCTCTCTTGTTATTGTCAGAAAGCGCCGCGCTCGGAAGGCGACGCGTGGGTCTGGCTGCATGGTTGACCATCACTGGCACGCCGCCGCCACCCGGATCAGGTGGGTGACGGCAGGCGGCGGGAACTCAGGCGAGAATGCCCATCGCCTTGGCGCAACTGATCGCCTGGGTGCGGCGACAGGCACCGAGCTTGACGTTGATGTTCTTGGCGTGGGTCTTCACCGTGTTCTCTGAAATGCACAGGCGATTGCCCACTTCGCGCACGGACATGCCTTCGGCCAATAGCTTCAGGACAGAGACTTCGCGGGGTGTCAGGTCATCCTGGTAATCCGGCACGCCAGCGCTTTGCACCCATTGTTCACGCTGCACGATCCGGGCTTTTTGCGCAGCGATCGGTGCCTGGTAGCACGCGCGGTCGATCTTGCCCCAGTGCATGCGCCGCTCGGCTTCGTAGAGCATCAGGTGAGCCGTTTGCGGCTCCTGATTGCGTAAGGCGATTTCAGACAACAGCAGGTATCCGTCGAGGACAAACGGCGCGCAGCAGTCACGTACTTGCGCAAACCCGGCCTGCGCGGTCTGCTCGGCTTCGCGCAGGTGGCCCTGCTGCAAGAGCACTTCGCCGTGCAGGAACAGCAGGCGCCCGAGCAATGGATACGGCTGCGCCCGGTTGCCGCTCAGCCGCGCAAGCTCGGTGCGCAACAGTGATTGCGCCTGCACCGTATCGCCCTGGAGCAGCATCAAGCGCACGCGGTCGGCGTTGACCAGCACTTCGGATTCATGGCTGCCCTGGCGCCGGGCGAGCTCGAGCGACTGTTGCAAAAGCGCCTGGGCCTCGGCCAGGTCGACGCTTTGCATGGCGATACGCGCGAGAATGCAGTGACACAACAGCACCGACAGCCAGTCTTCACTGCCCAGCGCTTGCAGGGCTGCGCGGCAATGCAGGCTCGCCTGTGCAGGGTTGCCGCGCAGGGCTTGCAAGGTGCCGAACAAGCCCTGCCAGTTGGCCAGTAAGCGGCGATTGCGCTGCGGATCGGCCAGCGGCAGGAAATGGCCCAGGCACGCCAGGCAGGCTTGTGCTTCATCCAGCCGACCGCTGAACAACAAGGCCTTGGCGCTCAGGTAGATCAGGCGCGGGCTGCTCTGCAGCAGCTGCGGTTCGATGCGCTCGCGCCAGTCCATGAGCTTGTCCAGGTGCCGTTCGCCGAGAATCCAGCTGAGCCAAAGGCGCTCCATGTAGTTGGCCGCGACTTCCGGCTGATCGGCGCACAGCGCCTGCTCGACGGCATCATCGACATGCCCCAGCAGGCTGAGCAACTGGCAGGCCCGCAGGCGCAGGCGGTTCAACGGCGCACCGCTGAGCGTGTCTTTCAGAGCCTGGGCCACGGCCGGCAACAGGCGGAACCAGCCCGGCTGCCGGTCAATCGGGACCAGGAAGGCCTGGGACTCCAGCAGGCTGTGGAATACCCGGCCGGCCTGCTGGCCCTCCCAGAGTTGCTCGCAAAGATCGGCATTGGCCTTGGACAAATGCGCCAGGCCGCACAAGACCTCCCGTTGCGCTTCGCTCAAGCGTGACAGCAGTTCGCGTTGCAGGAACTGGCCGAGCAGCGACGGACGTGCGAGCGGCAATGACAGGCGCACTCCCGCGCACCAGCCACCTGTTGCATGCCACAGTTGCTCCCGTGCGGCGGTGTCGGTGTCCGGCGCCAGTGCATTGATCAGCGATTCGAATTCGTCGGGCTGCAGGGCCAGTTGCCTGGCATTCAGCTCCAGCAACTGGCCGTCCAGCAGCAGGCGCGGCAGGTTCCAGTCGGGGCGCTGGCGGCAGGTGACCAGTATTTGCAGGTTTGGGTTGTGCAGGGCCAGGAGTTGGTCGAACCAGTGGTTCAGGTCGGTTGGCATTTGGGCTGGCAGGTCATCGAAGACCAGACGCAGCGTTGAATCTTCATTGCTTGGACGGGCCTCTTCGCTGGCAAGCCAGCTCCTACAGTTGACCGCGCCTCCCTGTAGGAGCTGGCTTGCCAGCGAAGGCGATAGATCAGTCTGCAAAAAAGTCAGCAAGGCATCAGGCTCTGAATCAGCGGCCAACCCAAGCGCACAGGCCAGCCTGCCACTCAAGCCGTCCAGGGTTTGCGGCAACCCGGCCAGGCTCAACCAGATCGCCCCGCCCTGCAGATACTCGCGCAACAAAGCGGTTTTCCCATAGCCGGCAGGCGCGCAAAGCAGTTGCAAACGGCACTGCTCGCGCTCGAGTACGTCGCACAAATGCGGCCGTGGCACAAACATGGCGGACCTCACGGAGGGTGTGTGCAGGCCATCATTGGGCGAGACGAGGGTTAACGCGCCACCCGCATCAGGTGGGTGGCCCTGCAACGCACAACGCCCTGCGAACAGGGCGTCGTTTCAAGCGTGAGCCTAAGGTCAGCGGATGCCGGCGTTACGCAAGGCCGACGGGGTGAAGTCGGTCATCTTCGCGGTCATGCCATAGGTGGTGGCATGCCTGGATTGGTTGGTCATCGCCAGCACGTTGTAGCGACCGGCGATCAGGTCGTAGATCCCGAGCATGGCGAAGTTCGGTGCGCCGCGCTCGTAGTCGTTGATCGCATACCCTTCCGCCACCCGCCACAGCTGGCCACGACCGTCATAGTGATCGACCTCGGCCAGTTGCCAGGTGTCTTCATCGAAGTACATGTCACGCTTGGCGTATACATGCCGTTGACCCGGCTTGAGCGTGGCCTCGACGTGCCACACCCGGTGCAGCTCGTAGCGTGTCAGGTCCTGGTTGATGTGCCCTGGCTTGATGATGTCGTCGTACTTCACTTTCGGCGACTGCAAGCGATAGTTGTTGTACGGGATGTACAGTTCCTTCTTGCCCACCAGTTTCCAGTCATAACGATCCGGCGCGCCGTTCATCATGTCGGTGTTGTCGGCGGTCCGCATGCCGTCGGAGCCGTTCCCCGGACCGTCGTAGGCCACCTGCGGTGCGCGGCGCACCCGGCGCTGGCCGGCGTTGTAGACCCACGCCAGACGCGGCTCCTTGACCTGGTCGATGGTCTCGTGGATCAGGATCACACTGCCGGCCATGCGCGACGGCGCGGTAATTTCCTGCTTGTAGTAGTACAGGACGTTGTCGCCCTCGCCGCCCGACACGCCTTCCATCAGTTGCGGGAACGCCAGCTTGTCGTCGTACTCGACGATCGAATAGGAACCGTTGGCTTGCGGTGCGGCCTGCGCCGCCTGGCGCTCCATGTTGCCACCGCGATAGCGGTTGGTGTGGTTCCAGTAGACCTCCACGCCGTTCTTCGGAATCGGGAACGGGTAGTAGCGGGTCTGGCTGAAATTGAGCAGGCCATTGCCATCGGGGGTCAGCTCGGTGTTCACCGCGCTCTTTTTCGCGATGTCGTAAATGTCCTGCGGCGACGCGGCGGTGCGTTGGGTCTTGTACACCGGGATCTTGTAGCTGTCCGGGTAACGCTTGAACATCGCCAGTTGGCCAGGGGTCAATTTGTCCTTGTACTGCTCGGCGTTGGCCGCGGTGATCACCAGTTGCGGCTTTTCACCGGCAAAGGGGTCACCGAGAAAGCCGTTGTCGAGCGCCGCCGCGCCGGGCTTGAGGCCACCGCTCCAGGGCGGAATGCTGCCGTTGGCATTGCCTTCCTTCTGGGCGCCCAACGGCGTCAGCTTGGTGCCCAGCTGGGCGGCCTCCTGCGGCGACACAGCGGCCATCACACCACCGGCCAGCAGCGACAGGCTCAGTGCGCCAGCGCGCAGGATAAGACGTGCGTTCATGTTCAGGTTGTTCATATACAAGTACCTCTGGGGCAGGATTGCATCAGAAATTCACGCCGAAGCTGAGCGCAACGTAGTCGCGGTCGACGTTGGTATTGAAATCGCCACCGAAGTAATTGGTGTAACTGAGGCTGGCGTTGTAGGTGTTCAGGTAATCGGCATCCACCCCGACGCTGACCGCTTTGGACCCTTCATCGAAGTTCGGGCCGTAGCCCTGCACGTCATGGGACCAGGCCAGGTTCGGCGACAGGTTGATGCCGGCGATCACGTTCTGGTAGTCGAGCTTGCCGCGCAGTCGATAGCCCCAGCTGTTGCTGGTGTAGAAGCCATCGTCATTGCATTCCTGCGCCGGGTTGCTGGCGCTCGGCGTGCCCACGGCTGTGCCCAGGCATGTGGCCGGGCCCGCGGCGCCCTGCAATTCACCGGAACCGAACGCCGGGCTGCGACCGAAGCGCAACTCGGAACCATCGGCCTTGCCCAGGCCATTGATGTGGTTGTAGCCCACCTCACCGACCACGGTCAGGCGACTGGCGCCAAGCACCTGGTCGAAGAACTGGGTCGCGGTGACTTGCGCCTGGGTGACCGGCATGCGCTTGTAGCCGTTGACCTCGGCGCCCAGGTTGCGACCGGCGAAACCGCTGGTGATCAACGGCGAAGTTGCACCGAAGGTCGCGGCAGACAGCAGGTCGGCCGTATTGAGTTGCAGCGGCATGTTCGGCCGGTAGCTGACTTCGCCGCCCAGTGACACGCCCTCGACGTTGGTCTGGAAACTCAAGCCGTAGAGGCGGATATCTTCCGGATAGTCGATGAAATAACGCACGCTGCGTGCCGAGGTCACCCCCCCTGCCGCACTGCTCATCTGATTGATGCTCAGGTACGGGCTGCGGCTGTGGTAGTTCATCGCATAGGCGCCGAACTCGGTGTCGTTGAACTCGGGGACGAACCAGCGCAAGGCCAGGCCATACTGGCCACTGTCGCGGGCATCGTTGTCCTTAAGGCGCGGGATGAACGCATCGTCGGTGCCGGCGGCGATGGCGCCCAGGCCACCGGTATTGCGCGCGGCGCCCGGTGGCAGGTCGAGGCCGGCGACCACCAGCCGGTCGTTGCAGCCCTGGGGTACGCCGTCGCTGCCGAAGAACGTACCGCAGTTGTCGACCACCGATTTATCCCACTCCAGCTGGTAAAACGCTTCGGCGGTGATGTTGTCGGCCAGTCCCTGGGACACGTAGAGCAGGTTGACCGGAATCAGGCCTTCCTTGACCTCGGCACCCGGACGGCGCAAGGCGGCCACGTCGACCGGGTTGATGCTGTTGATCGAGTTGCCGATGAACGTGCTCTCGCCCCAGCTCACCACCTGCTTGCCCAGGCGCACGTTGCCGACCTGATCGCCGATCGTGTAGTTGTGGTAGACGAAGCTGTCGAGGAACATCGCCCCGGACGACTTGGCCGCCCGGTCACGTCCCGCGTCATCGATGTCGTAGAACGGACGGCTTTCGTCCATCAGTTCGAAGTCGTACCAGTACTTGCCGCGCACGAAGGCGCCGCTGTCGCCATATTTCAGTTCCAGGTCATGCACGCCCTTGAAGATCTTCGAGAAGGTTTCGCCCTTCTTGAAGTTCAGCCGGTTGTCATCGGTGGTCCGCGAGGCGGACTCGCCCCCCGTGACGCCCTGGGCGTTGAAGTTGGAAATGAACTGCTTGTCCGGGTCGGTCGTGGACCAACTGGCGCCGATCGACAGCGCCGAATCGAAGCTGCCCTGAATCTCCCCGATATTGAAATCAACAGCCTGCGCCTGATTGCTCGAGCACGTGGCAACCATCACGGCCACGGCCAGCAGACTTGGCTGGAAGACTCCGCGCATTGTTGTTCTTGTCATGCGGTTTCCCCGGTTAAGGATATGTGTTGGAGAGCCCATGCTAGCGAGGCTCCCGTGAGGTCCTGACACCCGAACGGGTGATTTGGACAGAGCGTTTACGGTTGTTTTTCCGGTGGCGTAACACCCGGTTCGCGATGCGCTCGGCGGGCGTTACGCTCGGTAGCAATGTAGGAGCGAGCTCGCTCGCGATGGTCGTTGACGAAAGCGCGTTCTACCTGGGTAACCGCGGCGCTCTGAAGTCCATCGCGAGCAAGCTCGCTCCTACAGGGCCGTGGTCTTGCCATACAGCGTCACCACGCAGGCGCCGCCCAGGCCGAGGTTGTGCGCCATGGCCAGGCGTGCGCCGTCGACCTGGCGCTGCTCGGCATTGCCGCGCAACTGCTGGGTCAGCTCGTAGCATTGCGCCAGGCCCGTTGCGCCCAGTGGGTGGCCCTTGGACAGGAGACCACCGGACGGATTGATCACCACTTGACCGCCGTAGGTGTTGTCGCCGTCCATGACGAATTTTTCCGCGCCGCCCTCGGGGCAAAAGCCCAGCGACTCGTAGCAGATCACTTCGTTCTGGGCGAAACAGTCGTGCAGTTCGCAGACATCGATGTCTTGCGGGCCGACACCGGCTTTCTCGTAGACCTGGCCCACGGCGGCGTGGGTCATGTGCGTGCCAACCCAATCCAGCAGCGACGGCTTTTCGAAGTTGAAGGACTCGGGGGTGTCAGTGGTCATCGCCTGGGCGACGATTTGCACGTCACGGCGCAGGCCGTGCTTTTTGGCAAAACGTTCGGACACCAGGATCGCCGCCGCGCCACCGCAGGTCGGCGGGCAGGCCATCAGACGGGTCATGACGCCCGGCAGGATCACCGGGTCGTTCATCACGTCTTCGACGCTGAGCACCTTGCGAAACAGGGCGAGCGGGTTGTTGGCGGCGTGCCGGCTGGCCTTGGCGCGCACCGCGGCGAAGGTTTCCATCCGGGCGCCGTATTTGTGCATGTACTCGCGCCCGGCACCGCCAAAGGTACGGATGGCCTGGGGCATGCCCTCCATATCGGCGGTGAGCCCGCGCAGGATCGGCAGGAAACGCTCGCGGGTCGGCGGGCGGTCGTCCCAATGGGACTTCAAGGCGCCGGCCTGCATCTGCTCGAAACCCACGGCCAGCACGCAGTCGGCGGAACCGGATTCGATGGCCTTGCGCGCCAGGAACAACGCAGTGGAGCCGGTGGAGCAGTTGTTGTTGACGTTGACCACCGGGATCCCGGTCATGCCGACTTCATACAGCACGGTCTGGCCGCAGGTGGAATCGCCGTAGACGTAACCGGCATAGGCCTCCTGGACCAGGCTGTAGTCGATCCCTGCATCGGCGAGGGCGCGGCGCACCGCTTCGGCGCCCATCTGCACGTAGGTCGGGCTCTCGCTGGGCTTGCGGAACGGGATCATGCCGACGCCGGCAACCAGTACTTTTTCGCTCATGTTGTCACCTGCAAAAATGCGGGGAAAAGGATCACAACTGGCGCGCGATGAGTTCGCGCAGCACTTCGCTGGTGCCACCGAAGATGCGCGTCACGCGCATGTCGACGAAGGCGCGGGCGATCGGGTACTCCATCATGTAGCCGTAGCCGCCATGCAGCTGGACCATGTCGTCGATGCACTTGCACAGGGTTTCGGTGGCGAACAGCTTGGCGATGGCCGACTCCTGCACCGTCAGGCGACGACGCATGTGTTCGCTGATGTAGTGGTCGATGGTCAGGCGCACGGCGGTGGCCTGGGCCTTGATGTCGGCGAGCTTGAATTTGCTGTTCTGGAAATCCCAGACGGTCTGTCCAAAGGCCTTGCGGTCCTTCACGTACTCGACGGTCTGTTCCAGCAGGCGCTCGAGCTTGGCGGCGCTGTACAGGGCGATCACCAGGCGTTCCTGCGGCAGCTCTTCCATGAGGTGCATGAAGCCTTTGTTCTCTTCACCGAGCAGGTTGCCCACCGGCACGCGCACGTTGTCGAAGAACAGCTCGGCGGTGTCGGCGGCGTGCTGGCCGACCTTTTCCAGTTTACGTCCGCGACGGAAACCCTCGCGGTCGCACTCGACCATGATCAGGCTGCAGCCCTTGGCGCCGGCGCTGGGGTCGGTCTTGCAGACCACTACGACCATGTCGCAGGTCAGGCCGTTGCTGATGAAGGTCTTGCTGCCGTTGATCACCCACTCGTCACCGTCACGTACGGCGGTGGTGCGGATTGCCTTGAGGTCCGAACCCGTGCCCGGCTCGGTCATCGCCACGGCCAGGACGGTTTCGCCGGTGCAGATCTTCGGCAGCCATTTGTGCTTCTGCTCTTCGCTGCCCAGACGCACGATGTACGGCGCGACGATGTCCGAATGCACGCCCAGGCTCCAGCCCGAGACGCCGGCGCGGTACAGCTCTTCGATCAGTACCGCCGAGTGCCCGAAGTCGCCGCCGCCACCGCCGTATTCGGTCGGCACGGTGAGGCACAGCAGGTTGTGGCGACCGGCCTTGAGCCAGGTCTCGCGGTCGACCTGCCCGGCCTCGTCCCATTGCGCCTGCTTGGGCAGGCATTCACGCTCGAAAAAACGCCGCGCGGTTTCACGCAGCATTTCGTGGTCTTCACGGTAGACGGTACGGTTGATATGCATCGCTAGCTCCAGTGGGTTGCCAGGCAAGGCTTGCGCCTGGTTCGTGAGTCCACTGTATTGACGCGGGTGGGTGGTGAAGCCACCCGGATCGGGTAGCGAAAATCGAGGAGCCAGGAGCACAACCTTTGCAGGAGCCAGCTTGCTGGCGATGGTCCTTGAAGCTTGCGGCGCTTCAACGAATGCCATCGCTGGCAAGCCAGCTCCTACAGGGGTTTTGGGTTGTCGCTACTTGCGCAGTTCGCGCTTGAGGATTTTGCCGGCGGCCGAGAGCGGTAACGAGTCACGGAACTCGACACTCTTGGGGCACTTGTACCCGGCAATGAATTCACGGCAGTACAGTCGCAATTGCTCTTCATCGACCTCGGCGCCAGGCTTGCGCACCACCACTGCATGTACCGCCTCGCCCCATTGTTCATGGGGGATGCCGATCACCGCCGCCAGCGCCACCGCAGGGTGTCGGGCGAGGACGTTCTCGACTTCCGCCGAGTAAACGTTTTCCCCGCCGCTGACGATCATGTCCTTGAGGCGGTCGACGATGAACAGGTAACCCTGCTCATCCATGTACGCGCCGTCGCCGGTGTGCAACCAGCCATCGCGCAGTGCCCTGGCAGTTTCTTCGGGTTTGTTCCAGTAACCCTGCATGACGTTCGGCCCGCGCACGATGATCTCGCCCACCGTGCCGCGCGGAACCTCCCGGCCGTGGGGGTCGACGATCTTCACGTTGACGCCCAGGCCGCCGCGCCCAACCGAACGCGACAGGCCGCTGATGCGCGCCTCGGGGGTGTGATTGCACGGCAGGTTGCTCGATACCACCGGACAGGCCTCGGTCAGCCCATAGGAATGGGACAGCTCGAGGTCCGGAAACCGGGCGAGCACTTGCTCGACCATGTCGCCGGCACTGGGTGAAGCGCCGTAGGTGAGGCGCTTGAGACTGCTCAGGTCGTACTTGTCCCGGTCTGGATGCGCCAGCAACGCAAGGATCATGGTCGGCACCAGCAGCGTTTCGGTGACCCGTTCCCGTTCGATGATCTGCAGTGTTTGCAGGGCATCGAAGCCGGACACCAGCACATGGCTTTCACCCGCCAGGAACTGGATCAGCGCCCGGGCCATGCCAGCGACGTGGAACAACGGCGCCACGTGCAACAACAGGCCGCCGCGAATCGGCGGCATGTCGACCATGCGCGGCATGCACGCCGACCACAGGTTCCAGTGCGACTGCATTACGCCCTTGGGAAAACCGGTGGTGCCGCCGGTGTACATGATGCAGGCCAGGTCCTCGCCCCCACGTCCGGCGTCTTGCACCGGCGCGGCCTGGGCAATCAGCTGCTCATAAGCGAGCATGCCCACCGGCACTTCACCCTCCCCGGCGTAGATGAATCGTGGCGCCTGGCGAGCGGTATTGCGGATGCCTTCGGCGAGGCCGGCGAAATGCTCGTCTACGATCAGGATGGCGGTTGCGCAATCGTCCAGCGAGTAGACGATCTCCGGCACGCTCCAGCGCACGTTCACCGGGTTGAGCACGCCACCGCCCCACCACACGCCCATGATGTATTCCAGGTAACGGTCGGAGTTGAGCGCGAGCATGCCGACCCGATCCCCCGCCGCCATGCCCAGGGTTTGCAAGGCGCCCGCCAGGCGCGCGACGCGCTCGGCATATTCGCCGTAGGTGTGGCGCCGTGAAGCGAAAATCGTCGCGATGTGGTCCGGGTTCTGTTGCAGCGTGCGCTGCAGGCATTGGGTCATGTACATGGTGTCAGCTCACACCTCGATCCTTGTCGGCCCAAAACGGTTCGCGCAGGTCACGCTTGAGTACTTTACCGGCGCCCGACAACGGCAAGGCCGGGCGAAACTCCACCGACTTGGGGGTCTTGTATCCGGCGATCTGCCGGCGGCAGTGTTCGATGATCTGCGCACCTGCGATTTCGTAGTCCGGCTTGAGCACCACCACCGCGTGCACCGCTTCGCCCCATTGCGCGCAGGGAATGCCGATCACCGCACAGGCGGCGACGGCCGGGTGGCTGGCTATCGCGCTTTCGACCTCACCCGAATACACGTTCTCGCCACCGCTGACGATCATGTCCTTGAAGCGGTCGACAATGTAGATGTAACCCTCGTCGTCCATGTAGGCACCGTCGCCGGTGTGCATCCAGCCGCCACGCAGGGCCTGCGCGGTTTCTTCGGGCTTGTTCCAATAGCCGAGCATGATGTTCGGGCCGCGGACGAGGACTTCGCCCACCGTACCGCGCGGGACTTCGTTGTCATGTTCGTCGACGATACGCACCGTGACGCCCAGGCCAGGCCGTCCGGCCGAGCGCAAACGGCCATTGGCGATACCTTCGGCACTGTGGTTTTCCGGGCCGTTGGCGCTGATTGGCGGCGCGGCTTCGGTCATGCCGTAGCCCTGGGTGAACTCGACGTTCGGCAAGGCCTTGAGGGCCAGTTCCAGCAACGGCACGGCAATCGGGGAGGCCCCATAGGTCAGGCTGCGCAGGCAGCCGAGATCGTGTTTGGCAAACTCGGGGTGCATGATCAACGCCTGGAGCATGGTCGGCACGATCAGGATGTCGGTGATGCGTTCACGCTCAATGGTTTGCATCACCCCCAGCGCATCGAAGGCCGGGACGAAGATGTTCGGCAATCCGAGCAGCGAGATCAGGATCACCCGCGACAGCGCCGCGAGGTGGAACATGGGGGCGATATGCAAGGTCAGCGCATCCGCCGGCACCGGCACGTCGGCCGCGCGGGCCACGGCCGCCGTCCACAGGTTCATGTGCGACTGCATCACGCCTTTGGGCAGGCCGGTGGTGCCGCCGGTGTACAGGATGCTGGCCAGGTCGTCGCCGCCGCGGAAGGCGTCGTCGACAGGCTCGGCGTATTTGATCAGCTGCTCGTAGGAGAGCATGCCCTCGGGGGCCGGGCCGTCACCCACGTGGATCAGCAGCGGCCGCACCTTGGCCGCACCGGCGATGTCTTCGGCCATGGGCAGGAAGTTGTCGTCGATCATCAGGATGCGCGTGTCGCAATCGTCCAGCGAGTAGACGATTTCCGCCACGCTCCAGCGGATATTGACCGGGTTGACCACGCCACCGCCCCACCAGGTGGCCAGGTAGTACTCGAGAAAACGGTCGGAGTTCAAGCCGAGCAGGCCCACGCGGTCGCCGGTGTGCATGCCCAGTTGCTGCAAGGCACCCGCAAGACGGGCGACGCGATCGGCCAGCTGGGCATAGGTGTGACGCCGGTCGCGAAAGACCGTCGCCAGGGCATGGGGGCGCTGCTGCAAGACAAGGTGCAGTCCTTGGGTCAGATACATGGTGGTTTCCTGTGAATTATTGTTGTCAGGTAAGGCCGCCTACAATTGGGCGAGGTGTCACGCTCCGTTGTATTTGGCTGCGCGTTTCTCGGACTGCGCCATGCGTCCTTCGATGTGATCCTGGCTGTCGCGCAGCAAGCCCCAGTGCAGATGGGCTTGAATCACGAAATCCCGGGGTGTCAGGTGGGCGGTCTGGAGCGCCAGCTGCTTGATCGACTGCACCGCCAGCGGGCCATTGGTGGCGATGCGCTCGGCGAGAACCAAGGCGGCGGACAGCAACTGTTGCTGGGGCACAAGATCGATGACCAGGCCGATGCGCAAGGCTTCCAGGGCGTCGATCGGCTCACCGGTCAGGGCCATTTTCATGGCGTGGGCAGCGGGCACCGCGCGCAGCAGATACTGCACGCCACCCGCCGCCGGAATGGTCGCAGCGCAGACTTCCGGCAAGCCGAACGAGGCACTGTCGGCCGCGATGCGCAGGTCACACTGCAACGCCAGTTCAAGACCGCCAGCCAGGCAGGCGCCGTTGATGGCGGCGATGATCGGCTTCCAGATCTCCAGGTCGCTGAGGTCGAACAGCCGGGCATAGCTTCCCTCCTCGGCTTCGGTCTCGCGGCTTTTCAGGGCACCGGCGACAAACCCGGGTTGCGTGCGCGACGGCTCGCGCGGGCTGGCACCGCAGCAGAACCCGCGCTCACCGGCACCGGTGAGCACGATGACCCGCACCTGTTCATCATCCTGACAAGCCACCAGGGTCTTGCGCAGGTGCATGAGGTCGCTGATGGTCAGCGCATTGTTCGACTGTTGCGCATCGAGCGTGATGACTGCCACGTGATCGATGATCCTGAACTGAATGGCCATGGCCTAACCTCAACGCTCCACTGTTCTGACGGAGTGCCGCAGCTCCCCGATTCTTGTGCTTTCCAGTAGATCAATCCGTTGATCGGCGACGACCACCCGGATCGGGTGGTGGCCGGCAAAGACAGGGTCATGCCGCCCAGGGTCTGGGTTACACTCGAAGGGATTCGACGCACTCACAAAACAAAAAAAGAATCGGAAAGCCCCATGGACAAACACTACCCGTCCAATGCATCGGACACCCTTGCAAGCCAGGTCTTCACTCCGGTTCAGTCGCCGATCGTCAGCAGCAAACTGCTTCCACCGCGCAGTGCCGGACGCCTGATTTCCCGCGAACGCCTGCAGGAGCAGATGCTCAAGGCCCGCCGCCAGCGCTGCATCGTGCTCAAGGGGCCGGCCGGATGCGGCAAGACCTCGACGCTGATCGCCTGGCGTCAGGCATTGCTGCCGCTGGGTTTCGATGTGGCTTGGCTGACGCTGTCTGCCGACGACAACGAGCTGACGCGATTTCTCGACTACCTGCTCGCCAGCCTCGGCCAGATCGAGCCGAACCTGGTACACGAAGCCACCCAACTGGAAGGTCGCGGTATCGACGGCGAGGCCGTGGAACGTACCGTCATCACCCTGGTTCGCAGCATTTCCAGGCGCAACCGCGAACTGGTGCTGGTGCTCGACGACCTGCACCACCTGACCGACGTCGGCATACACCAGGCCCTGCAATGGCTGATCGACTACGCACCAGCCAATCTGCACCTTGCCCTGGTGTCACGCAGCAGCGTGCCGTTGTCGTTGGCGCGCTTGCGCAGCCAGGAACTGGTGCTGGAACTCAACCTGCGGGATTTGCGTTTTACCCCGGCGGAGTCCGAGCAATTTCTCAAGGCACAGCTGGGCGATATCAGCGCCCGCGATGCCAGGCAGATGCACGAATTGACCGATGGCTGGGTCGCCGGCCTGCAACTGCTCGCGGTCAGCCGCAAGAAAAATCGCCCGGCCGTTGCCACCACCGACCAGGTGCGCGACAACCAGGCGTTCGCCAAATATTTCGAAGTCGAAGTGTTGTCCCACCTGTCGCCGACGGATCTTGACCTGATGTTGCTCATGGCGGTCTGCAATCGCTTCTGCGCCTCGCTGTGCGCCGCCCTCAGTGGCAACACGCAAGCGATCGGCGAAGCCAATGCCCTGCTCGCCCGCCTGGAACGGGACAACCTGTTCCTGATCCCGGTGGACAGCGCCGCACGGGAAACCTGGTATCGCCTGCACCCGCTGCTGCGCGAAACCCTGCTCAAATACTTCGACTCGCGCAGCGCCGCCGAACAACAGGCGGTGCATGCGCGGGCGTGGGCCTGGTTTCGCGATCACCAGCACCTGGATGAAGCGGTGCACCACGCCGTCATGGCCGGCGACCCGGATGCCGGCGCCGATATGGTGCAGCAGAACGCCGAGACACTGTATGCCCATGGCGACCTGCGCATGCTCATCGAACTGGTGCGCCTGCTGCCGGTGGAGCAAGTGCAGGCGCGGGTCAAGCTGCGCATCCTCAAGGCCCGGATGCAACTCTACGCGCGGGATTTCGCCGCCTGCGCCAACAGCCTGGATCAACTGTTCCACGACGTCCCGGAAAGTAATGTGCACGATCGTTTCATGATCGCGATCCTGCGCGCCTCCCTGGCGCTGCAGCGCGATGACACGGACGCGGCGATGACGGTGCTGCCACAACTGCTCGATCCACCCCCGGGTAGCAATAGCGTTTCCCTGGGTTCATGCGCCAACCTCCTGTCCTGGCTCTACATGCACCGGGGCGAATACGAAAAGGCCCGTCAGGTACAGCTCGACCGCCCCCTGCTGCTGATCAATGGCGAACCCCTCCTGGGCACCACCGCCGGCAGTTTGCAGGGTCGCTGCCTGATTGGCTTGAGCCACGCCCTGGAAGGCCAGATGAAGCAGGCGGAACGCGAGTATCGGGAGGTGATGCATGAGGCCGCGCAATGCGGCAAGGCCGGCGCCGACGCGACTTACCTCTCCGCTGCGCTGCTGGGCGAGGTGCTGTACGAAACCAATGACGTCGACGCGGCGTTCAAGCTGCTGTCGGGCTGGGTCGATATCCTCGAGCGGATCTCGATTCCCGATTCGGTCCTGCGCGTGATGCAGGTGCTGTGGAATGTGCAATGGCTGGCGGGCAATCATCAGGAAGCCCTGGCTTATGTCGAACGGCTCGACGAGTACGCGATCAAGCTCGGGCTGGAGCGCCTGCAAGCCTATTGCCTGACCTGGCAGGTGCGCTGGCTGATGATGCTCGGCGAGCATGCCCAGGCCCACTCCAAACTGGCGCGCCTGGAAGCCATCGATGCGCGCCACCCGGATGCCGGGCACAGTGCCCTCAAGGAGATCCACATCCTGGCCGAGAATGCGCGGGTGCGCTGGCAGATCCAGCAAGGCGACCTGGACGGCGCGTTAAAGCGGATCGAAAAACTGATCGAAACCTGTGAGCGGCACCGCCGCCAGCTCGGCACCGTGCGCCTTTTGGTCCTGAGCGGCGTGATCGAATCCCAGCGCGGCAACGCGCAGGCGGCCCGTGACCACGTCATGCAGGCGCTGCAACGCGGGCAACGCTTCGGGTTACTGCGCAGCCTGCTCGACGCCCACCCGGACGCCCTGAAACTGATCAGCGAGATCGCGAACAAGGAAGAACTGGACCCCGTGCTGGCGTTCTACGTCGAGCGCCTGCAGGCGGCCCAGGTGACAGTACCGGCCGTGCCGCCCGACAAACCCTCCCCCGTCACGCAGGGCAAACCCCTCGCCGCCGGCATGGAGCCGTTGAGCGAACGTGAAATCGAAGTGGTGCGCCTGCTCGCCCAGGCCCTGCCCAACAAGAAAATCGCCCGCGCCCTGGGGCTGTCCCCGGAAACCGTCAAATGGCACCTGAGCCATATCTACAGCAAGCTCGGCGTCAACAGCCGCGATGAAGCGGTGGCGCGGGTGCGCGATCTTGAGTCCCGGGAAGGCTCAAGCACTCCCCCCTGAAATCTCCAGACCAGGAATAAACCCTGTGGGACCCAGCCTGCTGGCGATGAGGCCGGCACATACAACATCACTGTTGCCTGACACTCCGCCATCGCCAGCAGGCTGGCTCCCACAGTGGATTGCGGTGTTTTCTGATCACTGATTTCTACCTTGCCACCCGCCTCGGGTGGCGTTCCCGCCAGCCCCCCACCCTATCGTAACCCTC
>Ga0247820_10000283_pt1 | contig 26083 bp, 24 predicted proteins | sample 13C_Glucose_Day1_2_FD_192480 | JGI IMG/M metagenome (GOLD analysis project Ga0247820, IMG submission 192480) | Soil microbial communities from agricultural site in Penn Yan, New York, United States - 13C_Glucose_Day14 | ecosystem: Environmental > Terrestrial > Soil > Agricultural land | place...
ACCCCCACAGCCCTGACCAACCCGCCATAACAGCGGACCCCGCCCCCCAGGGGCGCGGGGCTGAGGTGGACATGCGGCTCCGCCGCGCGGGCGCGACCAGCCACCACGCGCCCGCACCGGACGCGGCAACCCCGCCCCGACGGCGCTCCCGCTCACCGGTACACCGCACGCAGTGCGTCCCGCACCGCGGCCACCGCCTCCTCCTCCGAGCAGCCCAGCCGCCGCGCCCTCGCGGCGAACTCCTGCGCCGCCGAGGCCAGCTCCCGCTCCGCCGCCGCCCCCGCCGCGGCGATCAGCGTCCCGTTGCGCCCCCGTGTCTCGATCACCCCGTCGGCCTCCAGCGCCCGGTACGCCTTGGCCACCGTGTTCGCGGCGAGGCCGAGCGTCTCGGCCAGTCCCCGCACCGTGGGCAGCCGGTATCCCACGGGCAGCGCGCCCGACCGTGCCTGCTCGGAGATCTGCGCCCGCACCTGCTCGTACGGGGGCGTGCCGTCGTCGATCCGGATCTTCAGGGTCACGGCCCGATTGTCGCGCACCCGGGCGGAAAATGAGAGGCGCCCCGGGCGCGGCCCCCGTAGCGTGCGCCTCCATGACCGTCACCGTCCGCGATCTCCGCGCCGACGCCCGTGCCGACCTCGAGGGCTTCGCCCGTGTCCGGCACGCCGCGTTGCCGTTCCTCCTCGTCACCCCGGAGTCCCTGGTCCACGACCTGACCCGGCTCCACCCCGACGCCCACTACCGCCCGCTGGTGGCCGAGGCCGACGGCGAGGTGATCGGCACGGCGCAGGTGCATCTGACCCACGAGAGCGCCGAGCCGGGCCAGGGCAACATCAACGTGTACGTGCACCCCGGGCACACCCGCCGGGGCGCCGGGACGCTGCTCGTGCGTGCCGCCGAGGAGCATCTGGCGGCGCACGGGGCGACCCGGCTGTTCGCCTGGGTGGTGGACCGTCCGGGCAACCGCGCCTTCGCGGAACGGCACGGCTACCGGGCGAGCCGCTCCGCCCATTTCTTCCGCCTGGACCTGGCGAACGGCGCCCTGCCCCCGCTCCAGGACCCGCCGCCGGGCGTGGAACTGCGCCCGGGCTCGGACTTCGCCGCCGACCCGCGCCCGCTGTTCGAGCTGGACGCGGAGACGACGGCGGACGAACCGAGCGACGTCGACACCGAGTTCACGGACTACGAGGCCTGGCTGGAGGAGACCTGGCGGCACCCGCTGTTCAGCCCCGCGCTGACCACGGTGGCGCTGGTCGACGGCCGCCCCGCCGCGTTCACCGCGGCCCGCACGGACGGCGCCACCCGGTACGCCACGGTCATGACCGGCACCGCCCGCGCCCACCGCGGCCGGGGCCTGGCCAAGCTCGCCAAGAACGACTCCCTGCATCGCGCCCGCGCGGCCGGGTACTCGGAGGCGTTCACGGGCAACGACACCGGGAACGGGCCGATGATCGCGATCAACAAGTGGTTCGGGTACGAGATCTGCGGAACGGAGGTGCGGTATGTCCGCGCACTCTGACGGGCCGGCCCGGGTGGAGGTCGTGCTCGTCAAGGCGGGGCGGATGAAGATCCGCTACCCGGCCGAACTCCTCGCCGACGACGGCGTCCGGGCCACCGTGCGCGCCCCCTGGGCGGGCGAGGGGGTACGGGACTTCGGCTTCGTCCGCTTCGAACCCGGCGACGTGTTCACGGAGCACTACTGGCGCGACCGGTGGTACTCGGTCAAGGAGGTCCGCGCCGCCGACGGCACCCTCAAGGGCCACTACTGCGACATCACCCGCCCGGCCGAACTCTCCGCCGGCCGGCTGGTCGTCGAGGATCTCGACCTGGACCTGTGGGTCTCCGCGGACAACACCGACATACGGCGGCTGGACGAGGACGAGTTCGCGGCGAGCGGTCTGCTCGCCAGGGATCCCGAGGCGGCGGCCGCCGCGGTGGCCGCCCTCGACGAACTGGACGCACGGGCCCGCGAGGGCGGGTTCGGCGCGCTGCTGGCCTGAGCCCGCCGGGTCAGTCCGGGACCGCGACCACCGCGTAGCGCTCGTCGTCCACGTCCCGGCCCCAGAGCGCGCGGTCCCCGGACAGCGGCTGCACGCGCACCCGCCCGCCGAGCGGTGCCAGGAGGGTGGTGAGCCGGCCGGCGGGTATGCCGACCGGGCTCACCGTCCCCCACACCCCCTCGACCAGCACCAGCCGGCCTCCCGGCCGGAGCAGGCCGCGCCAGTGCCGCAGCGCCCGGTCCGGTTCGGGCAGCGTCCACAGCACGTGCCGGACGAGGACCGTGTCGTAGCGCTCCTCACCGACCGGGGGTGCCGCCGCGTCGCCGACGAGGAACACGGCGTCCCGTCCGGCGAGCTTCTCCCGGGCGAGCGCCACCATGGCCGGGGAGCGGTCGACGCCGGTCACCCGGTGCCCCTGCCCGGCCGCGAGGAGGGCCAGGCTGCCGGTGCCGCAGCCGAGGTCGAGGACGTCTCCGGCCCGCTCGGGCAGCCAGTCCCGCAGCCGCTCGGCCCAGGCGGCGCGCACCTCGGGATCGCGCAGCCCGTGGTCCGGCTCCTCGTCGAAGGAGGCGGCCGCCGCGTCCCAGTCGACACCGTCCGTACCCGTCCCGTCACCGTCTCGGATGGTCATGGCCCCAGAGTGACACCTCCCACTGACAATCGATTCGTGACAGCGGCCACAGACAGAACGGGACCGATGAGGAACTCTCCCCCGAAAGGTCTGCCTCCGTGAGAACGCGGAACCCGGTGGACCCCGAAGGAGGCAGCCATGCGCCGTGTCACCGTGCAGAAGCCCCCGAGGAAGAGCGACGCCCGCCGGGCCCGTGAGGAGGCCGAGGAACGTCCCGCGGGACGACCGGAGGTCCGCAAGGACATCGCCCGCACCTGGTGGCCCGACGGCTGACCGCCCCCGCGGCACGGGGCTCAGCCCAGCCGCTTGCGGTAGTGGATCCGGTCGACGTCGGCGGCGACGGCCGGGCGGATCCGCTCGTCCGTCATGCCGCGCACGGTACCTACCTGATCCCAGCCTGAGCACTCCCTTAACGCGGCCATAAGGATCTCCCTCCGCGGCCTCGGACGGGCGATTTCACCGGTCAGGGGGGCTAGTTTCTGAGCCACCCCCACGGGATTCACCACCCCCCACCCCGATCCAGTGATCGTTGTCGAGGAGTTGCTGCCCCATGCCCGCACGCCGCAAGGCCGCTGTCGCCGCCGTCGGTCTCGTCCCGCTCGCCCTGACCGGGCTGTCCGCCGCGCCGGCGTCCGCGCACGGTTCGATGGGCGACCCGGTCAGCCGGGTCTCGCAGTGCTACGCCGAGGGCCCGGAGAGCCCGGATTCGGCGGCGTGCAAGGCGGCGGTCGCGGCCGGCGGCACCCAGGCGCTGTACGACTGGAACGGCATCCGCATCGGCGACGCGGGCGGACGCCACCAGGAGCTGATACCCGACGGCAGGCTGTGCAGCGCCGGCGACGACACGTTCAAGGGGCTCGACCTGGCCCGCGCCGACTGGCCGGCGACGAGCGTGAGCAGCGGCTCGTACACCTTCAAGTACCGCGTGACCGCCCCGCACAAGGGGACCTTCAAGGTGTACATCACCAAGCCTGGCTACGACCCGTCGCAGCCGCTGGCCTGGGACGACCTGGATCTCGCGAACCCGGTGGCGACCTCCACCGACCCCGCCGCGTCGGGCGGCTTCTACACCTTCTCCGGGGCCCTCCCCGAGCGCTCCGGCAAGCAGCTGCTGTACGCGGTCTGGCAGCGGTCGGACAGCCCCGAGGCCTTCTACTCCTGCTCGGACGTCACGTTCGGCGGCGGAGCCCCGGCGGCCGGAGCGGGGGCGGGCGACGGTGCTGCCGCCGACGCGGGCGACACCCCCGAGGAGGCCGCCGTCCCCGCGCCCACCGCCTCCGCCCCGTCCGAGGAGCAGATCGAGGACGGCGCCGCGAAGTCGACCGTCGAGAACCACGGGCACGGCGACGACGACCCCGCCACCACGGCGGAGCCGGCCGCGGCGGACGCCGGCGCGGACGGAGCCGGTGCCGTCGCCGGTGACGGCACCACCGACAACCGGCCCACGGCGGCCGGCGCTTCGCGGAACCTCGCGGAGACCGGCGGCGACGGCAACACCCCGTACCTGATGATCGGCGGCGCCGCGGCGCTGGCGCTCGGCTCGGCGGCGCTGTTCGCCTCCGCCCGCCGGCGCACGGCGGGCGCCCGGCACGGCCGCTGAACCGGCTCGGGGCCCTGTCCGGCGGCTCAGGCCGGACAGGGCCCCTGGGCGTTCCGTCGCCCGCACGGGTCAGCTGAAGGCGGAGGCGCAGGTGGTGGGCCTGGCGTGGGCCGGGTCGAGGGCGTTGGCCACCTCGTGGAAGGCGACCCGGTCGAACAGCCCGATCGCCAGGTGCTCGGACAGGTCGAGCGGGCACAGGTCCTGGAGCAGGACGTTGCGCACGTTCGGCCCGGTCAGATAGCCGCTGTGGTAGGGCGTGACCACCTCGTCGTACCGGGTGGCGATGACGGTGTAGCGGACGCCGGGCACGGTGTCGCCGCCCGCGTTGAGCTTGGTGAGGAAGGCCGAGCCGGCTACCTGGTCGGCGAGTGCGGGGGTGGCCTCGCTCAGCAGGTCCTCCGCGCCGGGGAAGTGGGGCAGCAGCCGGGTGAGGCCGTTCAGGGTGGTGCCGTGGTTGCTGGGAGCGATGCCGACCAGCGCGTTCACCTCGTCGGCTCCGCCGAGGAACCTGAGGTAGTAGCGCGGCATCATGCCGCCCTGGGAGTGGCCGACGATGTCGGTCTCGGCGGCGCCGGTGGCGGCGAGCACCTTGTCGACGAAGGCGTCGAGCTGTTCGGCGGACTTCTCCGTGGGGCCGAGGCCGTGGAAGAGGGGGACGCCGGGAAGCTGTCCGTAGTCGAGGGAGTAGACGCAGTAGCCGCGGGCCTTCAGATAGGGCGCGAGGCCCAGCCAGTTGTCGACGGAGTTGCCGAAGGTGCCGTGGACCAGGACGACGGGGCGGGGATGCGCGGCGGAGGGCCTGCAGGAGTAGTCGTTCCAGCCGCTGGACGGCGCGCCCGCGGCCTGGGCGCCGGCGGCGGCGGGGAGGGTGACGCCGGCGGCCAGCAGCAGTGCGGCCAGCGGTCTGATCAGTCGCTTCCAGGGCAGCATCGGGTGATCTCCTTGCGACGCGGGGAAAGGGGTGGGGGCCTTACGCCCTGTGATCCGGATCACGAGGATGCTGTTCACTCGTCAAGTTACGGGCGAGTAGTAAAAGGGGGAAGTTACGCGTCGGTAAAAACTTCCGGCGTCAACCGGCGGACGCGGGAGCGCCGCTGACAACAGGTCACCAAGCGGGACGGATCGCCCCGTTGGGCGCGATGCGCAGCAGCCGTTCCGCCAGCGCGCGCGTCTCCGCCTCCCCCAGCACCTCGCCCCAGGCCCGCACGGCCTCCGCCGCCGCCTCCTCGGCCGCCCGGGTACAGGCCCGCCCCGCCCCGGTCAGCACCACCAGCCGGGCCCGCGCGTCGCCGGGGTGCGGGCGCCGCTCGGCGTACCCCTTGCGCACCAGCTCGTCGACGAGCTGGCTCGCGGCCTGCTTGGTCACCCCGAGGTGGACCGCGAGGTCGGTGACCGTCGCGCCGTCCGGGGCGAGCCGGGCGAAGGCGAACCCGTGCGCGGGCCGTATCCCCTCGAAGCCACGGGCGACCACCCCGTCGTTGATGCGCCGGGTGAGCTCGCCCGCGACGGCGAGCAGGGCGGCGGACAGGGCCATGGCCTCGGAGTTCTGCACGGAGGAATTCAAGCACCTTGACGAAACAGTCAAGGAGGTTGACCATATGGTCAAGCTACTTGACTACCGAGAGGTCCCCGTCATGCCCGTGGTCCGCCCGTCCGACGCCGTCGTCCATGAGATGCACGGCGCCCGCTTCGTCTCGTACGCCGCCCCCTCGACCGGCAGCGAGGAGCTGTGCGCCTGGCGGGGCGAGATCCCCGCCGGGACCCGGGCGCCCGCGCACACCGTCAGCCGGGAGGAGATCTTCCATCTGCTCGCCGGCGAACTGCTGATCACCCTCGACGGCACCACCCACCGCGTCACCGCCGGCGACACGGTGATCATCAACCCGGGTGCGACCCTCGCCGTCGAGAACCCGGCCACCGAGGTCGCCGTCTCCTGGGTCACCACCTCCCGCGGCCTGGAGGCGACCCTGGCCGACGGCACGCGCGTCGTGCCGCCGTGGGCCAACTGAGGGAGCGGCCCTACGCGGCCAGGGTCCCCGGCATCACCGCGCGGGGGCCGAACTTGGCCCGCGCGCGGTCCGCGACCTCCTCCAGCCGGCGCACCTTCTCGTCCACCGGGTCGAAGGTGAGCTGGTGGGACGCCTGCTCGGCGGGGTCGAGCCCCTCCGCGCGGAGGGCGATCACGCGCACCCGGGCACGCTGCAGACCGAGCGCCTCGTACAGGCCGTACGCCGCCCCGACGAGCGCGGCCGAGTGGGCGGTCGGCTCGGGGAGGGTGCGGGTGCGGGTGGTGGCGGACCGGTCGGCGTAGCGCACGGTGAGGGTGAGGCTCCGGCAGACCTTGTCGACGGCGCGCAGCCGGGCGCCCAGTTCCTCGGCGGCCGAGAGCAGGGCGCGGCGGTGCCGGCCGGGGTCCAGTTCGTCGCGGGTGAAGGGGCGTTCGGTGGCCAGGGAGCGGGAGACCGCGTTGGGGACGACCCGGCCGCGGTCGACGCCGTTCGCCTTCTCCCGCAGTTCCCGCCCGGCCCTGGCGCCGATCAGCCGCTGGAGCGTGGACAGCGGGGCGGCGGCGACCCGGCCGAGGGTGTCCAGGCCGTACTCGCACAGCGTGCGGGCGGTCCGGGCGCCGACGCCGGGCAGCGCGGCGACGGGCCGGCCGGCGAGGAACTCCCGCACCTCGTCCTCGGGCACCGCGCGGGTCAGCCCCGGCCGGGCGTCCCGCAGGGCCATACGGGCCAGCATCGGGCCGGGCCCGGCGCCGATCACGCAGTCGACGCCGTGCAGGGCGAGGGCGCGGACCCGGATCACCGAGGCCAGTTCGAGGGCGGTGCGCCCGAAGTACCGTTCGGCGCCGCGCAGATCGGCCAGCGCCCCGTCCGGCGGCAGGGCCTGCACGACGGGGGTGAACTCCTCCAGCAGGCCGAGCAGCCGGGGCAGGGCGGCCTCGTACATCGGAGGCAGCAGAAAACGTACACAGAGGACAGTCATCCCGCACTCCCCGGGCTCTGGTGCCACAACTTCCTTCCCACCGCGGGCCCTTCGCCCGCGGGGCGCAGATCGGCCCAGGGGTGCATCTCGTACCCCGTGGGCATGCGGATCGTCCGGTCCTCCATCGGGTCCCGGGCGGCGGAACCGGCCGGCGCGGGCCGTCCGTCCGAACCGGCGAGCCTGCTGCGGGCCGGACCCCCGCCGTCGTCGCCGGACGCCCCGGGACCGGCGCCGGCCGGCCCGGCGAGCCGCGCGGCGACGCCCTCCAGTCCCTCCTCGCGGCGGATCTCCAGCAGGTCGGCGAGGTTCCAGGCGGCGGAGCCGACCACGCTGAAGCTGCGCGGTCCGCGGCGCTGCACCACCCCGCGCACCAGCAGCAGCCAGGAGTGGAAGACGGTGTGGGCGCAGGCGTCGTGGGAGTCGTCGAAGAAGGCGAGGTCGACCAGGCCGGTGCCGTCGTCCAGGGTGGAGAAGATGACCCGTTTGCCGGAGCGGATGGGCGGGGTCTGGGTGGCCGCCTTGGCGCCCGCGACCAGCACCGTCTCCCCGTGCCGGGTCTCGCGCAGCCGCCGCGCGGAGACCACGCCGAGCTCCTCGAGGAAGGTGGCGTGGTCGTCCATCAGATGGTGTGAGGCGTCCATGGACAGCACGCCCAGTTCGGCGCTGAGCCGCTCCGGCGGGGTGAGGTCGGGCAGTCCGGCCGGGGCGGTCCTGCGGCCGCCGGACAGGGGCAGCTGGTCGCCCCGTCCGCCGCGGGCGCCCCGGTGCAGTTCGGTCAGGTGGAGTTGCAGGTCACGGCGGTTGGCGCCGAACGCGTCCAGCGCGCCGACCTGGGCGAGGCGTCCGGCGAGCGGACGGCTGGGCCGGGCCCGCTCCCAGAAGTCGAGCAGGGAGGCGTACGGCTGCCCCCCGGCGATCCGGGCGGCCTCGGCCTCGCTGATGCCGTGCACGTCGGAGAGCGCCAGCCGCAGTCCCCACACCTCCTTCGACTCCTTTGATTCAGACACCAGTTCGATCCTGTGGGCGACCCCCGACTTGTTCACGTCCAGCGGCAGGACCGGCACCCCGCGCCGCCGCGCGTCCGCCAGCAGCAGCCGCTTCGGGTACATCCCGGGGTCATGGGTGAGCAGCCCGGCGTAGAAGGCGGCCGGGTGGTGCGCCTTCAGCCACGCCGACTGGTAGGTCGGTACGGCGAAGGCGACCGCGTGCGCCTTGCAGAAGCCGTAGGACCCGAAGGCCTCGACGATCTCCCAGGTGCGCTGAATCGTTTCCGCGTCATAGCCGCGGGCCGCCGCGTGCTGGGCGAACCAGACCTTGATCCGCCCCTGCGACTCCGGGTCGGACAGCCCGCGCCGCACCCGGTCCGCCTCGCCGCGTCCGCAGCCGGTCATGACCGAGACGATGTCGATGACCTGCTCGTGGAAGACGACGACCCCGTACGTCCCCTTCAGCGACTCCTCCAGGTCCGGGTGCGGATAACGCACCGGCGCCCGTCCGTGCCGCGCCTCGATGAACGGACGCACCATGTCGGCGGCGACCGGGCCGGGCCGGAAGAGGGAGATGTCCACGACCAGGTCGTGGAAGGTGGACGGCTGGAGCCGCCCGACCAGGTCCCGCTGGCCCGGGGACTCGATCTGGAAGCAGCCGAGCGTCTCGGTGGACCGGATCAGCCCGTACGTCGCCGGATCGCCCTCCGGCACCGCGTCCAGGTCGATCCGCTCCCCCGTCGCCCGCTCCACCTCGGTGACCGCGTGCGCCATCGCCGACTGCATCCGCACGCCCAGCACGTCGAGCTTGAGCAGCCCGAGGTCCTCGACGTCGTCCTTGTCGAACTGCGCCATGGGGAAGCCCTCGCCGCTGGTCGGCATGACCGGCGTACGGGTCAGCAGGGACGCGTCGGACAGCAGGACGCCGCAGGGGTGCATGGCGATGCCGCGCGGGAGCGCGTCGAGCGCCTCGACCAGCTCCCACAGCCTGCCGTACTTCTCCTTCTCCCCCGCCAGCCGCCGCAGTTCGGGGAGTTCCTCGAGCGCCGCGCGGGCGTCGCGGGCGCGGATGTGCGGGAAGGACTTGGCGATCCGGTCGATCTCGTCCGGGTCCATCGACAGCGCCGCGCCGACGTCCCGGACGGCGTGGCGCACCCGGTAGGTCTCCGGCATGGCGACCGCGGCGACCCGCTCGGCGCCGAACCGGCCGATGATCGCGCGGTAGACCTCCAGACGCCGCGCGGACTCCACGTCGATGTCGATGTCGGGCAGCACGACCCGCTCCTTGGACAGGAAGCGCTCCATCAGCAGCCCGTGCTCGACCGGGTCGGCGTGCGCGATGCCGAGGAGGTGGTTGACCAGGGAGCCGGCGCCGGAGCCCCGCGCGGCGACCCGGATGCCCATGTGCCGTACGTCGTCGACGACCTGGGAGACGGTGAGGAAGTAGGAGGCGAAGCCGTGGTGGGCGATGATGTCCAGCTCGCGGTGCATCCGCTCCCAGTACTCCCGGCGGCCGGCGTAGCCGTGCAGCACCATGCCAGCCGCCGCGCGGGAGGCCAGCGCCCGCTGGGCGGTACGGCGGCCGGCGCCGACGAGGTGCGGTTCGGGGAAGTGGACGCTGCCCATGCCGAGGTCGTCCTCGGGGTCGACCAGGCACTCGGCGGCCGTGGCCTGCGTCTGCTCCAGCAGCCGCGCGGCCGCCTCGCGCCGGAAGCCCGCGGCCTCCACGATCCGCTCGGCCGCCTCCCGCATGGCGCCCTGCTCCTTGAGCCAGGCCTCACCGGAGTCCAGCCCTTTGGCCGGGTCGACGGGGACCAGCCGGCGGGCGGCGTCCAGGACGTCGGCGACCGGGCCGAGCCCCGGGTCGGCGTAGCGGACGGCGTTGCTGAGCACGGGCCGGACGCGCTGTTCGGCGGCGAAGCCCAGGGTGCGGGCGGCCAGCCGCAGCGAGCCGGGGCCGGTGCCCGCGCGGCCGTGCCAGAAGGTCTCCAGGCGCAGGGCGTCGCCGTAGACCTCCCGCCAGGGGGCGAGCAGCCGGGCGGCGCGGTCGGGGCGGCCCGCGACGAGGGCCCGGCCCACGTCGGAGTCGGGGCCGAGGAGGACGGTCAGGCCGTCGGCGCGGTTGTCCTCCCAGGGCAGCCGCGGGAGCCCGTCCCCGGTGTGGGAGGCGGAGACCAGGCGGCACAGGTCGGCCCAGCCGCGGGCGCCGTCCCGGGCGAGGAAGGTGACGCGCGGCGCAGACTCGTCGACGAAGGCGCCGCCGCGCACCGGGGTGCGGCGCCGGTCCCGCCGTACGGTCCCCTCCCCCGGCGTCGCCGGCACGGGGCCGGCCACCGCGAGCTCCGCGCCGAACAGCGGGCGGACACCGGCCTTCGCGCAGGCCTTGGCGAAGCGGACGGAGCCGGCGAGGGTGTCGCGGTCGGTGAGCGCGAGGGCGTCCATGCCCCGCTCCGAGGCGCGCTCGGCCAGCCGCTCCGGATGGGACGCGCCGTAGCGCAGGGAGAATCCGGAGACGGTGTGCAGATGCGTGAAACCCGGCACACGCACCTCCCGCACTCGTGAGCCCCGACCGACTCTCGAACAACTGTTCCAACTACTTCACCCCCACCATAGACCAATTTTCGAATGCGTGTGCGACATCCGTTCGGCCCCTTCCCACCTGCGCAAACGCCCGCTTCCCCGGACCGTGGGGGACATGACGCAGAGCGCCGGCGCCGGTCCTCGCCCCGTCTCGTTCCTCGGCGAGGTGCGGGACGCCGTCACCCCACGGGCCACCCTGCTCGTGCTCGGCGTGATCGCGCTCCAGCTGCTGTTCATCGCCTCCTACGTGGGCGCCCTGCACCACCCGAAGCTGCGGGACGCGCCCTTCGGGGTCGCCGGGCCCCCGGCCGCGGCCGAGCGGACCGTGAACCGGCTGGAGCGGCTGTCCGGCTCGCCGCTGGACCCGCGCGCGGTGCCCGACGCGGCCGCCGCGCGCGAGCGGATCAGGGACCGGGAGATCGACGGCGCGCTGGTCCTCGACCCCGGAGGGACCACCGACACGCTGCTCGTCGCCACCGGGGGCGGCACCTCGCTGGCCACCGCCCTGGAGCGGCTGCTCACCGGTGTGGAGAAGTCCGGGGGGCGCGCCCTGCGGGTCGTCGACGTCGCTCCGGCCTCCGCCGGGGACGCAAACGGGCTCTCGTCCTTCTACGTGGTGGTGGGCTGGTGCGTGGGCGGCTATCTGTGCGCGGCGATCCTGGCGATCAGCGCGGGCGCCCGGGCGTCCACTCCGCGGCGCGCGGTGATCCGGCTCGGCACCATGGCCCTGGTCGCGCTCGCCGGGGGACTCGGCGGCGCCCTCATCGTCGGGCCGGCGCTGGACGCGCTGCCGGGCGGGTTCGCGGCCCTGTGGGGGCTGGGCGCGCTGGTCACCTTCGCCGTGGGGGCCGCCACGCTCGCCCTGCAGGCCACCCTCGGGGTCGTCGGCATCGGAGCGGCCATCCTGCTCGTGGTGATCCTGGGCAACCCGAGCGCGGGCGGCGCGCTGCCGCCTCCGCTGCTCCCGCCGTTCTGGGCGGCCGTCGGTCCGGCGCTGCCACCGGGCGCGGGCACCTGGACGGCCCGCTCGATCGCGTACTTCGGGGGCAGGGACGTGACCGCCTCGCTGCTGGTCCTGTCCGCGTGGGCCGTGGCGGGCGGCGCCGTCACCCTGCTGGCGTCGGCGCTGCGGCACGAAGACGGACGTCCCGCCCCTCCGTGACGGAGGGACGGGACGTCCGTGAAGGGGGTGCGCTCAGCCGATCTGCGTACCGGTGGCCGACAGGGCCTCCGTCACCGGCTGGAAGAAGGTCTCGCCGCCCGAGGTGCAGTCGCCGCTGCCCCCGGAGGTGAGGCCGACCGCGCTGCTGCCCGAGAAGAGCGAGCCGCCGCTGTCGCCGGGCTCGGCGCAGACGTCGGTCTGGATCAGGCCGTTGACGATGTCGCCGTTGCCGTAGTTCACGGTGGCGTCCAGGCCGGTGACCGTGCCGGAGTGCACCTGGGTGGTGGAACCGCTGCGGGTGACCTGCATGCCGACGGTGGCCTCGGCGGCGCCGGAGATCGCCTGCGTGGAGCCGTCGTAGAGGTTCACCTCGCTCGGGTGGGCCACGTCGGCGGTGTACTTGACCAGGCCGTAGTCGTCGCCCGGGAAGCTGGAGTCCGCGTTCTCGCCGATCACGCTGCCCGAGGAGTCGGACCAGGTGGAGATCCCCTCGGTGCAGTGCCCGGCGGTGAGGAAGTGCGGCTCGCCGCCCTTGGTCACGTTGAAGCCGAGCGAGCAGCGCCCGCCGTTGCCGGTGATGGCGTCGCCGCCCGCGACGAAGGGCTTGTACTCGCCCTTGGTGCGCTGGAGTTCCGCCTTGGCGCCCAGCCCGTCGACGACCTTGGTCAGCTTGGCCCACTCGGCCTCCGAGACCGTGCGGTCCGCGGTGACGACGACCTTGTTGGTGGTCGGGTCGGTCACCCAGGAGGTGCCCGGGATGGTGGCGTCCTGCTTCAGGGTGGTGTGCGCGCCCTTCAGCGCGGCGAGGGAGTTCGCCACGACTCTCGCCTCGGCGCCGGCCGACTCGACGGTCTCGGCGGCGGCCTCGTCGAGCACGTTCACCACGAGGGACTTGCTCTTCGCGTCGTAGTACGTTCCCGCCGCGTCGGCGCCCAGGTCCTGGGCGAGCGTCGAGGCGAGCTTTCCGGCCGCCTGGACCGAGAGGGTCCGGGGGGCGGCGTCCGCCGGCGGCTCACTGGCGTTCGCAGTCTGGAAGGTGACCGCGCCCGCGGCCAGCGCGGCGATGCCCGCACCCGCCATGACCGCACGGCGCCTGGGTATGCGTCGGTGCTTCAACTCACGTCCTCCTGTGGGGGGACGGCCCGGGAGGTTGTGGGGACCCCGCCGGACCGGAAGGCGTACGGCGACGGGGGCGGAACACGAAAGAAGCCACGCCCGTGCCGGTCGAACGGCGCCTACTCTTCCGAACGCCGCGGGGAGCACACAAGGTCGACTTCAGGACGCGCGTACGACAACGGCCGTGCGCCCCCTATGTCCTGACAGGTCATGGACACGCAGGGCCGTTCATTCTGCAAACGCTACGGAGGGGTAACAGGCGGTACGGTCGGCGCCCCGCACCCTTGGCTTGAATTCACCCCCTTCCGGTCCGGATCGAACCGGGCCGCGGCGGGCGGACGTTGCTTTCGCACCGGTCGCGCGACCGCCGCCCCGCGCAAGGGCGAGCCCCCGCACGGCGGTTGCCGTGCGGGGGCTCGTGGTGCTGCCGGCTGCGGTGAGACTCGCGGGACCGGAGGTGCGGCCGGTCCCGGCACCCGGTCCTAGTAGACGCTGACCCCGTAGGCGCTCAGGGCCTCGGTCACCGGCTGGAAGAAGGTCGTGCCGCCGGAGGAGCAGTTGCCGCTGCCGCCGGAGGTCAGACCGTACGCCGTGCCGTTGCTGCCGTAGAGCGCGCCGCCGGAGTCGCCGGGCTCGGCGCAGACCGTGGTCTGGATGAGACCGTAGACGATGTCGCCGCCGCCGTAGTTCACGGTCGCGTTGAGCGCCGTCACCCGGCCGCTGTGGGTGCCCGTGGTGGAGCCGTCACGGATGACGGTGGTGCCCACTGCCGGGGTGGCCGCACGGGTGATGTCCACGCCGTTGGCGGTGCCGGGCCGGCTGACGGAGCCGGAGTACCGGACGATGCCGTAGTCGTTGCCCGGGAAGCTGGAGCCGGCGGTCGAGCCGATGGCCGTGGTGCGCGCGGAGTTGGAGTACCAGGTGCCCGCGCCGTCGGTGCAGTGACCGGCGGTCAGGAAGTACTCGACGCCGCTGCTGCTGCGGACGTTGAAGCCGAGGGAGCAGCGCCAGCTGCTGGCGTAGATGGCGTCACCGCCCTGGATCAGCTTGCTGATCTTGCCCGGGGTGCGCTTGATGGTGATCGCGCCCGCGTCGTCCCCGGCCTGCCGCTTGATCTTGTTGATCTCGGTCTGGGAGACGGTGCTGTCCACGGTGACGAGCACCCGGTTGGTCTTGCTGTCGACGGCCCAGGCGGTGCCCGGGACATCGGCCTTCAGCACCGAGCCGCTCACACTCTTGAGCTCGGCGGAACTGAAGGTGGTGGGGGCGTCGGACGCGTTCGCGCTGGGGACCGCGATCGCGGCGGCGGCCACGAGGCCGGTGGATACGGCGATCAGCCGAGTCCGTCTCGAGATGCCGCTGCTGGGGGTGGTGCGCTTGATCCTCACTTCTCGTTCCTCCACAAAGGAAGTAGGGGGCCCTCGTGGGGTTGTGGGCCCGTGAGGCGCAGCCAGGGAGACGGGTGCCCGGATTCCGAACACGCCGTGCCCCTGACAAGCGCTGTGGGAAGCGAGTATTCGGCCGACCGACCGTTCGGCGCAAGGGTGCCTTTTGGCCGTCGGCCTTTGAACCATCTAGGAGATTTGATCCGCCCGCGGGCGGGCGTTACTGGTGGTCACACCTGCGTGCCGATTGATCGACCGCTTCACCCGCTGTCCGGAATTCGCCCCTCCGATTAGCCGGGTTCCGGGCGGTCCGCCCGGCTCCGTCCCGCTCCCGGTCAGCAGTCGCAGCCGCAGTCGCAGCCGCTGCAGCAACCGTCCTCACCACAGCAGTTGCAGCACTCGCAGCAGTTGCAGCAGTCGCCGCACCCGCTGCAGTCGCAGTTGGTGCAGGGCCCCTGCTTGGGCTCGCGGCTCCAGGGGTCGTCGTAGGTGCCGCAGCACAGCTGGCAGGTGCAGGCGAGTCCCAGCCACACGGCGCAGCCGGCGAGCAACCCGCGCCGGTCGCGGCGCGGCGGCCCGGGAGGAATCGGGGCGCCGGGGCCACCGGGAGCGCCGGGAGGCGCGTAGGGATGGGATCCGTGGGCACAGGAGACCGTACCGAAGGCGCGGTTGACGGAGTTGGGGAGTTCATGGACGAGCAGCCGGTGCGCGAGACCGCCGTCGGCGAACTCGACCTCGCGCAGCGCGAGCCGGATGCCGTGCACCGCGTCGTCGGCGAGCCGGCGGGCCTCCTCGAGCGGCGTCCCGGTGGCGGCGAGCGGGTTCCAGGCGCCCGAGGCGGCGTCGGCGTCCTTGTCCTCCACCGCGTCCAGCAGATGCGCGAGGCGCCCGAAGAGGCGTCCGGCCTCCGCGAGCGGTACGGCGTTGCGCGGCCGGCCGGCCAGCACGGCGGTGTGTGCGAAGGCCGCCGCGGTGGCGGTCTCGGTCGGCTCGGTGACGGTGAGGATCGGTGTGCCGGGCCCGGCGAGGGTCTCGATGCCCGTCTGCCGGTCCACGGCGTCGACGAGGACCGCGGTGTCGAACCCGATGTCGGCGCCGGTCCGCGCCCCCGCCCGGTCCCAGCCCGCCGCGACCCGGCGCGCGGCGAGCGCCACCGGCCTGCGCGCCAGCAGCCCGTCACCGTCGGCGACATGGTCGCGCACCTTGGCGGAGGCCAGCACCAGGGAGACGGCCGCCGCGAGCCGCGCGCCCTCACCGTGCGCGACGGAGGCGGTGCGCATCCCGCGCAGCGGGCAGGGTCCCGCGGTGCGCCGCCCGTCGTCGGGGCGTGCGGACTGAGCCTCCGTCAGGACGGAGATGAGGAGCCCGTCGTAATTGGTGACGATCCGCGCGAGCTGCCCGTGGTCCCCGCGCAACGCGAGGCAGAGCCCGCACAAATGGGCCATCCACTGGGCGGTGAGCTTCTCCCCGAGCCGGTGCCGACACGGCCTGACCATTCCGAACACGACATTCCCCCGTGCAGTTGTACGACGTCGAGCGGCGGCATCGTACCGGCCGGCGCGTTCACCCGTACGCACCCCTCATCACCCGTACGCCGGGAAGAATCATATTTCACTCACAGTCAGCAGCCGTTTACACCAGGACCCTTGGGAAACCCGGACTCTCGACGGATCAGCTGTGCACCAGTACCGTCACAAACCCCCCGCGCGGCGTCTATCCACTTGGCGCGACGTCCGCATCATGGACGACCATAGGGATGCGCGAAGCAGATAAAGACCGCTGTGAGAGGAGGCGTCCATGGGATCGGTACGCAAGGCGAGTGCCTGGCTTGGCCTCGTCGACGACAACGAAGACGAGCGTTACTACGACGACGACTACTCCGACGGGACCGAGCCCGGCGAGGCCTGGGTCACCGATCCGCGGGTCAAGGTGGCCGCGGACGTCGCCGAGGAGAGGGGCCGCCGGATCGGCACGGTCACCCCGGACAGCTTCCGGGACGCCCGCGCCATCGGTGAGCTGTTCCGCGAGGGCGTTCCCGTCATCATGAACCTCACGGCCATGGACGCCGGCGACGCCAAGCGCGTGGTCGACTTCGCGGCGGGCCTGATCTTCGGTCTGCGCGGCTCCATCGAGCGGGTGTCGAACCGGGTGTTCCTGCTCAGCCCGGCCGACACCGAGGTGGTCAGCGGTGAGCCGGCCGCGCACCGGTCGGACGGCTTCTTCAACCAGAGCTGAGGCGGGGCCGCGCACCGGCCCCGCCCCCGCGCGGGCTCACCGGAAGGCGTCGAGTCCGGTGAGCGCCTTGCCCAGCACGAGCTGGTGCATTTCGACGGTGCCCTCGTAGGTGAGCACGGACTCCAGGTTGGTCGCGTGCCGCATCACCGGGTACTCGAGCGAGATCCCGTTGGCGCCGAGGACCGTCCGCGCCGTCCGGCAGATCTCGATCGCCTCGCGGACGTTGTTGAGCTTCCCGAAGCTGACCTGCTCGGGACGCAGACGGCCGGCGTCCATCCGCCGCCCCAGATGGTGGGCGAGCAGCAACCCCTTGTGCAGTTCGACCGCCATGTCGGCGAGCTTGGCCTGGGTCAGCTGGAAGCCCCCGATCGGCCGCCCGAACTGCTCCCGCGACTTCGCGTAGTCGACCGCCGCCTCGAAGCAGCTCCGCGCGGCGCCCATGGCGCCCCAGACGATCCCGTACCGGGCGTGCGAGAGACAGCCGAGCGGCCCCTTGAGCCCGGTCACCTCCGGCAGCACCGCGTCGGCGGGCAGCCGTACGTCGTCGAGGACCAGCTCGCTGGTGACGGAGGCGCGCAGCGACCACTTGTGCTTGATCTCGGGAGCCGAGAAGCCGGGGGCGTCGGTGGGCACCACGAAGCCGCGGATCCCCTCGTCGGTGCGCGCCCACACCACGGCGACCCCGGCCACGGAGCCGTTGGTGATCCACATCTTGCGCCCGTTGAGCACCCAGTCCCCGCCGTCGCGCTTGGCGTGGGTGCGCATCGAGCCGGGGTCGGAGCCGTGGTCGGGCTCGGTGAGCCCGAAGCAGCCGATGACCTCGCCGGAGGCCATCCGGGGCAGCCAGTGCCGCTTCTGCTCCTCGCTGCCGAACCGGTGGACGGCGTACATGGCGAGCGAGCCCTGCACGGAGACCAGGGAGCGGATGCCGGAGTCGGCCGCCTCCAGCTCCAGACAGGCCAGCCCGTACTGCACGGCGCTCGCGCCCGCGCAGCCGTAGCCGTCGAGCGACATGCCGAGCGCGCCGATCCCGCCGAGCTCCCGCGCCAGTTCCCGGATGCCGGGCAGCTCGCCCTTCTCGTACCAGTCGGCGACGTACGGCAGGACGCGGTCGGCGGCCCAGGTGCGCACGGTGTCCCGCACGGCCAGGTCCTCCGGCTCCAGCAGGTCGTCGAGGCCGAGGGGGTCGGCGGGGTCGAAGGCGGGCGGCTTCGCGGACATGGGCACCCTCCGGGGGTTGCTCCGGGACCGTTGATTAGCGGTGCTAGGCAGACTGGGGCGACGCTACGGCGCGGTCTTCCGCGCGTCCACCCCGGGCCGGGAGGGCGTGGCTCACACCTTCACCCCGGCGGCGCGGGGCTCCACGGCCTCCCGCTGCGCGGGCACCTCGGCGGCCGGCGTCTCGCACTGCATCGTCCGGGGCAGTCTGAGCGCGATCGCCGCCCCGGCCAGCAGCAGACCCGCGCTCACCAGCAGGGTCACGTGCAGTCCGTGCACGAAGGAGTGGCGCGCGGCGTGCCGCAGGGCGGCACCGGCGGGCCCGCCGAGCCGGTCGGCCACCTCGTAGGCCTCCCCCAGTGAGTGCGAGGCCGCCGAGGAGGCCGACGCGGGCACCCCCGCGACACCGGTGAGGCCGGGCGCGTAGGCCGCGTTCATCACGCTCCCGAGGAGCGCGATGCCTATGCCGGCGCCCAGCTGGTAGGAGGTCTCGCCCATCGCGGCCGCCCCGCCGGCCTGTTCCGGCGGCGCCTCGCTGAGCATCGACTCGTACGCCCCGAACAGCGTGGTCTCCAGGCCGAAGCCGAGCAGGACGAAACCGGCGAGCAGCAGCGGCCAGTCGTCCCGGCCGCCCATGCCGGTCAGCAGCACCACCGCCGCGGCCGTGAGACAGAAGCCGGCGGAGACCATGCGGCGCGGGCCGAACCGGCGCAGCATCCGCGCGCCCGCCAGGCCGGCCGCCATCGCCGCGACGGTCAGCGGCAGCAGGCGCAGTCCGGTCTCCAGCGGGGAGAGCCCGAGCACCAGCTGGAGGTACTGGGCGGCGATCAGTTCCAGGCCGACCAGCGCGAGCATCGCCAGCACGATGCAGCCCACCGAGGTGCTGAACGCCGGCCGGGCGAACATCCGCAGGTCGATCAGCGGATGCGTGCGGCGCCGCTGCCGGCGCGTGAACGCGGCCAGCAGCCCGGCGCCCACGAGCAGCGGCAGTACGGTCCACGGGCTGCCGGCGGCCTCGCCGCCGCCGAGCCGCTTCACTCCGAGGACCAGCGCGAACAGTCCGGCGGCCGCCATCAGCGCGCCGGTCACGTCCCAGGGGCCGTCGCTGTCGCCCTTCGACTCGGGCAGCAGGATCCGTCCGACCGGGAGGCTGACCAGCATCAGCGGGATGTTCACCAGGAACACCGAGCCCCACCAGAAGTGCTCCAGCAGGAAGCCGCCGAGCAGCGGGCCGGCCGCCGCGCCCACCGCGGCGACCGCGCTCCAGACGCCGATGGCCAGGGCGCGCTCGCGCCGGTCCGGGAAGACCTGGCGCAGGATCGACAGCGTCGCCGGCATGATCATCGCGCCGCCGACGCCGAGCAGCGCCCGTGCCGCGATCAGCACCTGGGCGTTGTCCGCGAGGGCCGCCACCGCGGAGGCGACGCCGAACAGGGTGTAGCCGAGCAGGAGGACGCGTCTGCGGCCGACCCGGTCGCCCAGGGTGCCGAAGAGGATCAGCAGCGAGGCGCAGACCAGGGGGTAGGCGTCGACGATCCAGAGCAGCTCCATCGCGCCGGGCCTGAGGTCCTCCGTGACGGCGGGGACCGCCACGTGCAGCACGGTGGCGTCCACGGCGACCAGCAGCAGGCTGGCGCAGAGGACGACCAGCACCGCCCAGCGGTTGGCACCGGCCCCGGCCGCCCGACGGCGCAAAGCGGCGGCGGCCGTGGTCGTCCCGGACATGTACACGTACCTCCCAGCTGTTCCCTCGCGATCGGCGGGCTCACGGGGGTGGGGACTCCCCCGCGACTCGGCCGGAGAGGAGCGGTGGTCTCCGGCCCGCGCAACGAACGGCGAGTGACACGTCAGAGTACGCGAGTGGGAGCCGGGGTCGAGTGGCGGACCTCTCACTGCCGGGGCCGATCCGTGTGGCGTACACCACTTCCCCGCCGCGGCCCGCTCCCCCGCCGGGCCTGCCGGTTCCGCCCGGCGTCGATAATCGGGCGGGTGAACGATCTCGACACGCGCCTCGCCCCGGCCCGGCCCGGGGCACTGCGCCGGGCCGCCCCGGCGCTCCTGGGGTACGCCGCCGTACGCGCCCTGGGGCTGGCGGTGCTGGCCCTGTGGAGCGGGGCGCGCGGCAAGGACGCGTACACACTGCTGACCGCCCGCTGGGACTCCCTCTGGTACACGAGGGTGGCCGAGCTGGGGTACGGCTACGAGGTGCGGCTGCCCAACGGCGACGTGCACTCCAACCTGGCGTTCTTCCCGCTGCTGCCGTGGCTGGAGAAGCTGGGGGCGGCGGTGTCGCCGCTGTCGTACGCCGACGCCGGCTTCGCGGTCGCCCTGCTCGCCTCGCTCGCCGCGGCCTGGGGCATCTTCGCCGTGGCCGACCACGTGTACGGGCCCCGGGCCGGGGTGTGCGCGGTGCTGCTGTGGGCGGTGCTGCCGGTCGGGATCGTGCAGTCGATGGCGTACAGCGAGTCGCTGTTCACCGCGCTCGCCGCGTGGTCGCTGTACGCCGTGCTGACCGGCCGCTGGGTGACGGCGGGCGTCCTGGCGGGCCTCGCGGGGCTGACCCGGCCGGTGGGGCTGGCGGTGGTGGCGGCGGTGTGGGCGGCGGGCGCCGCCTCTTTCGTGCGGGACCGCAGCGTGGCGCCGGAGCACGGCGCGCGGGACGCGGAACGCGCCGGTGCTCCCGCGGCCGACCGGCGCGTCCGGGCACCGGAGGGCGCTCGCGTCGGACCGGATGCACCCGGCGTGCGCCTGCGCCGGGCGCTCGGCATGTTCCTCGCGCCCCTGGGAGCAGCCGGTTACGTCCTGTGGGTCGGGCACCGGACCGGCGGCGGGCCGCTGGGATATCTCGACGTGCAGGCCGGATGGCGGAACGGGTTCGACGGGGGCTACGCCTTCGCCCGCTTCGTGGCCGGCAGGTTCACGTCGTTCCCGTCCGCCCTGGCGGGTCTGGGGCTGGTGGCCGGGGTCGGCCTCGTGGTGTGGCTGTACGTCGTCTGCGTACGGCGGCGCCAGCCGCTCCCGCTGCTGGTGTACACCGGGGTCGTCACCGCGCTCGCCCTGTGCGCGTCGAGCTACTTCGGCTCCAAACCGCGGCTGCTGATGCCCGCCTTCCCCCTGCTGCTGCCCCTCGCCCTGTCCCTGGCCCGGCTGCGTACGCCCAGGTCGGCCGCGGTCGTGGCGGCGGTCGCGGCGGCCTCGGCGGTGTACGGCGCCTTCTGGCTGAACGGCTCCGGCCCGCCGTGATCCGCCCGAACGGCCGATGAGCGCCGGGGAAATTCCGCGCCAGCCCCCGGTGAACGAATTCATAAGCGCGATAAAACCCTCCCCCGGAATGATCAAAGGAATTGAAGTCCACGGCATCCGGGGTTTGCGGATTCATCCGCGATAAAGGCCTTCCTGAGAGGAATGCCACATCACATCGTCATCACAAAGCCGCTGATTCGACGGGGTTCCGCACTCACTCGCTGTAACGTCGATTGGGTGCGTACCGAACGGAAGCCCACCCGTCTGGACCGGGTGTTCGCGAGGCTGGATCGTGAGCCGGAGCGGCCGGCTCACATCGGCGTGCCGCGAATGAGCCGGCACCGGGTGGTGCTGTTCGGCGCCGCCCTGGTCTGCTATCTGGCGATCGTGTGGGCCGTGCTGATCACCTCCTGGCTGGTCCGGCTGGACTGGCAGGTGATGTTCTTCCGCCCCTACCAGCAGTGGTCCGAGATCCACGCCTTCGTCGACTACTACGTGGTGCTCGGCCAGCGCGGCCCCACCGCCGTGATGGTCGCGGCCTGGCTGGGCTGGCGCTCCTGGCGGCAGCACACCCTGCGTCCGCTGCTCGCTCTCGGCGTCTCCCTGCTGCTGCTCAACGTCACCGTCGGTGCCGCCAAGTACGGCATGGGGCGCCTCGGACCGCACTACGCGACCGAGATCGGCTCGAACGAGATGTGGCTCGGCGGCGATATATTTCCCAGCGGCCACACCGCCAACGCCGTGGTGACCTGGGGAATCCTGGCCTATCTGGCCTCCACCCCGAGAGCCCGCCGCTGGCTGTCGGCCGTGTCCGCGGTGACCTCGCTCGGCGTGGGGCTGTCCACCGTCTACATCGGGACGCACTGGCTGAGCGACGTGGTCCTGGGCTGGATCGCCGGCCTGCTGATCCTGCTCGCGCTGCCCTGGTTCGAGCCGCTGATCGCCCGCGCGGAGGAGCGGATCTTCGATCTGCGCGCCCGCTGGCGGGACCGCAGGCGCGGCGCGGTGCCGGCCGGAGGGCCGGTCGGCCGGCCCGTCGTGCTCAGGCCGCTCACCGACCGTGCGGACGCGGCGCCCGACCCGGTTCCCACGGGCCGTCCAGCCTCCCGGCCGCCCGCCTGTCTGGCGCCCGGACCGCACACCACCCGCGCGGAGCGCTCCCCGGTCACGCCGGCCGGCAGCCGCCGCCCGCCGCACCCGGAGCGTCACCCGCGCGGCACGACGCCCGTGACCCGCCCCTGACGGGCGGAGCGTCCACCGCACATGCCACGGCCCCGGTTCCCTGTCGGAACCGGGGCCGTGGCGTGTGTCAGCCCTTCCAGGCGCGTGCCACCAGACCGTCCTTCACCTCGAAGTTCAGCCTGCCCACGCGGTACTCCATGGTGATGATCGCGCCCGGCGGGAGCGCCCGCACCGTCGGCCAGCCGCGCTCCCGCGCGAGGTGCTCGGCCCGGTCCGCGGCGAGGCCGACATAGGTGTCCGGGCTGTCGTGGGGTTCCGCCGGGGGTGTGGGAATGGGTGCCATACGGTCACGCTATGCCCTGACCCGGAAGCGGGGAACCCCGCACCGGGAACACCCGGCCGGATCCCCCCGCGGTCACACTTCTGTCACAGGATCACGACAGCCGTGGGTGACGGTCGCCGTCACCCGGACGGGCGGTTCCGTACCTCTTCCGCAGGCATTCGAACGTGATTTCCGCGTGTCACACCACTGCCGCGATTAACCCCGGCGGAAAGTGCCCGGGGAAGTACTTCCGGGGCCCCATTTCCTTTTCGTCGCAGCGCGTCGCCGGACGGCCGGATGCGCACAGAAAATACTCGTGTCCACCACACGACCCGCCCCTGTCCTCTGTCGGGGACGGGCGGGGTCGAGCATCATGGCGTGGGCCCGGAGGTATCGGTGGCGCGGGCTCCCGGGGCCCGGCGCGCGTGGAGCGAAGGGGCGAGCGATGGGGACGCAGACCGTGCGGGCGGCGACGCCGCCGGCGGGCGTGCAGCGGCGCGGGCAGCTGGTGATCGACTGGCTGACCACCACCGACCACAAGAAGATCGGCCACCTCTACCTGATCACGTCGTTCGTGTTCTTCCTGATCGCGGGCGTGATGGCGCTGGTGATGCGCGCCGAGCTGGCCCGGCCCGGACTGCAGATCGTCGACAACCAGCAGTTCAACCAGTTGTTCACCCTGCACGGCACGATCATGCTGCTGCTGTTCGCGACCCCCAGCTTCGCCGGTTTCGCCAACGAGCTGATGCCGCTGCAGATCGGGGCGCCCGACGTGGCCTTCCCCCGGCTGAACATGCTCTCGTACTGGCTGTTCCTCTTCGGCGGGCTGATCGTGCTCGGATCGCTGGTGGTCACCGGGGGGCCGGCGGCGTACGGCTGGTTCGCCTACGCGCCGCTGAACAGCATGGAGTACTCGCCCGGCCTGGGCCCGGACCTGTGGATCATGGGTCTTGCGCTGTCCGGCTTCGGCACCATCCTCGGCGCGGTCAACTTCCTCACCACCATCATCGGGATGCGCGCCCCCGGTATGACGATGTTCCGGATGCCGCTGTTCACCTGGAACACGCTGTTCACGTCGATCCTGATCCTGCTGGCGTTCCCGGTGCTCGCGGCGGCGCTGCTGGTGCTGGAGGCGGACCGGCGGTTCGGCGCACAGGTCTTCGATGCCGCGAGCGGCGGGGCGATCCTGTGGCAGCACCTGTTCTGGTTCTTCGGCCATCCCGAGGTCTACATCATCGCGCTGCCGTTCTTCGGGATCGTCACGGAGATCATCCCGGTCTTCAGCCGCAAGCCGCTGTTCGGCTATCTGACGCTGGTCGGCGCCACCATGGCCATCACGGGACTGTCGGTGGTGGTGTGGGCGCACCACATGTTCGCCACCGGCGCCGTGCTGCTGCCGTTCTTCTCCTTCATGAGCTTCCTGATCGCGGTGCCGACGGGGGTGAAGTTCTTCAACTGGACCGGCACCATGATCAAGGGCTCGCTGTCCTTCGAGACGCCCATGCTGTGGGCGACCGGGTTCCTGGTGTCGTTCCTGTTCGGCGGGCTGACCGGGGTGCTGCTGGCGTCGCCGCCGCTGGACTTCCACGTGACGGACTCGTACTTCGTGGTCGCCCACTTCCACTACGTGGTCTTCGGCACCGTCGTCTTCGCGACCTTCGCCGGGTTCTACTTCTGGTGGCCCAAGTTCACCGGGCGGATGCTGGACGAACGGCTCGGCAAGATCCAGTTCTGGACCCTGTTCACCGGCTTCCACATGACGTTCCTGGTGCAGCACTGGCTGGGCGCCGAGGGCATGCCGCGCCGCTACGCCGACTATCTGGCGGCGGACGGCTTCACCGCCCTGAACACCGTCTCCACCATCGGCGCCTTCCTCCTCGGCATGTCCACGCTGCCGTTCCTCTACAACGTCTGGAAGACCGCCAGGTACGGCGAGAAGGTCGACACGGACGACCCCTGGGGGTTCGGGCGTTCCCTGGAGTGGGCGACCTCGTGCCCGCCGCCCCGGCACAACTTCACGACGCTGCCCCGGATCCGTTCGGAGTCGCCGGCGTTCGACCTGCACCATCCGGAGTACGCGGCGGTGACGCCGCAGCCCGAGCCAGCGAGCGAGCAAGCCGGTCGTGAGCCGTTCTGACCGCGTCGATCAGCCCGGCCGGTTCCAGCACCTCGAAGTCGAAGCCGAGCAGCATCACGTGGATCACCATGACGTCGAGGCTCGCGGCCCCGGTCCGCAGCAGACAGCTGTGCGGGCCCTCCGGCTCCAGCGTCCCCGCGGTGGGTGAGATCCGCTCGGCGGCCTCCTCGACGGGCGCCAGCAGACGGACCACGGCGTGCGAGGCGTAGGCGCGGGTGGAGACGCCCCGGGAGACATAGGCGGCGAGGTCCTCGGCGGGCGGCTCCCGCGGGACGAAACGCGGTCCGTGCGGCGGCCGGGGGGCGATGCGGTCCACGCGGAAGGTGCGCCAGTCCTCGCGGCCGAGGTCCCAGGCGACCAGGTACCAGCGGCGCTCGGAGCACACCAGGCGGTGCGGCTCGACCGTGCGGCGGCTCGGCGTGCCGTCGTGGCCCCGGTACTCGAACCGCAGCCGCTCGGCGTCCCGGCAGAGGTGGGCCAGTTCGGTCAGCACGGCCGGGTCGACCGCGTCCGGGCCCGGCCCGCGCAGCATCGGCACGGTGAACGCGTTCAGGGCCCCGACCCGGCGGCGCAGCCGGTCCGGAAGCACCTGTTCCAGCTTGGCGAGGGCCCGTACCGAGGTCTCCCCGATGCCCTCGACGCCCTGCCCCGCGGCGGTGCGCAGTCCGACGGCGACGGCCACCGCCTCCTCGTCGTCCAGCAGCAGGGGCGGCAGTTCGGCGCCCGCGCCCAGCTGGTAGCCGCCGCCGGTGCCGGGGCTGGCGTTGACGGGGTAGCCGAGCTCGCGCAGCCGGTCCACGTCCCGGCGCACCGTGCGGGCGCTGACACCGAGCCGGTCGGCCAGGTCGGGGCCGGACCACTCGCGGTGGGCCTGGAGCAGGGACAGCAGACGCAGCAGGCGTGCCGAGGTCTCCAACATGGGGCGAGTCTGCCAGCCGTCGCGGACAGCCACTGTCCTCGACCGCGCGGACCCCGGGGTTCGTGGGCGAGCCTCCCGACGACGGCCATGGGCCCCGGAGGTGTCCGACGGGTGCCGAACAGAGGCGATTTTCAGTCACCCCCTTCATTCGCCGATTTCGGGATTTGTCGACCAGGTCGCGGGTCGTGAAACGAGTCGCCGCACCCGGGCAACACCGTTCGACACACGGGGAGTTGACGGTGAGGGGCGGATTCGGCGTGCGGTCCCACCGGGTGCGCCGGTTGGTTCGATTCCGTTCGCTCCGGGGCGTGACTCCCGCCACCGGTAGCCCGTTGTCTTCTGCATGAGCCGGGGACCCGCCCGGACCACGGGCCGGGAGCCA
>Ga0247820_10000284_pt1 | contig 26018 bp, 23 predicted proteins | sample 13C_Glucose_Day1_2_FD_192480 | JGI IMG/M metagenome (GOLD analysis project Ga0247820, IMG submission 192480) | Soil microbial communities from agricultural site in Penn Yan, New York, United States - 13C_Glucose_Day14 | ecosystem: Environmental > Terrestrial > Soil > Agricultural land | place...
CCCGGACCCCCGTTCGGCCCTGGACGGGCCTCGTCCTCAAACGCCGGACGGGCTGAATGGAGCCGACCGGGGTGAATTCAGCCCGGCCGGCGTGACATCAGCCCGTCAGGCGTTTCTACGGAACCACCACGATCTTCCGCCCCACGCCCGCCGCGAACTGCTCCAGCGCCTGCGGGTACTGGTCCAGGGGCAACCGGTCGCTGATGAAGACGTCCGGGTCCAGGACGCCCCCGGCGAACAGCTCCGCCGCCCGCTCGTAGCTGTGCAGCACGGCCATCGACCCCGTGATGGTGATCTCCTGGTTGTAGATGCGGTACGGATCGATCTGCACGCGCGTCGCGTAGTCGGCCACCCCGAACTGCAGGAACGTCCCCGCCTTCGCCACCCGCCCCAGCCCGTCCTGGATCGCCGCCGCGTTCCCCGTGGCGTCGATCACGAGCTCCCACCCCTGAGGGCGGTCCAGCTCGTCCGGGCTGGCCGCCGCGGCGGAGACACCCAGCGTCCGCGCCGTCTCCAGCCGCGCCGGGTTCAGGTCGACCATGTCCACGCTCGCCGCACCGGTCCGCTTCGCCAGCTCCAGCATCATCAGGCCCATGGTCCCGGACCCGTAGATCAGCACATGCGCGCCGAGCCGCGACTGGAGCACGTCGTAGCCGCGCACCGCGCAGGACAGCGGCTCGATCAGGGCCGCGTCCTGGGTGCGGACGTGGTCGGGGAGCCTGACGCAGTTCGCCACCGGCGCCACCGCGTACTGCGCGGCCCCGCCGCCCGTGGTGACGCCGATCGCCGCCCAGCGTTCGCAGAGGTTGTTGTGGCCGGTGCGGCAGTAGCGGCACTCGTGGCAGTACAGGGAGGGGTCCACCGCGACCTGGTCGCCGAGCGACACCTCCGTGACCTGGGCGCCGACGCCGACCACCTCGCCGGCGAACTCGTGCCCCGGCACGATCGGCAGCTTGGGCGCGAACTCGCCCTGGAGGATGTGCAGATCCGTGCCGCACAGTCCGCACGCGGCGACCTCGACGACGACGTCGCGCGGCCCCGGGACCGGGTCCGGGACCTCGGTGACGACGGCCTTGCCCACGGACTCGATGACGGCGGCCTTCATTTCACGGCTCCCAACGACAGGCCCTGGACGAGTTTGTCCTGGGCGGCGAACCCCGCGGCGAGCACCGGCAGGGAGATGACGAGCGACGCGGCGCAGACCTTGGCCAGGAACAGGCCCTGGCTGGTGATGAAGCCGGTCAGGAAGACGGGGGCGGTCTCGGCGACCACGCCCGTCAGGACCCGGGCGAAGAGCAGTTCGTTCCAGCTGAAGATGAAGCAGATGAGTGCCGTCGCCGCGATGCCGGGGAGGGCGATCGGGGCGACCACGCGGGTCAGCACCGTCGGCAGCCGGGCGCCGTCGATCTGGGCCGCCTCGATGACCGCGACCGGGACCTCCGCGAGGAAGGAGTGCATCATCCACACCGCGATCGGCAGGTTCATCGAGGTGTAGAGGAGGACGAGCAGCCAGATGTTGTCGAGCATCCCGGCGTTCTTGGCGAACAGGTAGATCGGCAGCAGGCCGGCCACCACGGGCAGCATCTTGGTGGAGAGGAAGAAGAACAGCACGTCCGTCCACTTCCGCACCGGGCGGATGGACAGGGCGTAGGCCGCGGGCAGGGCCAGCAGCAGGACGAGGAGCGTCGAGACGACGGACGCCACCGTCGAGTTGATCAGGGAGGGCCAGGGGCTGGCGCCGCCGCCCGCGCCGAAGAACTCGCGGTAGCCGTCCAGGGTGAGGGCGGCCCCGAAGGACGGCGGGTTGGTCGCCGCGTCCGCCTCGGAGTGGAAGGACGTCAGCGCCATCCAGGCGATGGGCAGGAAGAACACGATGCCGGCCAGCCAGGCGACCAGGCCGAGACCCGCTCCACCGCGCAACCGGCCGCGGGTGGGTGTGGCGGTGCTGCTCATGCGCGGGACGCCTCCTCGCGGAACAGGGACGACACGACGCGCAGGGCGAAGGTCGCGATGATGATCGAGCCGATGACGACCAGGACGCCGGCGGCCGAGGCGAGGCCGTTCTCGTGCGCCTGGTAGAAGGTCTGGTAGACGGTGTAGGGCAGGTTGGCGGTGCCGAGTCCGCCGGACGTGATGGTGAAGACCGCGTCGAAGTTCTGCACGATGTAGATCGAGCCGAGCAGGGCGCCCAGTTCGAGGTAGCGGCGCAGGTGGGGCAGGGTGAGGTGGACGAAGATCTGCCAGTTGCTCGCGCCGTCGACGCGGGCGGCCTCGATCTGCTGCTGGTCCCGGCTCTGCAGTCCGGCGAGCAGGATCAGCATCATGAACGGGGTCCACTGCCAGACCAGCGCGGCCTCGACGGCGAGCAGCGGGGTGCTGGAGATCCAGTCGGGCTGGGGGCCGCCGACGTAGTGCAGCAGGCCGTTGAGGAGGCCGTACTCCGGGTTGTAGAGGACGTGTTTCCACAGCAGGGCCGCCGCCACCGGGACCACCAGGAACGGGGCGATCAGCAGGGTGCGGACGATGCCCCGGCCGCGGAACCTCCGGTCCAGCAGGAGGGCGAGGAGCAGGCCGAGGACCAGGCTGGCCAGGACGACGGCGACGGTCAGCAGGACGGTCGTCCAGACGGACTTGCGCAGCGCCGCGTCGGTGAGCACCTCCTGGTAGTTCTCGAAGCCGGCGAAGTGGCGGGCGTCGGGGTAGAGGGAGTTCCAGTCGAAGAAGGAGATCACCAGGGTCGCCACGAAGGGCAGCTGGGTGACCGCGATCATGAAGATCAGGGCGGGCAGCAGCGGGGCGCGGGTGGCCCAGGCGCGCAGCCGGGCGGATGGCCGGCCGGGGGCCGGGCTCGTGTCGGGGGCGGCCACGGGGGCCGTTGTCGTGGCGGTCATCGTCCCTCGTACTCCTCGGAGATCTCTTCTGCGAGCTGCTGGGACTTCTTCAGGGCCGACTCGACGGACTGGCGTCCGGCGATGGCCGCGCTGATCTCCTGGGAGACCTTGGTGCCGAGGTCGGTGAACTCGGGGATGCCGACGAACTGGATGCCGGGCGCCGGGCGGGGCTGGACGCCGGGGTCGTCGGGCCGGGCCTGTTCGATGGCCTCCTTGGTCATCTCCTGGAAGGCGGCGGCCTCCGCGCGGTAGGCGGGGTTGGCGTAGGTGGAGGCGCGCTTGCCGGCGGGCACGTTCGACCAGCCGACCTGGTCGCCGACCAGCTGCTCGTACCCCTTGCCGGAGGCCCAGGAGACGAACTTCCAGGCGTTGTCGGGGTTGCGGGAGGCGTGCTGGATGCCCCAGGCCCAGGTGTAGAGCCAGCCGGCGGACTCCGTCTTCTCGACGGGCGCGGGGGCGTAGCCGACCTTGCCCTTGACGGGGGACTTGGCGGCCTCCAGGGAGCCGGCCGCGGAGGTGGCGTCGTACCACATGGCGACCTTGCCCTGGGTCATGTTGTTCAGGCACTCGGCGAAGCCGGCCTGGGCGGCGCCGGACTCGCCGTGCTCGCGCACCAGGTCCACGTAGAACTCCGTCGCCTCCTTCCACTCGGGGGAGTCGAGCTTCGCGTTCCAGTCCTCGTCGAACCAGGTGCCGCCGAAGGTGTTGACCACCGTGGTCAGCGGGGCCATGACCTCGCCCCAGCCGGGCAGGCCGCGCAGACAGATGCCCTTCATGCCCGGTTCGGCCCCGTCCACCCGGGCGGCGAGGTCGGCCACCTGCCGCCAGGTGGGGGCGGCGGGCATCGTGAGGCCCTCCTTGGCGAAGACGTCCTTGCGGTACATCAGGAACGACGACTCGCCGTAGAAGGGCTGGCCGTAGAGCTTGCCGTCGTCGCCGGTGAGGGACTGGCGCATCGGCTTGAGCACGTCCTGCTCGTCGTAGGCGCCGTCCTCGGCGACGTACGAGTCCATCTCCCGCAGCCAGCCGTTGCGGGCGTAGATGGGGATCTCGTAGTTGGACAGGGTGGCCACGTCGTACTGGCCGGCCTGGTTGGCGAAGTCCTGGCTGATCTTGTCGCGGACGTCGTTCTCCGGCAGCACGGTGAAGTTGACCTTGATGCCGGTGTCCTTGGTGAAGTGGTCCGCGGTGAGCTTCTGCAACTCGACCATCTGCGGGTTGTTGACCATCAGGACGTTGATGGAGTCACCGCCGGATCCGGCCCCGCCCGCCCCGACCCAGCAGCCGGAGAGCAGCGGGGCGAGCAGCGTCCCTGCGGCGACCGCGGCGAGTGCGGCTCGCGGCGGCCGCCGTCGGCTCTGGGTTTGCATGGATCACTCCTCGACGAAAGCGGTCTTTTGGGGAGAATGCGGGCGTCGCCTGGCGTGGCTCGGCCCCGGAGGGAGGGACAACGTGGTGCGGGTGTGCTCTGGTTCAGACCCGGACGACCTGCGGCCCGAGCAGGGAGTAGCGGTGGGCCTCGGCCGCCGGGAGCAGCGTGCTCGTGACGATCGCCTCCAGCGCGCCGACCTCGGCGAACCGGCAGAAGCTGACCGCCCCGAACTTGGTGTGGACGCCGGCGAACACCACCCGGCGGGCGGCCCGGACCGCCTGCGCCTTGACCTCGCTGACGGCGGGGTCGGGCGTGGTCAGCCCGTGTTCGCGGGAGATCCCGTTGGCGCCGATGAAGGCCAGGTCGATGACGAAGCCGGAGAGCATCCTCGTCGTCCAGTGGTCGACGGTGGCGAGGGTTCCGGAGCGGACCCGGCCGCCGAGCAGCAGCACGGACACGGTGCCCGTCCCGGCGAGCGCGCCCGCGACCGGCAGGGAGGCGGTGACCACGGTGAGCGGCCGGTCGGCGGGCAGGGCCTCGGCGATGAGCTGGGGGGTGAAGCCCTCGTCGACGAAGACCGTCTCGGCGTCCCCGAGCAGCTCGGCCGCGGCGGCCGCGACCCTGCGCTTCTCGGGTACGTGGCTGGTGGCGCGGAAGGCGAGCGTGGTCTCGAAGCCGGCGCTCTCCACGGGGTAGGCGCCGCCGTGGGTGCGGCGCACCAGGCCGTGGTCCTCCAGGGCGCGCAGATCCCGCCGTACGGTCTCCTTGGCCACGCCCAGGTCGGCGGCGAGCGCGGTGACGTCGACCGCGCCGGTGGTTCGCGCCACCCGCACGATCTCCCTCTGGCGCTCTTCGGCCGTCCTGTTGCTCATGGCCGGACACCTGCTTCCTGATCTCGCTGCCCGTTCGGGCCCGGTGGGGCCCATGCAGGAAGTTCTACAGCGGGGTCTCGTTGCTGACCAGGCCTGTTGCGCGCCCGTTCCTGCCCGGTTGTGCCCGTTCGGCCGGGGCCGCGCCCGGCTCGGACCTGGGAGGGCGCGGTCCGGGAGGTGGGAGCGGGCAGCGCGGGTGCCCGGATACGGCGGCGGGCGGGCCCGTTCGGTGCCCGCCCGCCGCCGTGCGCGTCGATTTCCCGCCTGTGTCCCGCCCCTGGCCCGCCGTCAGTACGGCCAGATCGGCGGGTCGGTGACGAAGTGGCCGCCCAGGCGGGCGTGCGCCGGGTTGTCCGGGTCGAGTTCGCCCTGCTCGGCGACGAGCTTCCCGGCGTACCGCTCGGAGTCGTCCTGCGGGTCGTAGCCGAGGGCGCGCGCGGAGCCGAGGTCCCACCACAGGCGGGTGTTGGCGGAGGAGCCGTGGACCACGGTGTGTCCGACGTCCTCGGCGGTCAGGGCCGCGTGGAAGAGGCGCGCGCCGTCGGCGGGGCTCATCCACACCGAGAGCATGCGCACGCTGGTCGGCTCGGGGAAGCAGGAGCCGATGCGCACGGAGACGGTCTCCAGGCCGTGCTTGTCCCAGTAGAGCTGGGCGAGGTCCTCGCCGAAGCACTTGGACAGGCCGTAGAAGGTGTCGGGGCGGCGCGGGGTGTCGACCGGGATGAGGGGGTCGTCGCCGACCGGGCGCGGGGTGTAGCCGACGGCGTGGTTGGAGGAGGCGAAGACGACGCGTCCGACGCCCTCCTCGCGGGCCGCCTCGTACAGGTGGTAGGTGCCCTCGATGTTGGCCCCGAGGATCTTCTCGAAGGGGGCTTCCAGGGAGATGCCCGCGAGGTGGATGATCGCGTCGACGCCGCGGACCGCCTCGCGCACGGCGTCCTTGTCGGTGAGGTCCGCGACGATCGAGTCCGGCTCGCCGTCGACCGGACGCAGGTCCAGCAGGCGCAGGTCGTAGCCGTACTCGGGGAGCAGACCGCGCATCAGGGTGCCGAGTCCGCCGGCGGCGCCGGTGAGCAGAACGGTGCGGGGAGCGGGCATCCTCGGAATTCTCCTTGCATCACCGTAGTGCACATGAGTGCACCGTATTCATATTCTTGGACACGCTAAGGAGGGAGGGCGCGGCGCGTCAAGTGTCCCGCGACTTCCTGTGAAACGGAAGAATCCGCTGGTGTGCGGCGGGTTGCGGCGCTTGACCGGCGTCCCCGGGGCGGCTTAGCGTGAACATGTTCAGAGATAGGGACGGCAATCAGGAATATGGACCTGGGAGAGCTCGTGACGCCAGCAGCCCCTCTCGCCGCCCGACTCGGTGTCCCCAGCGGGCCGCTGTTCTTCCCGGTCACCGCCTACGCCCCCGACGGCGCCGTCGACCTCGACACCTACCGGCTCCATGTGCGGCGCGGCGTGGAGGCCGGGGCCGCCGCGGTGTTCGCCTGCTGCGGCACCGGCGAGTTCCACGCGCTGACACCGGAGGAGTTCGAGCTGTGCGTGACGGCGGCCGTGGAGGCCGCCGACGGGCGCGTCCCGGTCGTCGCGGGCGCCGGCTACGGCACCGCGCTCGCGGTCCGCTACGCCCGCCTCGCCGGGCGCGCCGGGGCCGACGGACTGCTGGCCATGCCCCCGTACCTGGTCAGGGCCGGGCAGGAGGGACTGCTGCGGCACTACCGGGAGGTGGCCGCCGCGACCTCCCTGCCCATGATCGTCTACCAGCGGGACAACGCCGTCCTCACCCCCGAGGCCGTCGTCGAACTGGCCCGCACCGAGGGGATCATCGGCCTCAAGGACGGCCTCGGCGACCTCGACCTGATGCAGCGCACCCTCAGCGCCGTACGGGCCGACGGCCGCGGGGACTTCCTGTACTTCAACGGGCTCCCCACCGCCGAACTGACCCAGTCCGCCTACCGGGGCATCGGCGTCACCCTCTACTCGTCCGCGGTGTTCTGCTTCGCGCCCGAGATCGCGGTCGCCTGCCACACCGCCTTCCGCACCGGCGACACGGACACCGTGAACCGTCTCGTCGACGGCTTCTACCGGCCGTTCGTCGAACTGCGCGACAAGGGCCCCGGCTACGCGGTCTCCCTCGTCAAGGCCGGCGTACGGATGCGCGGCCTCGACGTGGGGGAGGTGCGGCCGCCGCTGCACGAACCGGCCGGGGACCATGTCAAGCAGCTCGCTCGGCTGATCGAGCGGGGACACGCGCTGCTCGAGGAGGGCAAGTGAAGGCGTCGGCGTTCGTCTATCCCTGGGACGTCAACGGGGACCCGGAGGCACCCGCGCGGATCGCCGCGCTCGGCACGGCGCAGGTGACGCTCGCCTCCGCCTACCACTCCACCCGCGCGCTGACCCCGCGCCACCCGCGGCACCGCGTCGTCACCGCCGAGCACGCGGCGGTGCTGTACCCGGTGGGTGACGGCTGGACGGACCAGGCCCTGCGCCCCGTCCCGGCCGGCGACTGGGCGCCCGGGGACGCCTTCGGCGAGGCCGCCGCCGCGCTCGCGGACGCGGGCCTGGAGGTGCACACCTGGGTGGTGCTCGCGCACAGCTCCCGCCTCGGCGCGGAGCACCCGGACACCTCCGTGGTCAACGCCTACGGCGACCGCTACCCCTGGGCGCCCTGCGTCGCGCAGCCCGCCACCCGCGCCTACCTGACCCGTCTGGCCGCCGAGGCGGCGGCACGGCCCGGGGCGCGCGGCACCGAGCTGGAGTCCCTCGGCTGGTACGGGCTGGCCCATCTGCACGCCCACGACAAGACCGCCGGGGTCGCCCTCGGGGACGCCGGGCAGTACCTGATGTCCCTGTGCTTCTGCGCGTCCTGCCGCGAGGGCTACGGCACCCGGGGCCTGGACGCCGGCGAACTCGCCGCGGCCGTACGGGCCGCGCTGGAACCGGTGTGGCGGGGCGCGCCCTCCGACGGGGGGTGGGCGGGCGTCGGCAAGCTCCTCGGCGAGGAGACGGCGGAGGCCACCCGCGCGTGGCGCGACGAAACGGCCCGGACGCTGCAGGAGGCGGCGGTCGCCGCCGTACGGCGGGCCGCGCCCGAGGGGTTCCAGGTCCTGCTGCACGCGGACCCGGTGTCCTACCACTGCGGCGCCAACGCCGGCGTCGACCCGGCCCACATCCTCTCCGTCGCCGACGGGGTGGTCGTGCCGTGCACCGGGGACGCCGGGCTCCTGACGCCGTTCGCGGGAGAGGCCCGCGAGGACACCGTCCTCGCCGCCAACTTCACGGTGGTCTCCGGCATGGGCGGCAGCCCCGGCACCCTCGCGGCGGACGCGGACCGGGCCCGCCGCCTCGGCGCCACCGAACTGCGCCTGTACCACGCGGGGCTGGCGTCGGACGGGGACCTGGCGGCGGTCCGGACGGCGCTGGCCGGCCTCTGACCCCGCCGGTCACCGGCGGCGGGCCGGCGCCCGCCGTGCTCTTCCCGTGAGGCCGCGGACGCCGGTCAGGCGGGGCCGTCGCCCGGCGGTGCCGCGGGGACGGCGCGGCCGTCGCCCGCCGGGTGCCGGAGCAGCGTCGTCGCCGTCGCCGCCAGGGCGAGGCCCAGGACGGCCAGCAGGAGCCGGTGGTCGAACAGTTCCACCAGGGCCGCTCCCGCCGCCAGACCGACCACGTTCGGCGTGTACACCAGGGTGTTGGCGGTGGCGGTGACCCTGCCCAGCAGCGGGCCCGGGGTCTCCCGCTGCACGGCGGTCAGCGCGACGATCAGCACGGCGGGCAGTCCCGCGCCGATCGCCAGGCAGCAGACCCACGCCAGCGGGTCGTCCGGCACCGCGCGCAGCGCCACCCCGACGGCCAGTACGGCGATGCCGTACGCCGCGAAGCGCCGTTCGCCGAGCCGGCGCAGGGCCGCACCCGAGAGCAGGCCGACGATCACCGACCCCGCGCCCTGCACGGCGTACAGCACACCCGCGTACGCGGGGGAGTGGCCGAGGGCGTCGACCACGGCGTAGACCAGCGCCCCGCTGAGGCCCGCGCAGAGCATCGTGGCGCCCCCCGCCAGGACCAGCGGACGCAGCGCGGGATGCCCCCACAGGTAGCTGACCCCCTCGGCCGTCCGTCCGCGGACGCGGTCCGGCGGGGCCGGCGGGCGGTCCTCCCGCACCCGCAGGCAGGCGTATACGACCGTGGCGAGCAGGAAGGTGACCGCGTCCAGCACGGCGACGCCCGCCCCGCCGTACCCGGCGTAGAGGCCCGCGCCCGCCAGCGGGGCCAGCAGCTTCATGCCCTCGTTGGCGGTCATCCGCAGGCCGTTGAAGTCGCCGAGCAGGGACCGGTCCACGGCGGCGGCGATCAGCGCCGACTCGGCCGCGTCGTGCACCACGCCGGACGCGCCGTACACGAACAGCACCGCGTACAGCAGCCACAGCCCGCGCGGTGAGTCGACGGAGCAGAGGGTGAGCAGCAGCACCGCCATGAGCAGGCTCACGGCGATCAGCAGAGTCCTGCGGCGGAAGCGGTCGGCCAGGGTGCCCAGCAGCGGTCCGGCCAGGGTGGGGGCCCACATCGCGAGCATGCACAGCGCCGCGAGTCCGTCCGAGCCGGTGAGGTCCTTCACCCACACCCCCGAGGCCAGCCACAGCGCGGAGGTGCCGAAGCCGGAGATCACCACCCCGGTGAGGTACAGGCGGGCGTTGCCGTCCCGCAGTACGCGGGTCGCCGTCCATGTCGTCGTCATGCCTGGTCATCGTGGTGCTAAGGACCCTCCGCCGGGATCGGGCAGGTGCCTTAGAAGCGGGCCGGCCGAGCGATGAGTTCCGGGGCCCGGATCGGTCTGCCTTCCAGGAGAACGACCAGGAGGAGCAACTCGATGAACCCCATCACGCTCGACTTCGGACCGCAGACCAGGATCGTGGCGCGCCTCGCCGAGGGCGTCCGCGACGACCGGCTGGCGGACCCGACGCCCTGCCCGCAGTACGCCGTGCGCCATCTGCTCGGCCATCTCCTCGGGCTGGCCGTCGCCTTCCGGGACGCCGGACGCAAGGATCTGGGCGTCACCACGGACACCGGTCCGCAGAGCGCCCTGCCGGACATCGGACCCGGCTGGCGCGAGGAACTGCCCAAGGTGCTGGACGAACTCGCCGAGGTCTGGCGGGAGCCGGCGGCCTGGACCGGTATGACGCGCGCCGGGGGCTTCGACATGCCGGGCGAGGTGACCGCCGCCGTCGCCGTCGACGAACTGGTGGTCCACGGCTGGGACCTGGCCCGTGCCACGGGCCAGGCGTACGTGCCCGACCCCGCCGCGCTGGCGGCGTCGCACGCCTTCCTCCGTGCCGCCGCGGAGGAATCCGAGCGGGGCGACGGCATCTTCGGCCCCGTCTTCCCCGTCCCGTCCGACGCCCCGCTGCTGGACCGGACGATCGGCCTCAGCGGCCGGGACCCGGGCTGGACGCGGCCCGCGTGACATTGCCGCGGGGTCCGGGGCGTTCGCCGCATCGCGGTGGCACACGGACCCCGCCCCGCTCGCCGCCGTGTGGATCTCCCCTCCGCCTGCCGGCCGCGGTGCAGGCATGCCGGCCGCCCTGTGCGGCCTCTCCCAGGTGAACGAACCCTTCGGACGCCCCGGCGCCGGCTTTCCCGGCGACGTGTCCGACTTCCGGCCGCCGTGCGACGGGCAGAACGTCCGCCACGGCGGCCGTTGAGCGTCGCGAAAGCGAACGGGTCCCTCCGACTCCCGAGGGCGCCGGTGACACCACCCGGCAGACGGCCGTCCACCCGCCGTCCGTCCCGCGCGCCGGCCCCGCACGGACCGTCCGGGGCAACACCAAGTTCCTCTGTCAGAAGCATTGACGAAACTCCGGGGCCGCTCCTACCGTCATCGCGTCGTACTTCGTACGTCATATATGAGACGCGATACGCGAGATCCGATTCGCGAGATCCGAGAGGCGCGCATGACCTCTGTGCCCACGCCGATCCCCTCCCGCACGCAGTACGTGCTGGAGGAGATCAAACGCCGCATCCTCACCGGCCGGCTCACACCCGGCCAGGCCCTGGTCGAGACCGACCTCGCCGCACAGTTCGGGGTGTCCAAGACACCGGTGCGCGAGGCGCTCAAGACCCTGGCCGGCACCGGTCTCGTCGTGATGAGCCAGTACAAGGGCGTCACGGTGCGCATGGTGGACGCGGACATGGCGCGCGAGGTCTACGACGTGCGACTGCTCCTCGAACCGGAGGCGCTCAAGCGCGCCGTGCGCCGCGGCGCCTCCCTGGACGCCGCACGCGACGCGCTGACCCGGGCCGACCGGGCCGACGACACCGCCGAACGCTCCCTGGCCAACCGCGAGTTCCACCGCGCGCTCTATGTGCCGTGCGGAAACCCGCTGCTCGGCCGGATGCTCGACGAGGTCCGCGACCAGGCGGCCCTCGTCTCGGCCGTCGCCTGGGCGGCGGACCCCTCCTGGGAACGGGAGGCGAGCGAGCACCGGGAGATCCTGCGGCTCGCCCTCGACGGGGACGCGGACGGCGCGGCGCGCGCCCTGCACTCGCACATCGCGTCGTTCGTGCGACGGGCCTTCCCCGAAGCGGAGAGCGACGGGGAATTCGTGGCCCCGGAAGCCCAGAAAGAGGACGGTCAGGCATGACAACGACGTTCGAGACCCAGCGGGCGGCCCTGGCCGACGTGGTGGCGATCCCGGTGACCCCGTTCGCCGAGGACGGCTCCGTCGACCCAGGCACCTACCGGGCCCTGCTGCGTCGTCTCCTCGACGGTGGCATCACGACGCTCACCCCCAACGGCAACACCGGCGAGTTCTACGCCCTGACCCCCGAGGAGCGCCGGCTGGTCACCGAGCTGACGATCGAGGAGGCCGGCGGCCGTTCGGCGATCCTGGTCGGCGTCGGCCACGACGTGCCCACCGCCGTCGAATCCGCGCGGCACGCCCGTGGACTCGGCGCGCAGATGGTGATGGTGCACCAGCCCGTCCACCCCTACGTCTCGCAGAGCGGCTGGGTCGACTACCACCGCGCCATCGCCGAGGCCGTGCCCGAACTGGGCGTCGTCCCCTACATCCGCAACCCGCAGCTCACCGGCGCCCGGCTCGCCGAACTCGCCGACGCCTGCCCCAACGTGATCGGCGTGAAGTACGCCGTGCCGGACGCGGCGAAGTTCGCCGCGTTCGCCCGGGACGCGGGACTCGAACGGTTCGTGTGGGTGGCCGGGCTCGCCGAGCCGTACGCCCCCTCCTACTTCTCGGCCGGCGCCACCGGCTTCACCTCGGGCCTGGTCAACGTCGCCCCGTCCGTCTCGCTGGACATGATCGGGGCGCTGCGTTCCGGGGACTACGCGACCGCCATGAAGGTGTGGGAGCAGATCCGCCGCTTCGAGGAACTGCGCGCCGCCAACGGCTCCGCCAACAACGTCACCGTCGTCAAGGAGGCCCTCGCCTCCCTCGGCCTGTGCCGCCGCGAGGTCCGCCCGCCCAGCAGGCCGCTGCCGGAGAGCGAGCGCGCCGAGGTCGCCGCCATCGCCGCGGGGTGGTCCATATGAAGTCCCCCGAGCAGCTGCGCAGCCACCAGTGGTACGGCACCGACGGACTGCGCTCCTTCAGCCACCGCGCCCGCACCCGCCAGCTCGGCTATCTGCCCGAGGAGCACCTGGGCAAGCCCGTCATCGCGATCCTCAACACCTGGTCGGACATCAACCCCTGCCACGTCCACCTGCGCGACCGCGCGCAGGCCGTGAAGCGGGGTGTCTGGCAGGCGGGCGGCTTCCCCCTCGAGTTCCCGGTCTCCACCCTCAGCGAGACCTTCCAGAAGCCGACCCCCATGCTCTACCGCAACCTCCTCGCCATGGAGACCGAGGAACTGCTGCGGTCGTACCCGGTCGACGGGGCCGTGCTGATGGGCGGCTGCGACAAGTCCACGCCCGCCCTGCTGATGGGCGCCGCCAGCGCCGACCTGCCCACCGTGTTCGTGCCCGCCGGGCCGATGCTGCCGGGCCACTGGCGCAACGAGGTCCTGGGCTCCGGCACCGACATGTGGAAGTACTGGGACGACAAGCGGGCCGGCGTCATCGGCGACTGCGAGATGCAGGAGCTGGAGAGCGGCCTGGCCCGCTCGCCCGGCCACTGCATGACCATGGGCACGGCGTCCACGCTGACCGCCGCCGCCGAGGCCCTCGGTGTCACGGTCCCGGGCGCGTCCAGCATCCCGGCCGTCGACTCCGGACACGACCGGATGGCCGCGAAGGCGGGCCTGACCATCGTCGAACTGGTCCACAAGGACCGGAAGCTGAGCGACGTCCTCACCGCCGAGGCATTCGAGGACGCGGTGACGACCGTCCTCGGACTCGGCGGCTCCACCAACGCGGTCATCCATCTGATCGCCATGGCCGGACGCGCCGGCGTCAAGCTCACCCTGGACGACTTCGACCGCATCGCCCGCACCGTCCCGGTGCTGGCCAACGTGCGGCCCGGCGGACAGACGTACCTGATGGAGGACTTCCACTTCGCGGGCGGACTGCCCGGGTTCCTCTCCCGGATCCCGGACCTGCTCCACCTGGACCGTCCCACCGTCTGCCACGACAGCATGCGCGAGCAGATCGCCGGCGCGCAGGTGCACGACGACGACGTCATCCGCCCCCGGGACAACCCGGTCGCGGACGAGGGCGGGGTCGCCGTACTGCGCGGCAACCTCTGCCCGGACGGCGCCGTCATCAAGCACATCGCCGCCGAACCGCACCTGCTGAAGCACACCGGCCGGGCCGTCGTCTTCGACGACTACAAGCAGATGCAGCGGACCATCAACGACCCGGCGCTGAACATCACCGCCGACAGCGTGCTGGTCCTGCGGGGCGCCGGCCCCAAGGGCGGCCCGGGCATGCCCGAGTACGGGATGCTGCCGCTGCCCGACCACCTGCTGAAGCAGGGGGTGCGGGACATGGTGCGGATCTCCGACGCCCGGATGAGCGGGACGAGTTACGGCGCGTGCGTCCTGCACGTCGCCCCCGAGTCGTACGTCGGCGGACCGCTCGCCCTCGTGCGCACCGGCGACTCGATCACCCTCGACGTCGAGAACCGGGTCCTCCGGCTCGACGTCGACGACGAGGAGCTGGAGCGCCGCCGGGAGCAGTGGACGCCGCCGCCGGCCCGCTACGAGCGCGGCTACGGCGCGCTCTACAACGAGCAGATCACCCAGGCCGACACCGGCTGCGACTTCGAGTTCCTCGCCCGCCCGGGCACGGTCCAGGACCCGTACGCCGGCTGACCGGCCGTCCGGCCCCGGGCTTCCGCACACCCGGAGAGAAAGCGCTTCACCCCGCACCCCGCACCACACAGCACGTCGTACCGAGAAACGGAGAACAGTCATGGCCCATGCCGCAGCCGTGGCGAAACCGCCCAGGCCACCCCGGCGGCGCCGTGCCTCCGCCACGCCCCGCAGGCTCCCCTACCTGCTGATCGCGCCGGCCGCCCTGCTCATGCTGGGATTCATCGCCTACCCGGTCATCAGCGTCTTCTACTACAGCCTGCAGAACTACAACCCCACCAAGCCCTGGCGCAACGGCTTCGCGGGCTTCGACAACTTCACCCACATCTTCACCGAGGACCCGCTGTTCTGGGACACCCTCGTCTTCAGCACCAAGTGGGTGGTCGTCGAAGTCGGCCTGCAGCTGCTGTTCGGCCTCGCCCTCGCCCTCATCGTCAACCAGACCTTCGTCGGCCGCGCCCTGGGGCGCGCCCTGGTCTTCTCCCCGTGGGCCGTCTCCGGCGTGCTGACCTCCGCGATCTGGGTGCTGCTCTACAACTCCCAGACCGGCATCACCCGCTACCTCGCGGACATGGGCATCGGCGACTACGGCGTCAGCTGGCTGTCGGACACCTCCACCGTCTTCTCGGCGGCGGTCGTCGCCGACCTGTGGCGCGGTGTCCCCTTCTTCGCGATCCTCATCCTCGCCGACCTCCAGTCCGTCTCGAAGGACCTCTACGAGGCGGCCGAGGTCGACGGCGCCAGCCGCTTCAAGCAGTTCCTCCACATCACTCTGCCGCACCTGAAGGACGCCATCATCCTGTCCACGCTGCTGCGCGCGGTGTGGGAGTTCAACAACGTCGACCTGCTCTACACGCTGACCGGCGGCGGACCAGCGGGCGTGACCACGACCTTGCCGCTGTACATCGCCAACACCTCGGTCGACGCCCACAACTTCGGCTACGCGTCGGCACTCACCACGGTCGCGTTCGTCATCCTGCTCTTCTGCTCGATGGTCTACCTGCGGCTGAGCAAGTTCGGAGGCGAGAAGTGATCACCAAAGAGGCCGCCCCGGCCGCCCCCGCCCCCGTGCGGACCGCCCCCGAGCCGCCCCGGCCGTCCGGGAAGCGCCGCGCCTGGGACGAGGCACCCCGCTGGCAGATCTACCTGCCCCTGGGCATCTACCTCGTCTTCACCCTCATCCCCTTCTACTGGATCCTGCTCTTCGCGCTCCGCCCGGCCGGCTCCACCTCGCTCGTGCCCTGGCCGATGACCACCGTCCACTTCGAGAAGGTCTGGACGGACCGCAGCTTCGGCACCTTCTTCCAGAACAGCGTGCTGGTCGGCGTCGCCACCCTGATCATGACGACCCTGGTCGCGCTGGCCGGCGGCTACGCCCTGGCCCGGTTCGACTTCAAGGTCAAGCGGGCGTTCATGCTGGCCCTGCTCTGCTCCCAGTTCGTGCCCGGCGCGCTGCTCCTGGTCCCGCTGTTCGAGATCTTCGCCGAACTGCAGATGATCAACTCCCTCGGCAGCGTCATCATCGCCGAGACGGTCTTCCAGCTGCCGCTGTCGATGATCCTCATCAGCAACTTCATCAAGAACGTGCCGTACTCCCTGGAGGAGGCCGCCTGGGTCGACGGCTGCAACCGGTTCAAGGCCTTCCGGGTCGTCGTCCTGCCGCTGCTGCGGCCCGGTCTGATCGCCGTCGGCTCCTTCGCCTTCGTCCACTCCTGGAACCACTTCCTGTTCGCCCTGATGTTCCTCAACAACCAGGAGAAGCAGACCATCCCGGTCGGGCTGAACACCCTGATGAGCGCGGACAGCGTCGACCTCGGCGCACTCGCGGCGGGCGGCATCATCGCCGCCGTCCCCGTCGTGATCGTCTTCGCCTTCATCCAGAAGTGGCTGATCACCGGCTTCAGTGCGGGGGCGGTGAAGGGATGACCGGACCCCGGACCGCCCCCGGCGCACCGCTGCCCGTCGTCCTCGCCGGTGCCCGCGGTCACGGCCGCTGGCACGTGGCGAACATCCGCCGGCTCGAGGCGGAGGGCATCGTACGGCTCGCCGGCATCTGCGAGCTCACCCCGCTCACCGAGGACGAGTTCGGCGGTGAACTCCCCGAGCAGTCAGCCGACTTCGGCGCGCTGCTGGACTCCACCGGCGCCCGGATCGCGGTGATCTGCACCCCGATCCCGACCCACACCGACCTCGCCCTCACGGCGGCCGGGCGGGGCGTGCACATCCTGCTGGAGAAGCCGCCGGCCCCGTCCTACGCCGAGTTCCGGCGGATGGCCGACGGGGTCGCCGCGGCCGGGGTCGCCTGCCAGATCGGCTTCCAGTCGCTCGGCTCGCACGCCCTGCCCGCGATCCGCGAGCTGGTCGCCGAGGGCGCCGTCGGCCGGGTGGTCGGTATCGGCGGGGCCGGCGCCTGGGTGCGGCCCGAGGAGTACTTCCGTCGGGCGCCCTGGGCCGGCCGGCGCCGGCTGAACGGCGTCGACGTGATCGACGGGGCGCTCACCAACCCCCTCGCCCACGCCGTCGCCACCGCCCTCGCGCTCGCCGGCAGCACCCGCGCCGAGGACGTCGCCGGCATCGAGACCGAGCTGCTGCGCGCCAACGACATCGAGTCCGACGACACCTCCTGCGTACGGATCACCACCGCCCGGGGCGGCTCGGTCACCGTGGCCGCCACCCTGTGCGCCGAGCGGGCCGGCGAGCCGTACGTCATGGTGCACGGCACCACCGGCCGCATCACCTTCTGGTACAAGCAGGACCGCGTACTGCTCCAGCGCGCGGACCACGGCCCGGAGGAGATGCGGTTCGGCCGCACCGACCTGCTGGAGAACCTCGCCGCCCACCTCACCGACGGCACGCCCCTGCTGGTCACCCCGGACGGGACGGGCGCCTTCATGCAGGTCGTCGAGGCGATCCGGGAGGCCCCCGACCCGGCCCCGCTGCCGGCCGGCGCCTGGCGGCACGTCCCCGGGGAGAACCGCCGCGTCGTGCCCGGCGTCGACGGCCTCGTCGCGGCCGCCGCCGACACCCTGTCCCTCTACTCCGAGCTGGGCGCCTCCTGGGCCCGGCCCGCCCACCACCTGCCGAAAGAGGTGAGCACCCGATGACCGGCAACGACTCCGTGGTGCTGCGCGTCGCGGGCCGGCCCGTCGGCCGGTACGTCACCCGGCCCGAGCTGCCCGCCCGGCTCTCCCCGCGGCCCTATCTGCACCCCGTCACCACCCTGGCCGGCACGGCGGTCACCGAGCTGAGCCCCGCCGACCACGCCCACCACCTCGGCGTCGGTGTCGCCGTTCCCGACGTCGAGGGGTTCAACTTCTGGGGCGGACGCACCTACGTCCGCGACCGGGGGCCGACCGAGCTGGACAACCACGGCTCCCAGCGGCACACCGCCTACCAGCTGCGCGACCCCGACGGTTTCGTCGAGGAGCTGCGCTGGGTGGCGGCGCCGGGCGAGCTGCTGCGCGAGCGGCGCACGGTCGCCGCCACCGAACTCACCGACGCCGCATGGGCGCTGGACTTCACCTTCTCCCTCACCAACGTCACCGAGACGCCGCTGTCCCTCGGCAGCCCCGCCACCAACGGCCGCCCCGGAGCCGCCTACGGGGGCTTCTTCTGGCGGGCCCGCAAGGAGGAGACGGCACCCGACGTCTTCACCGCCGGCGCCGAGGGCGAGAGCGAGGTCCACGGTCACCGCGCCGACTGGCTGGCGCTGGCCGGATCCACCTGGACCCTGGTCTTCGCCGGCGCCACCGAAGCGACCCGGCGGGACCCCTGGTTCGTGCGCACCGCCCAGTACCCCGGCGTCGGCTCCTCCCTCGCCCACGAGGCACGGCTGCCGGTCCCGCCCGGCGAGACCGTCGTCCGCCGCGTGGTCACCGTGGTCGCCGACGGCCGCCTCGGCCGGTCCGAGGCCGCCGCCCTGGTCCGCAAGGCGGTGGGCCCGTGACCGTCGCGCGGACCGAACCCACCTACCGCAACCCGGTGCTCAACGCCGACTGGTCCGACCCGGACGTGATCCGGGTCGGGGACGACTTCTACCTGACCGCCTCCAGCTTCGGCCGCGCCCCCGGACTGCCCCTGCTGCACTCCCGCGACCTGGTCAACTGGACCCTCGTCGGCCACGCCCTGCAACGCCTGGAGCCCGAGGCCGAGTTCGCCGTGCCCCGGCACGACTGCGGGGTCTGGGCCCCGTCCCTGCGCCACCACGACGACCGCTTCTGGATCTTCTGGGGCGACCCCGACCAGGGCATCTTCCAGGTCAACGCCCCCGAGATCCGCGGCCCCTGGACCCGCCCGCTGCTGGTGAAGGCCGGCAAGGGCCTGATCGACCCGTGCCCCCTGTGGGACGACGAGACCGGCGAGGCGTACCTCGTGCACGCCTGGGCCAAGTCCCGCAGCGGCGTCAAGAACCGCCTGACCGGCCACCGCATGCACCCGCACGGCACCGAACTCCTCGACGAGGGCGAGGTGATCGTCGACGGCGACCGCCTCCCCGGCTGGTTCACCCTGGAGGGGCCGAAGCTCTACCGGCACGACGGCTGGTTCTGGATCCTCGCCCCCGCCGGGGGAGTGGAGACCGGCTGGCAGGGCGCCTTCCGCTCCCGCGGCTTCTTCGGGCCGTACGAGGAGAAGGTGGTCCTGGAGCAGAAGGACACCGACGTCAACGGCCCCCACCAGGGCGGCTGGGTGCGCACCCCGTCCGGCGAGGACTGGTTCCTGCACTTCCAGCAGCGCGGCGCGTACGGCCGTGTCGTGCACCTCCAGCCCATGCGCTGGGGAGCGGACGGCTGGCCGGTGCTCGGGGACGACGGCGCACCCGTCGCCGTGCACCGCCGCCCGGACCTGCCGCCGCAGCCGCCGGCCGCGCCGGCCACCGACGACGACTTCCCCGGCGGACGCCACGGCCGTCAGTGGACGTGGACGGCCAACCCGAAGGAGGGCTGGACCACCCAGCACTCCGCCGACGGGCTGCGGCTGACCTGCGTGCGCTCCGCCGGCGCGCACGACCTGCGCACCCTGCCCCACGTCCTCACCCAGCGGCTGCCCGGCACCCCGTGCACCGTCGAGGTGGAACTGCGGCTCGACAGCGAGGAACCCGGGGCACGCGCCGGGCTCGCGGTCCTCGGGGACGCCTGCCGCTGGATCGGGCTCCAGCGCGGCGCGGACGGAGCGGTGCACCTGGTGCACCGGTTCACCGAGGCGTCCGCGGAGGAGGAACGGGACGCGGACCACGCGCGGCCCGCTCCCGGGGGCCGGGCCCGGCTGCGCGTCGACATCGGAGCGGGGGCGCGCTGCCGCTTCTCGTACGACACCGGGGACGGCTTCCGCCCCTCCGGTCAGGTCTTCGCCGCCACTCCGTGGCGCTGGGTCGGCGCCCTGCTCGGCCTGGTGGCGGTGGCGCCCACCGGTCAGGGACACGCCGGTGCCGCCACGTTCACGCGGTTCCGGATCGGCACGCCCGCGCACGGCTGACCAGCGCCGGCCACGACAGACCCCCACAACTTCACAGTCCGTTGGATTCACCGTTGGATTCAGAAGAAGAGAGCCGACCAATGAAGATCAGCATTCTCGGAAGCAGCAGCACGGGCAGGCGCCGGGCGTCGGCCGCCGTCGCCCTGGGGGCAGTGCTCGCCCTGACCGCCACCGCCTGCGGAGACGACGGCAGCGGCGCGGGCGACGACGGCGCCGAGGGCAGCGGCAAGGGGAAGATCGTCTTCTGGGACAACAACGGCGGTGTCCGCACCGACATCTGGAAGGAGATCATCGCCGACTTCGAGAAGGCGAACCCGGACATCGACGTCCAGTACGTCGGGATCGCCTCCACCGAGTACCAGTCCAAGGTCGACACCGCCATCCAGGGCGGCGGCCTGCCGGACGTCGGCGGCATCAGCGCCTCGATGCTCGCGGGCTTCGCCGCCCAGGACGCGCTCGACACGCTGGACTTCCGGCTGGCCAAGTCGCCGCTGAACGGCAAGCTCAACAAGGACATGATCGAGTCGCTGCGCGCCGCCGGCGGCGGGGACGACAAGCTGTACTCCATCCCGACCTCGGCGAACAACGGCGTCCTGTACTACCGCACCGACCTGTTCGAGAAGGCGGGCCTGGAGGAGCCGACCACCTGGGACCGCTTCTTCGAGGCTTCGGAGAAGCTGACCGACAAGGGCAAGAACGAGTTCGGCTACACCATCCGCGGCGGCGCCGGCTCCATCGCCCAGGCCCTCGACGCGATGTACGGGCAGTCCGGCATCACCTCGTTCTGGGACTCCACCGGCAAGAAGACCACGGTCAACGACCCGAAGAACGTCGAGGCCCTGAAGAAGTACGCGGCCCTGTTCAAGAAGGTCACCCCCGCGGCCGACCTGAACAACGACTTCACCAAGATGGTCGCGCAGTGGGACTCCGGCACGATCGGCATGCTGAACCACAACCTCGGTTCGTACCAGGACCACGTCAAGGCGCTCACCACCGACAAGTTCCGGGGCATCCCGCAGCCGGTCGGGCCCGGCGGCAAGCGCGTCCAGGTCTCCAACCCGGTCGACGGCGTCGGCCTGTTCAAGAGCTCCAAGAACAAGGAGGCGGCCTGGAAGTTCATCGAGTTCGCCACCTCGGCGGAGTCGAGCTCGAAGTTCAACGAGGCGGCCGGTCAGGTGCCCGCGCACCTGGACGCCGCGAAGGACGAGTGGATCGGCAAGGCGGAGCCCACGAAGCTGGCGGCCGAGGCGCTGAGCGACGGTTCCACCACCATCGTCCAGCTGCCGTACTACCTGCCGGACTGGAACACGATCTCCAAGGCCGACAACGAGCCCAACTTCCAGAAGGTCCTGCTGGGCGACATGAGCGCCAAGGCGTTCCTGGACACGATGGCCGAGCAGCTGAACGAGGCCCAGGCGGAGTGGCAGGAGCAGAAGGGCTGACGCCGGTCCCCCGCGCCGTGGGGCGGCCCGATCCGCTGTGGGCCGCGGGCCGCCCCCGGTTCGTCGCGCCCACGCGGCGGGGCCGCACCTCGAACGCGGCCCCGGGCCCCTGAAGGGGCGCACCAGCGCCCCCTGTCGAGAGGCACAGCCAGTGTCCATCACGCGCAGACAAGTGGGTATCGCCGGGCTCGGCGTGCCCCTCGCCCTGGCCATGACCGGGACCGCGCAGGCCGGTCCCCGGCACCCCCGCACCCTCTACATCGCCGGTGACTCCACCGCCGCCCAGAAGTACGCCGACGCCGCGCCCGAGACCGGGTGGGGGATGGCGTTGCCCTTCCTGCTGCACCGGCAGCTCACCGTCGCCAACCACGCGGTGAACGGGCGGAGTTCCAAGAGCTTCGTGGACGAGGGCCGGCTCGGGGCGGTCCTCTCCGCCATCCGGCCCGGTGACCTCCTCCTCGTCCAGTTCGCGCACAACGACGAGAAGACCGCCGACCCCACCCGGTACACCGAGCCCTGGTCCACGTACCAGGACCACCTGCGGCTGTACGTCGAGGGGGCACGGGCCCGCGGCGCCCGGCCCGTGCTGGCCACCGCCGTGGAGCGGCGGAGGTTCGACGCGGACGGGCGTGCCGTGCCGAGCCACGGGGAGTACCCGGCGGCGATGCGGGCGCTGGCCGCCGAGGAGCGGGTCGCGCTGCTCGACGTGCAGGCGCTGTCGCTGGCCCTGTGGCAGGAGCTCGGGCCCGAGGAGACCAAGAGGTACTTCAACTGGACGGCGACCGAGCAGGACAACACGCACTTCAATCCGCCCGGCGCGATCGCCGTGGCACGCATGGTGGCCCGGGAGCTGCTGCGCACCCGGGTGCTCGCGCCGCGCGACGTGCGGCGGCCGGACGGGGAGATCCCGGAGTCCTGGATCACCTGGCCGGAGGCCGACGCGTAACACCCCCTGGATCCCGAAGAAGGAGAGCCGCACCATGAGCACGTTCAGATGGCATGGGCATGCCATTACGCGAGCCGCCTCGCTGGCCGGCTGCACCGCCCTCGTGCTGGCCCTGACCGGCACCGGCGCCCAGGCCCACTCCCCGTCGCACCACCCCCGGGACGCCGCCCGGCAGACGCTCGGCGCCCACGACGGCTGGGCCTCCTACGGCACCGGCACCACCGGAGGCGCCGCCGCCGACGCCGACCACGTCCACACCGTGCGCACCTGGGCCGAGTTCAAGGCGGCCCTCGCGGACGGCGGCGACGCTCCGAAGATCATCAAGGTGAAGGGCACCATCGACGCCGTCTCCGAGGGCTGCGAGGCGTTCGCCGCGCCCGGCTACGACTTCGACGCCTACCTGGAGGCGTACGCGCCGGAGACCTGGGGCCTGGAGCAGGACCTGAGCGCCGAGCCCGACGACAGCCCGGAGGGCCTGCGCAGGACCTCCGCCGCCGCCCAGGACACGGCCATCAAGGCGAACATCCCCTCCAACACCACGATCATCGGTGTCGGCCGGAACGCCGGCATCAAGGGCGCCAGCCTGCAGATCAAGGGCGTGGACAACGTCATCGTCCGCAACCTCGCCCTGGAGAGCCCGATCGACTGCTTCCCGCAGTGGGACCCCACCGACGGCAGCCAGGGCAACTGGAACTCCGAGTACGACACCGCCGTCGTGTACGGCTCCACCCACGTCTGGCTGGACCACAACACCTTCACCGACGGCGAGCACCCCGACAGCGAGGCCCCCACCTACTTCGGGATGCTCTACCAGCAGCACGACGGCGAGCTGGACATCGTCCGGGGCGCCGACTACGTCACCGCCTCCTGGAACGTCTTCACCGAGCACGACAAGACGATCCTCATCGGCAACAGCGACAGCGAGTCCACCGCCGTCGGCGACCGGGGGAGGCTGAAGACGACCTTCCACCACAACCTCTTCACCGGCCTGGTCGAACGCGCCCCGCGCGTCCGCTTCGGGCAGGTGGACGTCTACAACAACCACTTCGTGGCGGAGACCGGCTACTCCTACAGCTTCGGTGTCGGCAAGGAGTCCCAGCTCGTCGCCGAGCACAACGCGTTCACGCTGCCGAAGGGCATCAGCCCCGCCAAGATCATCAAGCGGTGGAACGACTCGCCGCTCACCGCCGAGCACAACCTGGTCAACGGCAGGCGCGTCGACCTGATCGCCGTGCACAACGCGGAGATCCCGGCGGAGACCGTGCGGTCCGGCGCCGGCTGGACCCCCACCCTGCGCGCCGCGGTCCACCCGGCCGCGGCCGTCCCGGCCCTGGTGCAGCACGGCGCGGGCGCCGGCCGCGTCCGCTGACCCTCCCGACCGCCGGGCCGGCGCGGTCCGCCCCCATTGCGGACCGCCCCGGCCCGGCTCCGTCATCCAAGGAGCACCCGCATGCCCTCGCCCCTGTCCCGAAGGAACTTCCTGCTCACCGGCGCCACGGCCGGCACCGCGCTCGCCCTGACCGCCGTCCCCGCCCGGGCGTCCCACCGGCCCCGCGGCCCGTTCGGCCGGTACGGCTCACCGTCCGACCGCCTCACCCCCGGAACCCTGTACGTCCACCCGGGCGGCGCCGGCGACTTCACGGGCGTCCAGGACGCCGTCACCGCCGCGACCGGCGCCGGACGCACCCTCGTCATCGCCCCGGGCACCTACCGCGGGACGGTCTCCGTCGACGCCGACCGCACCGGCATGACCTGGATCGGCGCCTCCGAGGACCCCCGCGACGTGGTGATCGTCCACGACAACGCGGCCGGCACCCCCAAGCCGGACGGCTCCGGCACCTACGGCACCTCGGGCTCGGCCACCGCCACCGTGCGCCCCGACGGGTTCACCGCCCGCTGGATCACCTTCGCCAACGACTGGCTGCGCACCGACCTCCCCGGCACCAGCGGCACCCAGGCCGTCGCCCTCAAGGTGCAGGGCGACCGCAGCGCCTTCACCCACTGCCGCTTCCTCGGCCACCAGGACACCCTGTACGCCGACTCGCCCTCCGTGGACACCTTCGCCCGCCAGTACTTCTCCCACTGCTACGCGGAGGGCGACGTCGACTTCGTCTTCGGCCGGGCCACCGCCGTCTTCGAGCGCTGCCACTTCCGCACCCTGGTCCGCCCCGACCTCACGGCCGCCCCGTACGGCTTCGTCTTCGCGCCCTCCACCGCCGGCGCCAACCCGCACGGCTACCTGGTCACCCGGAGCAGGATCAGCAGCGAGGCCCCCGACGGCTACTACAAGCTGGCCCGCCCCTGGGTGCCCAGCTCCGACCGCACCGCCCGCCCGATGCTCACCGTCCGGGAGACCCACCTGGGCGCCGGCATCGACGCGGTCGCGCCCTACACCGACATGTCCAGCGGCTACCCCTGGCAGGACCAGCGGTTCGCCGAGTACCGCAACACCGGCCCCGGCGCGGTCGTCACCGTCCCGGAGAACCGCCCCCGGCTCACCCCCGCGGAGGCCGCCTCGCACACCCGGGAGGCGTACCTCGGCGACTGGCGGCCCCGGCGGTGACCCCGGTCCCCGGTCCGCCCGGCCTGCACCAGGCGCTCAAGGACGACCTGCGCTTCCCCCTCGCCTGGGGCACCTCACCCGTCCGTGACTTCGGGCAGTGGCGCCGGGCGGCCCGGGCGAAGGTCGAGGAACTGCTCGTCGTGCCCCGGCAGGACGGCACCCCGTACGCGCCCGAGTACGCCGCCGGACCCGAAGGCGACGGCTACACGCGGGAGTCGGTGACCCTCTCGCTCACCGACCGCACCCGGGTCCGCGGCGCCCTGCTCACCCCGCACGGCACCGGCCCCTTCCCGGCCGTGCTGCTGCTGCACGACCACGGCTCCCGGTTCGACATCGGCAAGGAGAAGTGCGTCCGGCCCTGGTACGACGACGCCCGGCTCGCCTCCGCCGAGGAGTGGGCGGACCGGTACTTCGGCGGCCGCTTCATCGGCGACGAACTCGCCCGGCGCGGCCATGTGGTGCTCTGTCTGGACGCCCTCGGCTGGGGCGACCGCGGCCCCCTGGCCTACGAGCAGCAGCAGGCGCTGGCGAGCAACCTCTACCACCTCGGCTCCTCCCTCGCCGGACTCCACGCCCGCGAGGACCAGCGGGCCGCGGCCTTCCTGGCCGGTCTGGACCGGGTGGACTCCCGCCGGGTCGCCGCCGCCGGCTTCTCCATGGGCGGCTACCGCGCCTGGCAGACCGCCGCGCTCAGCGACCATGTCGCCGCCGCGGTCAGCGTCTGCTGGATGACCGGCCTCAGGGAGATGATGGTGCCCGGCAACAACACGCTGCGCGGGCAGTCCGCGTTCCACATGCTCCACCCCGGCCTCGCCCGGCACCTCGACATCCCCGACGTGGCGAGCATCGCCGCACCCCGGCCGATGCTGTTCTTCCACGGCGGGCGCGACGCCCTGTTCCCCGCCGACGGGGTGCGCGCCGCGTACGGCAGACTGCGGGACGTCTGGCGGTCGTGCGGCGCCGGGGAGCGGCTGCGGCTGAAGACGTGGCCGGAGCGCGGCCATGTCTTCGACGCCGGGATGCAGGACGAGGCCTGGGAGTGGCTGGAGTCGGTCACCGCAGGGCCGGCCTGACCGACTCCAGGGTCGGCACGACCGGCTCGATCGTGCCGTCGGCGGCGAACTCCAGGCGGTCGACGGTGGTCTCGCGGTGCGTGCCGTCCCCGCCGGACCTCCCGGGGCCGTTCAGCGCGAACCGGT
>Ga0247820_10000288_pt1 | contig 25897 bp, 23 predicted proteins | sample 13C_Glucose_Day1_2_FD_192480 | JGI IMG/M metagenome (GOLD analysis project Ga0247820, IMG submission 192480) | Soil microbial communities from agricultural site in Penn Yan, New York, United States - 13C_Glucose_Day14 | ecosystem: Environmental > Terrestrial > Soil > Agricultural land | place...
GCCGCATCGAGATCAGCAACGACGAACTCGACGACCTGGTGATCGCGCGGCCCGACGGCACGCCCACCTACAACTTCTGCGTGGTGGTCGACGACATCGACATGAAGATCACGCACGTGATCCGCGGCGACGACCACGTGAACAACACGCCGCGCCAGATCAACATCTTCCGCGCGCTGGGCCAGGAGCCGCCGGTGTACGCGCACCTTCCCACGGTGCTCAACGAGCGCGGCGAGAAGATGAGCAAGCGCAACGGCGCCAAGGCGGTCACGCAATTCCGCGACGACGGCTTCCTGGCCGAGGCGGTGGTGAACTACCTGGCGCGCCTGGGCTGGTCGCACGGCGACGACGAGATCTTCAGCCGCGAACAGTTCCTGCAGTGGTTCGACCTGGACCACCTGGGCAAGAGCGCGGGGCAGTTCGACGAGGCCAAGCTGCGCTGGGTGAACGCGCAGCACATGAAGTCCATGGCCGACGAGGAACTCGCCATGCTGGTGGCCGAGCAGCTGGCCAGGCGCGGCATCACGCACGACGAGCGCCTGCCGCGCATCTGCGGTCTCTTCAAGGACCGCTGCGACACGACGGTGGTGCTGGCCGACTGGGCTTCGCGCTTCTACCTGCCTGTGCAGCCTTCCGCGGAAGACCTGGCCAGGCACATCACCGAAGGCGTTCGGCCCGCCATCAGCATGCTGGCCAAGATGCTGGAAGGCGTTGCGTGGGACAAGGCGGCGATTGCCGAGAGCCTGAAGGAAGTGCTGCGCGCGACGGGCATCAAGATGCCGCAACTGGCCATGCCGGTGCGCGTGCTCGTGCTCGGCACGCCGCAGACTCCGTCGCTCGATGCGGTGCTCGAACTGGTGCCTCGCGAAATTGTTCTTGAGCGTCTCGCGGGGGCCTGATTTTTCGGTGTAGAATTCGAGGCTCGACACCTGATGGGGGTATAGCTCAGCTGGGAGAGCGCTTGCATGGCATGCAAGAGGTCAGCGGTTCGATCCCGCTTACCTCCACCAAGCAAGGTGTCGTTGGAAAGTTCAAGGTTTCGACCCTATCGTCTAGAGGCCTAGGACATCACCCTTTCACGGTGAGTACCGGGGTTCGAATCCCCGTAGGGTCGCCAGGATTCGCGAAAGCGAAGAAGGCAACAAGTGGCAGCACTTGGCTCGCAAGAGCGAAAGCTGCACCGACGCGGAGTGGTAGTTCAGTCGGTTAGAATACCGGCCTGTCACGCCGGGGGTCGCGGGTTCGAGTCCCGTCCACTCCGCCAAAAAAGCAAGAGAACAACGGGTTCTGATCGCAAGGTCAGGACCCGTTTTTCCTTTGCGGGCCGTCCGCGGTCCTCAGCGTTTCGACGCCTCTCCATGGATCCAGGCCAGGAAGGCTTCCACAGGCGGCTTGCGCGCGTGGCGTGCGGGATAGACCGCGAAATGCGCCTTCACCTGGATGGCCTTTTCCAGTCCCATCACCGGCCGCAACCTTCCCTCCGCGATGTGCCCCGCCGCCATGGTCGCACTCTCCAGCGCGACGCCGAGCCCCTGCACCGCGGCTTCCAGCGCCATCTGCGCGCGGTCGAAGCGAAGCGAGAAGTGGTCCGGGGCCCGTTTGCCGGAGAACTTCGCCAGCCAGTCGGACCACTGGACCACGTTCACGTTGCTCTGGATCAGAGGCACGTCCAGCAGTTGATCCACGCGCTTGAGGCGCCGTTCGCGGATGAAGGCGGGACTGGCGAGCGGAACGATGCGCTCCTCGAAGAGGGGCTCGACGACGAGATCGGGCCACTGGGGCACGCCATAGCGGATATCGAGGTCGACCTGCCCGAGCGCGAAGTCGCTCGGCCAATGGGACGCGGAGAGATTCAGCGAGACGTCCTGGTTCGCCTCGGCGAAATTCTTCAGGCGCGGCATCAGCCACAGGCTGGCCAGGCTCGGGGTCACGTGGACGTACAGGCTGTTGCCCACGCCCTGGCGCAGGTCGTCGGTGGCGGCGGAGATCGCGCCCAGCGCGCCGGCGATGCGGGTCAGGTACTGCTCGCCGGCCGGGCTGAGGCGCACCCCGTGCGCGCTGCGGTCGAACAACCGCACGCCGATCTGCGCCTCGAGCCGCGAGATCTGGTGGCTGACGGCCGACGCGGTCAGGTGCAGCTCCAGGGCGGCGACGCCGAAGCTGCGGCGTCGCGCGACGGCTTCGAAAGCCAGGAGAGCGGGCAGCGGCGGAAGAGCACTCATGGTGGCAACCCTGACGTCAGATGACAGATCGTCATTTTCCCCTGAAGAACAATCCCTTGCCGTCATCCCGACCCGCCCGCAACATTCGCCCCGCAAGGAGAACCACCGAATGCTGCTGAAAGACAAGGTTGCCGTGATCACGGGTGGCGCCGGAATCAACGGACTGGGCTTCGCCACCGCGAAGATGATGGCCGCCCAAGGCGCGCGCGTCGCGATCCTGGACCTCGCTCGGGCCGAACCGGCCGCCGCCGCGGCCCGGCTCGGCGCGGGCCACATCGGGGTCGTGGCCGACGTGACCGACAAGGCGTCGTGCGACGCCGCCGCCGCCGAGGTGCTGCGCGGCCTCGGACGCATCGACGTCCTGGTCAACAACGCCGGCATCACGCAGCCGCGCAAGACGCTGGAGATCTCCGGCGCCGACTACGACGCCGTGCTCGACGTCAGCCTGCGCGGCACGCTGCACATGTCGCAGGCGGTGGTGCCGGCGATGCGCGAGCAGAAGGCCGGCGCGATCGTGTGCATCTCGTCGGTGAGCGCCCAGCGCGGCGGCGGCATCCTCGGCGGCCCGCACTACTCGGCCGCCAAGGCCGGCGTGCTCGGCCTGGCCCGTGCGATGGCGCGCGAGTTCGGCATCGACGGCATCCGCGTCAACTGCGTGACGCCGGGACTGATCGCGACCGACATCAACAAGGGCCTGATCCCGCAAGACCGCATGAAGGGCATCCTGGAGCAGATCCCGCTGAACCGCATCGGCGAGCCCGCCGACGTCGCGGGCTGCGTGGTGTTCCTCGCCAGCGATCTCGCGAAGTACCTCACCGGCGTGACGCTCGACGTCAACGGCGGCATGTTGATCCACTGAACCGGCCCACAAGAGTCCACCAAAAGGAGACAAGCACCATGCAACGCAACACCTTCACCCGCTCGCTGCTCGCCCTGGCCGCCATCGCGCTGCTGCCGATCGCCGCGCAGGCCCAGAACCTGAAGCTGACGCTGGGCCACGGCGCGGCGCCGGACAACCCGCGCAACCTCGCCGCCGTGAAGTTCGCCGAAACGGTCAAGGCGAAAACGAATGGCCGGATCGAGATCCAGGTCGCGCACTCGGCGCAGCTCGGCGACGACGCCGCGATGGTCACGGCCCTGCGCTCGGGCACGCTGGACATGTCGGCCAACAGCCAGGGCGCGGTGTCGACCGTGGTGCCGGAGTTCGCCGCGCTCGGCCTGCCGTTCCTCTTCAGCGACGTGGAGAAGGCCTGGCAGCTGATGGACGGGCCGATCGGCAAGGAACTGGGCGACAAGTCGGCGGCCAAGGGCATGGTGCTGCTCGGCCTGTGGGACAACGGCATCCGCCAGATGTCCAACAGCAAGCGCGCGCTCAAGTCGCCGGCCGACCTCAAGGGCCTGAAGATGCGCACGCCGCCCGATGAAGTGACGATCGACATCATGAAGGCCATGGGCGCCGATGCGCAGCAGATCAAGTTCTCGGAGCTCTACGTGGCCCTGCAGCAGGGCGTGGTCGACGGCCAGGAGAACCCGCTGACCAACATCGCCTCGGCCAAGCTGTACGAGGTGCAGAAGTTCATCACGCTGACCGGGCACAAGTACGAGTCCACGCCTTTCCTGATGAGCAAGCGCACCTGGGACCGGCTGCCGGAGGCGGACCGCAAGGTCGTCAACGAAGCGGCCGCCGAGGCCACGCAATTGCAGCGGCGCCTGAACAAGGAAGCCGACGACAAGCTGGCCACCGACCTCAAGAGCAAGGGCGTGCAGATCGACACCGTCGACCGCCAGGCCTTCGTGGCGGCGTCCAAGCCGGTCTACGCCAAGTGGACCTCCGGTCCGATCGGCGACTTCGCCAACCGCGTCGTCCGCGCGGCCGCCGGCAACTGAAAACCCGCCACCGGGCCCGCCGGGCGGCGGGCCTTGAAAGGGTGTCCATGAACGCACTGATCCAGGCCGTCGATTCGGCCATCGCTTGGGGCTGCCGCGTCGTCCTGTACGTGACGCTGTCGGTGGTCTTCGTGATCCTCACGATCAACGTCGGCCTGCGCTACATCGCCGGCACCAGCATCGCCTGGGCTTCGGAGCTGCCCGAGCTGCTCTTCCCCTGGATGATCATGGCCGGCGTGGTGATCGCGGCTCAGCACGGCTCGCACATCGCCGTGGTGCTGGTCACGCAGAAGCTCGGCGCCTCGCGGCGCTGGGTGCTGGCCGCGGGCTCGCTGATCGTCGCGGCGATGTACGGCAGCCTGGCCTGGATGGCGGTGCCGGTCGCGCAGATCGCGCACGACGAGAAGACGCCCATCCTGCACGTCCCCGGTTCGGTCAGCGTCGGCGCTCTCGCGCTGGGCTTCGGCGTGCTGGCGGTGGTGACGCTCTGCCGCCTGCCACGCGTCTGGAACGACCAGCGCGTCGTATCCGCCCAGGCCGCCGAGGCCATGGCGCACGGAGCCTGATGCCATGACCGCTCTCATCATCGGCCTGTTCATCCTCACGGCGCTCGCGTCGATCCCGATCGCCCACTCGCTCGTGCTCGCCTCGGTGACCGGGCTCCTCATCATCGACCGCGTGCCGGTGCACATGGCGGTCGAACAGATGCTGGCGCAGACGCAGAGCTTCCCGCTGATCGCGATCCCGTTCTTCATGATGACCGGTGCGCTGATGGTCAGCGGCCGGCTCGGCCAGAGCCTCGTGTCCCTGCTGTCGATGATGATCGGCCGCGTGCACGGCGGGCCGGCGCAGGTCGGCGTGCTGTCCTCGACGATCTTCGGCGGCGTGTCCGGCTCGGCGGTGGCCGACGCCTCGGCGATCGGCTCGATGCTGATCCCCTGGCTGAAGAAGCTGGGCTACCCGGCGCCGTTCGCGGCCGGCACGCTCGCGGCGGCGGCCACGATCGACATCCTGATCCCGCCGTCGATCCCGATGATCGTGTATGCGCTGGTCTCCGGCGCCTCGATCGGCGCGCTGTTCGTCGCCGGCATCCTGCCGGGCCTCATGATGTGCGCCGGCTTCATGGCGGTGTGCTACGTGCAGGGCCGCCGGCGCGGCTTCCCGCGCGACACCACGCCCTTCGAGTGGGGCCAGTTCGGCCGCCAGTTCGCGCAGGCCGGCCCGGCGCTGGCGATGCCCGTGCTGATCATCGTCTTCCTGCGCTTCGGCATCGCCACCCCGACCGAGGTGAGCGTGATGTCCACGCTGTACGCGATGGTGGTCTCGGCCGTCGTCTATCGCGACCTCACCCTGGCCAAGCTGCGGACGGCCGCCATCGAGGCCGGCATCTCCACCGGCGTCGTGCTGCTGATCATCATGGCCTCCAGCGTGGTCGGCTGGATCGTCACCTACGAGCAGCTGCCCGCCGCGTTCACGCAGTACGCCAAGGAAGTGCTGCGCCAGCCCTGGCTGATCATCCTCGCGATGAACCTCATCATGCTGGCCACCGCGATGTTCATCGACCTGCCGGCCGCCGTGCTGCTGCTCACGCCGATGTTCGTCCCGCTGGCCGCCGCCGTGGGCATGGACACCATCCAGCTGGGGATCATGATGATCGTCAACCTCTCGATCGGCCTCTACCACCCGCCGATCGGCACCACGCTCTTCATCACCAGTTCGATCGCCAAGGTGCGCATCGGCGACGTGGTGAAGGAGCTGATCCCGTTCTACTTCGTGGCCATCGCATTGCTCCTGGGCTTCGCCTACCTGCCCTGGCTCACGCTGCGCTGACCTCCCACCCCCCATCCGCAAGGACATCCGATGCCTGCCGATCTCGATCAACTCGCCGCCTGCGCCTGGCGCATCCGACGCTTCGCCGTGCGCATGGGCGAAGTGCAGGGCCAGGGCTACGTGGGCCAGGCGCTCGGCTACGCCGACGTGCTGGCCGTCGCCTACGGCCATGCGCTGAACCTGCGACCCGAAGACCCGCACTGGGAGGGCCGCGACCGCTTCCTGCTCTCGCACGGCCACTACGCGATCGCGCACTATGCCGCGCTGATCGAGGCCGGCGTCATCCCCGAGAGCGAGCTGGACACCTACGGCAGCGACGACAGCCGGCTGCCGATGTCGGGCATGGCGAGCTACACGCCGGGCATGGAGATCTCCGGCGGATCGCTGGGCCAGGGCCTCGTCATCGGGGTCGGCATGGCGCTCGGCCTGAAGCACAAGAAGAACCCGGCGTTCGTCTACAACTCGATGTCCGACGGCGAGCTCGACGAGGGCTCCACCTGGGAGGCGGCGATGGGCGCCGCGCACCACGGCCTGGACAACCTCGTCTGCCTGATCGACATCAACAACCAGCAGGCCGACGGCCCCTCGACCAAGGTGATGGGCTTCGAGCCGCTGGCCGACAAGTGGGCCGCGTTCGGCTGGCACGTGCAGCGCGTCGACGGCAACGACCTGCCGGCGGTGCTGGCCGCCTTCGACACGGCGCGCTCGCTGAAGGAGAAGAAGCCGCGCGTCATCCTGTTCGACACGCTGATGGGCAAGGGCGTGCCCTTCCTCGAGCAGCGCGAGAAGAACCACTTCATCCGCGTCGATCCGCCCGAGTGGCAGCAGGCGCTGCAGGTCCTGGACGGGACGCAACCCCAAGGAGTTCCGGCATGAGCGCCGTCGCCGGCAAGAAGCCGAAGCTGACCACCTCGGCGATGATCGCCTCGATCGCCTCCGAGGGGCAGCGCGTGAAGGCCGCGCCGTTCGGCAAGGCGCTGGTCGAGTACGCCGCGAACCGGCCCGAAGTCGTCGGGCTCAGCGCCGACCTGGCCAGGTACACCGACCTGCACCTCTTTGCGCAGGCCTATCCCGAGCGCTTCTTCCAGATGGGCATGGCCGAACAGCTGCTGATGGGCGCGGCCGGCGGCATGGCCAAGGAGGGGCTGGTTCCGTTCGCCACCACGTATGCCGTCTTCGGCACCCGGCGCGCCTACGACTTCATCCACCAGGTGATCGCCGAGGAGAACCTGAACGTCAAGATCTGCTGCGCGCTGCCGGGCCTGACCACCGGGTACGGCCCGAGCCACCAGGCCACCGAGGACCTGGCGATGATGCGCGCGATCCCGGGCCTGACGATCGTCGACCCCTGCGACGCGCTCGACATCGAACAGGCCGTGCCGCAGATCGCGCAGTGCAAGGGCCCCGTCTACATGCGCCTGTTGCGTGGCCAGGTGCCGCTGGTGCTGGACGAGGTGCCCGGCTACCGCTTCGAACTCGGCAAGGCCAAGGTGCTGCGCGAGGGCGCCGACGTGCTCGTCATCTCCAGCGGCATCCTGACGATGCGCGCGCTCGAGGTGGCACAGGACCTCGCGAACGACAGCATCGGCGTCGCCGTGCTCCACTGCCCGACGATCAAGCCGCTGGACGAGGCGGCGATCGTGGAGGCGGTGCGCTACCAGCACCGGCTGGTCGTCGTCGCCGAGAACCATTCGGTGGTCGGCGGGCTCGGCGAGGCGGTGGCCGCCGCGCTGCTGCGCCATCGCGTGCAGCCGGCGGGCTTCCAGCTGGCCGGGCTGCCCGATGCATTCCTCGATGCCGGCGCGCTGCCGACGCTGCACGACCGCTACGGCATCAGCCGCGAGTCATTGGCCACGCGCATCAAGGGCTGGCTCGGCTGACCATGGCGACGCAACACGACGGCGCACTGGCCGACGCGATCCGGTTCCTGGCCATCGACGCCATCGTGCGGGCGGGCGAGGGCCACCAGGGCGTGCCGCTCGGCATGGCGGAGATCGCCACGGCGCTCTATGCGCGGCACCTGAAGTTCGATGCGAGCGATCCGGCCTGGCCTGACCGTGACCGCGTCGTCCTCTCGAACGGCCACGGCTCGATGCTGCTCTATGCGCTGCTGCACCTGACCGGCGTGGAGCGCATGGGCATCGACCAGGTCAGCACCTTCCGCGACTTCGGCTCCCGATGCGAAGGGCATCCCGAGCGCGACATCGACTCCGGCATCGAGGTGACGACGGGACCGCTGGGGCAGGGCATCGCGAACGCGATGGGCATGGCGATCGCGGAGGCGTGGCTCAACGCGCGCTACGGCGACGCGATCTGCAACCACCACACGTATGCGTTCGTCGGCGACGGCTGCCTGCAGGAGGGCATCGGGCAGGAGATGATCTCGCTGGCCGGCCACCTGCGGCTCGGCAAGCTGGTCCTGCTCTGGGACGACAACCGGATCACGGACGACGGCAGCACCGAGCTGTCGATCAGCGAGGACGTGGCGCAACGCTGCCGCGTCGCGGGCTGGCACGTCGTGGAAGTCGACGGCCATGACATCGAGGCGGTGTCGGCCGCGCTCGCCGAGGCGAAGGCCGACCCGCGGCCCTCGCTGCTGGCCTGCCGGACCGTGATCGCGCGCGGCATCGCCCGGCTGCAGGGGCAGCGTGGGGGCCACAGTGGCCGGCTCTTCGCCGAGGACGCCCAGGCCGCGCGCGAACGCCTGGGCTGGCCGCATGGGCCGTTCGAGGTTCCGGCGCAGGTGCTGGGTTCGTGGCGCGAAGCCGGTGCACGCCATCGCGGCGAGCGCGCCGCGTGGACGCAGCGCGTCGCCGGACTGCCGGCGGACCAGCGCGCCGAGTTCGATCGGCTGATGTCCGGCGGCCTGCCGGACGGATGGCGCGGCGTCCTCGCGCGGTACAAGCGCGACGCGCTCTCGCGCGAGCCGCTCGCCAGCGGCATCTTCATTTCCGGCGAGATCAACGACGCCCTCGTCGACCTCCTGCCCGAGCGCCTGGTCGGCTGCGCGGACCTCGAAGCGCCGACCAACCACAAGCGGCGCCTGGGCGCCTTCACGGCCGCCGATCGCACGGGCGCCTACATCCACTGCGGCGTGCGCGAGCACCTCATGGGCGCGATGGCCAACGGCATGGCCGCCCACGGAGGCGTCGTGCCGCTGGCCGTGACGTATCTCGCCTTCAGCGACTACGAACGTCCCGCGATGCGCATGGCGGCCCTGATGGGGCTGCCGGTCAAGTTCGTCTTCAGCCACGATTCGATCGGCATCGGCAAGAACGGACCCACGCACCAGCCGGTCGAGATCCTCGCGTCGCTGCGCGCCATGCCGAACATGCTGGTGCTGCGGCCCGCCGACGCGGTCGAGGCCGCGGAATGCTGGGAGATCGCCCTCGCGCGGCGCGACGGACCGTCCTCGCTCGTCTTCGCCCGCCAGGCGCTGCCGCATGTCCGGCGCCTCCACACCGATGCCAACCTGAGCGCCCGCGGCGCCTACGTCCTGCAGGAGGCCACGGGCGGCGAGCGCCGGGTCACGCTGATGGCGACCGGCTCGGAGGTGGCACTGGCCGTTGCCGCTCGCGAGTTGCTGCAGGCGAGCGGCACGCCCACCGCGGTGGTGTCCATGCCGAGTTGGGAGCTCTTCGAGGCGCAGGGTCCGGACTATCACGCTGCCGTGCTGGGCTCACCCGGAGGAGTACGCGTCGCCTGCGAAGCCGCGCTCCGGTTCGGCTGGGACCGTTGGCTGGGCGAGCGGGGCGGTTTCGTGGGCATGAAGGGATTCGGCGCGTCCGGACCCGCGGACGTCCTGTACCGGCACTTCGGCATCACGGCCGAGGCGATGGCGGCCGAGGCGCAGCGGCTGCTGCGCTTCGTGAATTGACGAGGCGAGGGGCGGCCCATGCGGCTCGCCCTTATGGGGGAACTTTGGAAGAGCGCTCCACCTGACACTGCTCGCTGTTCTCGATGGCGCAGGGCCCACTCGGGGCCGAATAAGGCATCCCGGAACAGCCGAGCAAATGCCAGACAGCCCATAGAACCAATGCAACCGATGTAGTGCGCATGGGGGCTCCTTTCGGGGGCGATGTCCAAGTTGTACCACTCACCCCGCCCTTGGCCGGTACAGCTCTGATAGTCGCAACCCATCAGGAATCGTCCGTGCATGATCGCGCCGGATGACGACATCCTCGCCGCTCCATCCGTTCGCCGTCGAAGCCATGCGCGCGCACGGCCTGCGCCCCGAGTTCAGCCCGCAGGCGCTGCAGGAAGCTGCCACGGCGCAGGCGGTCCCGCAGGAGCAGCGCGGCGAGATCCGCGACCTGCGCCGGCTGTGCTGGTTCTCCATCGACAACGACGACACCGCCGACCTCGACCAGCTGAGCATGGTCGAGCCGGTCGCCGGCGGCGCGGTGCGTTTGCGCGTGGCCGTGGCGGACGTCGACGCGATGGTGCCGCCGGGTGGCGCGGTGGACGCGCATGCGGACGCGAACACGACGTCGGTGTACACGGCGGCAGGCGTTTTCCCCATGCTCCCGGAAGTCCTGTCCACCGACCGCACCTCCTTGCACGAAGGGCAGGAGCGGCTGTCCGTGATCGTCGACATGCTGGTGCAAGCCGACGGCAGCGTGACCGCGTCCGAGTTGTACCGCGCCACGGTGGTCAATCACGCCAAGCTCACCTATGACCGCGTGTCGCGGTGGCTCGATGGAGAGGCGGACGCGCTGCCGCAACTCGCCGCCGTGCCCGGTCTCGAGCAGCAGTTGCGGGTGAACGATGCGGTGGCCACGCAGTTGCGGCAGTGGCGCCAGCGCCGCGGCGCGCTGAACGTCACCACCATCTCCGCGCGTCCCGTGTTCCGGGACGGCCGTTTGGTCGACCTGCGGCCGGACGAGAAGAACCGGGCGAAGGACCTCATCGCCGATCTCATGATCGCGGTGAATGCCGCGACGGCACGCTTCCTGGCGCAGCGGGGCTACCCGTCGCTGCGCAGGTTCCTGCAGTCGCCTCGGCGCTGGGACCGCATCGAGGCCCTGGCGGCGGGTCACGGCGTGACGCTGCCCACGGAACCCGATCCGGTGGCGCTCGATCGCTTCCTGTGCCAGCGGCGGCAGGCCGATCCCGCGGGCTTCGCGGACCTCTCGCTGCGCATCGTGAAGATGCTCGGCCCCGGCTCCTATGTCGCGGCCGCGCCGGGGGCCAGGGATCTCGGCCACTTCGGCCTGGCCGTCAGTGACTACGCGCATTCCACCGCACCCAACCGGCGCTTCCCCGACCTGGTGACGCAGCGCCTGCTGAAGGCCGCGCTCGCCGGCGATGCGACGCCCTACGAACTGGACACGCTGGAGCAGATCGCCCGCCACTGCACCCTGCAGGAAGACAGCGCCGCCAAGGTCGAGCGCCAGGTGCTGAAGGCCGCCGCCGCCTGGCTGCTGCAGGACCGCATCGGCACGACCTTCGATGCCATCGTCACCGGCGCTTCGCCCAAGGCCACCTATGTCCGTATCGCGCGGCCGCTGGTCGAGGGGCGGCTGGTCCGTGGCCACGAGGGTGCGGATGTCGGCGACGCGCTCCCGGTGCGGTTGGTGGCAGTCGATGCCGCGCAAGGCTTCATCGACTTCGAGCGGGCCCGGCCCGGAGACTCCTGACGCCGCACTGAACGTGCAGCGCACCGCCCTCGCACGTTATGCGGAGCGGACCTGCTCCACCACCCGGGCCTGCGCGAGCGGCGTCGTGCCTATCAACAGATGAAACGCCGTGCCTGGAACCAGCTGGCGCAACGCCACAGAAGGGACGAGGCACTCCAGGGCGAGCTCCTGCGGCGCATCGGCGAGCCACTGCGACAGCGGCGCCGCCGACCGGACGGTGAAGGCGTGGCCACCGACGAGGGCCGTGCAGCGCTGCTCCAGCGGGTCGAGCTCGGCCAGGCAATCGGCGGGCACTGCCACGCTGCCCAGGTGCGCTTGTAGCTGCGCGGAGAACGGGGCCCCGGGCGGGAACTCCGTAGGACGGGGCTTGGCCGACGGGATCTTGCGCAGCAGGTAAGCCACGAGATTGCCGACGGCGGGCAGCCACAGCACCAGCAGCAGCGTGCCGACGTCGCGCAGGGTGGACGGGTCGGGCGCCTGGTGGCGGATCACGCCGCCCGCGCATGCCAGCCCCAGCAGGACCGCCATCACAAGGCGGCGACGGAAGGGGGTGACGATCAACGGCATGGCCTGATTGTGGCGCACGGCGCGCCCGCTCCCCGGCCTGCCGCGGCCCAGCGCGGCCAGGCCGCCGGCGCTCACTTGCGCGGATTGCCGTGCAGGCAGCTGACCAGGTCGTCGATGTTCAGCGGCTTGACGAAGTGGAAGTCGAAGCCCGCTTCCAGGGCCAGCGCCTTGTCCGTGTACTGGCCCCAGCCGGTCAGGGCGATGAGGGTCGGCCTGTCTTCCGGCATCGCGGCACGGATGGCCCGCGCGGCTTCATAGCCGTTCATCGCCGGCATCCCGATGTCCATGACGACCGCTTCAGGGCGCTGTTTCCGGACCGCGGCCACGGCCTGGGCCCCGTCGTGCGCGACCTCCACCGATGCGCCTTGCAAGGTGAGGAGGGCGCCGAGCGTGCTGGCGGCATCCACGTTGTCGTCCACCACCAGGATGCTGCGGTTCAGGCGAGCGCCTTGCGAGCCCGGCGTGGCCGGCTGCAAGCCGGGGGGCTCCACCACGACCGGGACGCTGAGCACGAACTCGCTGCCGCGGCCGGGGCCGTCGCTGCTGGCGGTGAGCGTCCCGCAGTGCATCTCGGCGAATGCGCGGGTGAGGTGGAGCCCGAGTCCCAGTCCGGTCGTCGGCTCGCCGACCGAGCGCGACTGCGAGAACATGCTGAAGATGCGCCCGAGGAACTCCGGCTCCAGGCCCTTGCCGTTGTCGCGCACCACGAACTCGGCCATCGGCGGCGCGACCTTCACCGACAGGGTGATCTCCCCCGAGGGCGGCGTGAACTTGGCGGCGTTCACCAGCAGGTTGGCGACGCACTGCACCAGGCGCACGTGATCGGCGTACAGGTCCACGGGTTCCGCCGGAGCATGGACGGCGAGCCGGTGCGCCTTGGCCGTGATGCCCTCCTGCGCGATCTCGACCGCATGCTGGATCACCTTGTCGACGCTCGTCACCGTGCGCTGAAGTTCCAGCTTGCCGTTGGTGATGCGGGCGATGTCCAGCAGGTCGTCCACCAGGCGCTTCAGGTGGCTGACCTGGCGCTCCACGATGCCGGTGAGCTTGTCGGTCTGCGGCGAAGGGTGCTGTCGCTGCAGGATGGCCATCGCGTTGTGGATGGGCGCGAGCGGATTGCGCAGCTCGTGCGCCAGCGTGGCCAGGAATTCGTCCTTGCGCTGGTTGAGCGCGCGCATCTCGTACTGGCGGTCGCGCGCGCGCAAGGCCGAGCGCGCGGCGCTGATCAACGCCATCGTGCGCACGGGGCGCTCGAGCAGCGTCACGTTGCCCAGCTTCTCGGTCGCGCGCTGCGCCTCCAGCGAATCGGCCCCGTGCTTGGCCAGCAGCAGGATCGGAAGGTCGGACCAGGGCGGCTGCTGCTGCAGGTATTCCGAGAGCACCACCAGGGTCGGTGGGCTGAGGGTCTCCTCGCTCAGCATCAGCGCGCCGGTGCCGAGCCGAAGTTCCTGCGCCAGTTTCACCGGCGTGTCGCAATGGCTCACGTCGAGCGACGCGGCCCGGAGAACCTTCTCCACCAGCGCCGCGTCACGCCCCGGCGGCCCGTAGACGACGATGCGGCGTTCCATCACGCCTTCGTGTCCGGGACCTGGCCGCCGGCCAGCGACACCGGCACGCCGGTCAGCAGGCCGCGGTAGCCACGCAGGACGTCGCCCACCTCGATGCCGCGGCTGGACATCGAGAACGAGCGGATCGTCCGTTCATGGGCGCTGCCGCGCTTCTTGAAGACCGAGACAGCCTGCCGGATGAGCCCGTCGTCCTCGAAGTAGCGAAGCATCAGCACGTTGTCGGCGATGTAGCTCGCGTCCATCGCCGAGGACATCGGGCCGCCCAACATGCCCTGCTGCACGCCCACCAGCAGCGTCATCACCTGGTGCTGGCCCAGGTAGGTGAGCAACTCGTGCAGGTGCGTGGTGAGGAACCGCTCGTCGGGCACCGCGTTGAGGTAGCCGTTGAGGCTGTCGATCACCACCACCTTCGCGCCCGCGTCCGCCGCCGCGCACACCGCGGCGGAGAACTGTCCCGGCGAGAGCTCGGCGGGGTCCACCTGCTGGACGGTGAGAACGCCCGAGTCCATCGACTCGCGCAGGCGCAGGTTCAGGCCGTCGCTGCGGTGGAGCATGTTGCTGGCGGATTCCTCGAACAGGAACATCGCCGCGCGCTCGCCGCGTGCATTGGCCGCGGCCACGAAGTGCGCGGCGAGCGAGGACTTGCCGGTGCCGGGCGGGCCGACGATCAGCGTGCTGGTGCCCTGCTCGATGCCGCCCCCGAGCAGCAGGTCGAGCTTGGGCAGCCCGGTGCTCTTCTGCTCGCGTTCCGTGATGCCGCGCGACTGCGCCGCGACGAGGCGTGGGTGGACCGAGAGGCCGCCGCGGACCAGGTTGTAATCGTGCAGGCCGCCCATGAAGCTGCGACCCCGGTACTTCACGATGCGGATGCGGCGGCGCTCCGCGCCGTATTCCTTGACCAGATGGTCGAGCTGGATCACGCCATGGGCGATGCTGCGCACCTGCAGGTCGCCCGAGGCCGACGCGGTGCGGTCGTCCAGCAGCAGCACGGTGCACTGCCGGTTGGAGAAGAACTGCTTGAGGGCCAGCACCTGCCTCCTGTAACGCAGCGGCGAATCGGCGAGCAGCTGCAGTTCGGAGAGCGAATCGAGCACGATGCGGCTTGGCTTGAGATCCTCGACCACGCCGAGGATGAGCTTGAGCGTGCTGGCCATCTCCACCTCGGACGGATGGAAGGTGGTGTACTGCTGCTCGGCGGCCAGCAGGTCTTCGGTCGGGAGCACCTCGTGGATGTGGATGCCGGCCACGTCGATGCCGTGCGACTCGGCGACCGCGGTGAGCTCCTCGCGGTTCTCGGCCAGGGTGATGTAGACCACGCTCTCGCCGGACTGCACGCCTGCGTTGAGGAACTGGAGACCCGTGGTGGTCTTTCCCGTCCCGGGCTCGCCTTCCACCAGGTAGATGCGGTGAGGCGTCAGCCCGCCGCCGAGGATCACGTCCAGCCCTGGAATTCCGGTTGAAAGGAGATCGGCTGGGCCTGCGAGCTTCATGGATGCGCCTTTCAAGAACCCGAGCGCGCTTGCCCGGGTAATACACTGCAGCCCGTCAGGGCATCTCATGCTAACAGCGGGGCGAATCGCCGGCGAAGCCCGTGTACTGCTCAGCTGCGCGAACTCGAGCGCCGAGCCGCGTACGGGGGAGCCAGGCAGAGGCACCCACCCATTGATCACGGCAGGCTCGAGCGGTACGTTCCGCCATGCCTTCACGACACTCCGCAGGAGACGAAGTGGACCTTCCAGCGCACCAGCTGACGATGACGGTGCTCATGACACCGGACACCGCGAACTTTTCCGGGAACGTTCATGGGGGGCACCTGCTGAAGTGGCTCGACCAGGTCGCCTACGCCTGCGCCAGCCGGTACGCGGCCCGCTACGTGGTGACGGTGTCCGTCGACCAGGTCACCTTCCGCCAGCCGATCTTCGTGGGCGAGCTGGTGACCTTCCTCGCGAGCGTGAACTACACCGGCACCAGCTCGATGGAGATCGGTATCAAGGTGCTTGCGCAGGACATCCGCAGCCAGGACGTGCGGCACGTCAACAGCTGCTTCTTCACCATGGTCGCGGTCGGCGACGACCGCAAGCCCGTGCCCGTGCCGCCCCTGCGGCCGTTCTCGCCGGAGGAGAAGCGGCGATGCGAAGCCGCGAAGCTGCGCAAGTCGCTGCGGCGGGAAATGGCCGAGCGTTTCGAGGCCGTGAAGCCGCTCGCCGAGTGAGGGACTCGCCTTCCGGGGGGCTTCATGCCGCGCCGGACTTGACCGTGCAGCGCGCGCCGCGCCAGCGGCCGGTGGCGACCAGGGTCGTCATCGTTTCATGAAGCAGCGACTGCACCGCCCGCAGCGCGGGTGACAGCGGCGCGTCCGTGGCCATCGCCACCGCGATCGCGCGGGTCAGCGTCGGCTTGTGGATCCGTGCGCGGGGAACCACGGACTCGGGCAGGTCCGCGATCGTGGACCAGGGCAGCACGGTCGCGCCCAGTCCCGCCATCGCGAGCTGGAGCATGGTGTGCGGCGAAGTCACTTCCGCCCGCACCGTCAACTCGATCTTCTCCGCGAGGCAGGCGGCATCCAGCACCGTGCGCAGGCTGTTCGGACGCGCGGGGATCACCATGGGACGGCGCGCCAAGGTCCGCAGGGCGATCTGCGCGCCGCAGTCCGGAACGCCCACCGCATAGAGGTCCTCTTCGACCAGCACGGTCGCCTGCATGCCCTTGATGACGTTCTCGCGGAAGAGGACGGCGACGTCGAGCTTGCCCCGCAGCAGCAGCTCACCGAGCTGCACGCTCGGGCTCTCGTCGATGCCAAGGGTGATGTCGGGGAATCGCTCGCGCGCCGTGCTGACCAGCGGGACCGCCAGCATCGCGCCGGCGCTGACCGGCATGCCGACGACGACATGCCCGGCCGGCGCGCTGGTGAGCTCGTTGCCGAGCGATTGCAGCGACTCCAGGTGCTTGAGCGCGACGATGGCCCGCCGGCAGAACTCCAGCCCGGCTTCCGTCGGCACCACGCCGCGGGAACTGCGGCTCAGCAGCTGGCAGCCGGCGCCTTCCTCGAGCTGCTGCACTTGCGCGCTGAGGGCGGGCTGCGCGATGTGCAGGGTCTGGGCGGCGCGGGAGATGCTGCCGAGTTCAGCGACGGTGAGGAAGTTTCGAAGTCGTCGTACGTCCATCGGAAGGGCCGGCCATCGTTTTCGGCGATAGCGGCAGCAGAAAACTGTATTTCAGAGTATGCCCCGGCTTTCCTACCATTCCCTGCATCAGGGGCCACCTCGAGTCCCATCGACCAGGAGACAAGATGCAATTCACCCCGATCTGGGCGCGGCTCCTCGCGGCCGCCGCGATCTGTGCCTGCACGCTGGGCGTGCATGCCGAAACCTTTCCTTCCAAGCCGCTGCGGATCATGGTGATCGTCGCGCCGGGGGGCAGCGCCGACGCGGTGGCCCGCCTGGTGGGGGACAAGCTGTCCGCGCGCCTGAAACAGCCCGTGCTCGTGGAGAACAGGCCGGGCGCGGGCGGCAACGTGGCGACCCAGGCCGTGCTCAAGTCCGGAGCGGACGGCTACACCCTGCTGCTCACCGCCAACAACCACACCATCAATCCTTCGCTGTTCGCCAATGCCGGCTACGCCATCGACGACTTCACCGGTGTCGCGGAACTCATGGAAGGGCCGTCGGTGATCGCCGTCGGCGCCGATTCGCCCTACAAGACCCTGCCGGACCTTCTCGCCGCCGCCCGCGGCAACCCGGGCAAGATCGCCTACGGGAGCGCCGGCATCGGCCTTCCGAGCCATGTGGCGGGCGAGCTGCTGCAGCGGGCCGCCGACGTGAAGCTGGTCCACGTCGCCTACCGCGGCTCGGGACCGTCGATCACCGACGCGATCGGCGGCCAGGTGCCGGTGGTGATCTCGTCGCTGGTGGCGGCGATGCCGCACATCCAGTCCGGCAAGCTGCGCGCGCTCGCCGTCACGTCGGCCAAGCGCTGGCCCAGCCTGCCCAACGTGCCCGCCGCGGCGGAGGCCGGGCTGTCCGGGTACGAACACATGACGTGGCTGGGTCTCTTCACGCCGCGCGGCACGCCCGAGGACGTGGTGCAGAAGCTCCACAAGGAAGTGCGTGCGGTTCTGGCCCAGCCGGACCTGAAGGACAAGGTGGCCGGACTGGGAGGCGACGTGCCGCAGAAGTCCGCGGAGGAGTTCGACGCCATGATCAGGAAGGACCACGCGTCTTCCACCAGGCTGGTGGTCGACAGCAACCTCAAGGCGCAGTGATGGACATGAGCGCATGCTCCGTGGGCCGGCCGCTCGAAGGCGTCAAGGTCCTGGAACTCGCGCAGGTCATGGCGGGCCCCGTGGCCGGCCTGATGCTCGCGGACCTGGGCGCGGACGTGATCAAGGTCGAGAAGTTTCCGGGCGGCGACGACTCGCGTGGCTTCTCGTCCAGCACGATCGGCGGAACGCCGCCGTCCTTCGAGGTCCTGAACCGGGGCAAGCGGTCCATCGCCGTCGACCTGAAGAAGCCCGAGGGCCGCGAGATCCTGCGGCGCCTGGCGGCACAGGCCGACGTCGTCACGGAGAACTTCCGTCCGGGGACCATGGCCAAGCTGGGCCTCGACGCGATGGCGCTGCGGGAGATCAATCCGCAGCTGATCTACTGCTCGATCACGGGGTATGGCCGGAAGGGACCGCTGGCCGATCGCGGCGGCTTCGACCTCATCCTGCAGGCGTTCTGCGGCCTGATCAGCGTGACGGGGGAACCCGGACGGCCGGGCGTGAAGCCGGGCGTCTCGATCGCCGACGTGAACGCGGGCATCCTCGGTGCGATGGGGGTGCTGGCGGCCTACATCCACCGCCTGCGCACGGGCCGGGGGCAGTGGGTGGAAACCTCGCTCCTGCAGGCCTCCATGCAGCAGCTGTACTGGTATGCCGCGCTGTATTTCTCGGGCCGCCCCGTTCCGCAGCGCATGGGAACGGCCCACCCGATCATCGCGCCCTACCAGACCTACCCGTGCGACGACGGTGACCTGGCGGTGGGCGGGGCCAACGAGTCGAACTGGGTGCGCATCACCGAGGTCGTCGGCCATCCCGAATGGCAGCAGGACCCGCGCTTTCGCGATGCGGCGGCACGGCAGTCCAACCGCGAGGCCCTCCACGACTGCATGGCCGCGGCGCTGGCCGGCGGAACCCGCGCGCAGTGGGAGCGCAGGTTGTCGCAGGCCGGCGTCCCGGCGAGCCCGGTGAACAGCGTGCAGGAAGCCCTGGACCATCCGCAGGCCCGCGCGATGGACATGGTGATCGGTGCCGGGACGGTGGGCGACGGAAAGCGCGACATGATCGGATTGCCGCTGCATTTCGACGGCGTCAACCAGCCCAACACCGGCGCGGCGCCCCGGCTGGGTGCGCAGACGCGCGAAGTCCTGTCCTCGTTCGGCTTCTCGCCGGATGAGATCGGTCAACTGCTGGCGAAAGGGGCCGCATGGCAGCCGGCGCAGGAAGAAGAGGTGCAAGCATGAGTGGAACCGTCCGGGTCGAATACGCGCCGCATCGCGCCACGGTGTGGCTGGACAACACGGCGCGCCGCAACGCCATCACCCGTGCCATGTGGATCGAGCTCGCGCGCGTCTTCCGGGAACTGCCGCGGGACGAGCAATTGCGCTGCATCGTGCTGCGCGGCGCGGGAACCGAGGCCTTCGGAAGCGGCGCGGACATCTCCGAGTTCTCGCAGGTGCGCGCGGACGTCGCGCAAGCTCGCAGCTTCGCCGAACAGACGCACGCGGCATTCCACGCGGTTCGTGACTGTCCGATCCCGATCGTCGCGGCCATCCGCGGCGCTTGCGTCGGCGGCGCGCTCGAAATGGCGGCGTTCTGCGACTTGAGGATCGCCGCCGAAGACAGCCGCTTCGGCGTGCCGGTCGCGCGGCTCGGTGCCGTGCTGGCCTATCCGGAGATGGAAGGGCTGGTCCGGCTGGTGGGACCGAATGGCGCGCTGGAGGTCGTCCTGGAGGGCCGGATCATCGGTGCGGCCGAGGCGCTTTCCAAGGGCATGGTCAACCGGGTGGTGCCCGTCGACGCCTTCGAGGACGAGGTGGAAGCCACGGTGCAGCGCGTGTGCGCCGGGGCGCCGCTGTCGGCCCGCTGGCACAAGAAGTTCGTCGCCAAGCTGCGCGATCGCGTGCCGTTGACCGCCGCCGACATCGAAGAGGGCTACGCCTGCTTCGACACGGAGGACTACCGGATCGGCTACAGCACCTTCCTCGAGAAGGTGCCACCCAGGTTCGTGGGCCGGTGATCGCGGAGGCCGTCTCGAAGCACTCGTGCGCGGGGTACATTGCGTGTGTCGCGTCACACGAAACCAGATGTCCAACCTCCGCGCGCTCTCCCTGTTCGAAGTTCGCGTTCTCGGCGTGCTGGCCGAGAAGCAACGCACGGTGCCCGACAGCTATCCGCTGACGCTCAATTCCCTCGTCTCCGGATGCAACCAGAAGACGAGCCGCAACCCGATCATCGAAGTCTCCGAAGCCGAGGCGCAGGCCACCCTGGACAGCCTCAAGGCCCTGAGCCTCGTGACCGAATCGAGCGGCGGACGCGTCTATCGCTACGGGCACAACCTCGACGGTGTGCTGAAGATCCCCTCGCAGTCGATCGCGCTGCTCACCGTGTTGATGCTGCGAGGGCCGCAAACGCCGGGCGAGCTCCGGATCGCGTCGGAGCGCATGCACAACTTCGCCGACATCTCTTCCGTCGAAGCCTTCCTGGAGGAGCTGGCCGACCGTGCGGCCGGCGCCCTGGTCCGCAAGCTTCCGCGGCTTCCCGGCGCGCGGGAAAGCCGATGGACGCACCTGCTGGGCGGTGAGCCGGCAGGTGGCGAGACCGCGGGCCTCATCGACGCCGGCACCGAAGACCTCTCCCTGGGCGAAGTCGCGGCCTTGAAGGCCCATGTGGCGCGACTCGAGGCCGAACTCGCCGACGTGAAGGCGCTTCTCGCCCGTGTTTGCTCCGAGCTGGGGATCAATGGGCCGGGCTGACCGATTCGCCTAACCACGAGGTGAGGTCAGGGTCATCAGGATATCGGCGTACCAGGCACAGTTGAGGCCCAGGGATTCGTCCTGGACCGTGTCGCGCCCGCCCATGTCCATCCGGGAGGAGTGCACTCCCAGGAGCGCCCACGGCATCTCGGAAGGACCCGCCAACCTGGTCAGAACGGGGCTGCCACTCGAGCCTCGGTGCGCTCGGCCGTCGGTGAGAAAGTAGCCCTGGCGCTGGAAGCGCAAGCCGAACGCGGATGCAATGATCGCGTGCCTGGCCACGGGTAGATGATGGACCGTGTCGTGGAACCCCAGCGGATAGCCCAGGAGAACGAGCGGCGTCCCGATGTGGGCGCAGTGGAGCTCCTGCAGAAGGTTCTCGGGCGTGAACCATCGGATGTGCGCGTCCGCGGGAAGAAAGGCCTGGTCGATCTGAAGGACCGCTACGTCGATGGCGCCCGCCGAGTCCTGGCCTTGTTGCCATTGGGCTGTCCGGTCGCGAAACAGCAGGCACGAGTAGACCGTGTACCTGGAGAGGTCGCGCTCGTCGGTGTGCAGGATCAGTTCGAGGCGATCAGGTGAATGGCCATTCGGTTCGTCCGACAGGACGTGCCGGCTCGTCACCACGTACAGACGCTCGTCGCGCTTGAAGAAGAAGCCGGTCGCCCGTGTAAGCAAGGCATCGCCCGCATAGGTGGCAAGCTGTGTTGTCGTGAGAAGCAGCGGTTCAACCTCCATGAGCGCCTCCTTGGCTGCACGATGATGCTCTCTTGATCGGGGCCGTGCTCAAATCCCCCACTTCCATCGACTTGCCCATCCCATGCCCAAGATTTCTTCGCCACGCCGGGTGCTTGCCCGGTTCGCCCTGGCTTGCGGCCTCGCCGCCGCCCTCTGCGCCCCGGCGCATGCGGCCTGGCCTGACCGGCCCATCCGCTTCGTCGTGCCGTTCCCCACCGGACAGGCGACCGACATCTTCGCCCGCGCGCTCGCGGAGCAGCTGGGCAAGCGGCTGGGCCAGCCGGTCGTGGTCGAGAACAAGGCCGGGGCAGGCAGCAACATCGGCACCGAGTACGTGGTACGTGCGGCAGCCGACGGATACACGCTGCTCGTGGCCGGCAGCGCGATGGCGGTCAACCAGACCCTTTATCCGAAACTCAGTTTCGATCCGTCGAAAGACCTGGTCGGGATCTCGCTGGTGGCCAAGGTGCCGCTCGTCTTTCTCGCCACGCCGGCGTCCGGCATCACTTCCATGAAGGAGCTGGCGGCCCAGGCGAAAGCCCAGCCCGGCAAGCTCAACTACGCCAGCGCCGGCATCGGTGGCACGCAGCATCTCTCGGGCGAGCTGTTCAAGTCCATGGCGGGGCTGTACATCACGCACATCCCTTATCGGGGCAGCGGCCCGGCCCAGACCGACTTCCTCGGCAACCAGGTGCCGCTGATGGTCGACTCCGTCACCGCGGCGCTGCCTCACATCCAGGCCGGTCGTGCGGTGCCGCTGGCGGTGACGTCAGCGCAACGCTCGGCGCTGCTGCCGAACGTCCCGAGCGTGGCGGAGTCCGGCGTGGCGGGCGTGAAGGGATTCGAAGCCGTGGGATGGCTCGGCCTGATGGCGCCGCGCGGAACCCCTGCCGAAGTGATCGCGCGCCTGCAGCAGGAAGTGAACGACATCCTGCGCAGCGACGCCATGGCGCGCTTCATCCGCGAGCGCGGCTCCGAACCTGCGCCCACCACGGGTCCCGAAATGGACAAGTTCGTCGCCTCGGAAATCCGCAAGTGGGGACAGGCGGTGAAGATCTCCGGCGCCAAGCCGGAGTAGCGGTACCGGGCCCGGTCTCGCGCTTCGGGCCTTTCGCCCTGGACGCAGGGCGCGCCGAACTGCGGTGCAACGAGGTCACCGTCGCGTTGCGGCCCAAGACCTTCGCCTTGCCCTCCTACTTCGCGGAGCCTCCGGGACGTGGCAACCGCCGCGGAGCCACGCTTGCAGCCGCTTCGCGACCGCTGTTTCGAAGGACTCGCGAAGGCCGGGCTGCCGGAGTGAGCAGCGGAACGGCCGAGGCCGCTCATTCCGGGTGTGCTACGCGCGACGGGCGAGCGAGACCAGGGCCAGATAGTCCGAGCGGGTCTGCGGCAGGACGGCACCCACCAGCTGCTCGTACGAAGTGCGATGGCGCGCGAGCATGCGGGCCGAGGCCACGGACTTCGACCGGCAGAACCAGTGGCAGGTGTGTTGCATCAGGAGCATCTCGGCCGAAATCGCGAACGCGCGATCCCTCGCCGACCCTGCGGCTGGTTCGTCGATGGCTCGGCAGATGCCCCGTGCGTGGACACGGAGTGCTTCGCGCATGTCGAAGGAACCGGCGAAAGCCGACGACAACGGAAGCCAGATCGGCAGCTTGCTCACGCGGGTGGCCGCGGGGTCGGCAGCCGCGAAGTCGCTCGCGAGCTGGCGCATCTGCCTGCACAACGCCTGCTCGGTCGTTCGCAACAGGTTCCAGACCTGTTCGCGCCGGCCGGGATCGGCCTCGCCCAAGGCGCGCAGGAAACCCTCGGTCAGGGATTCGATGCTCTTCTCGATGCCGTGGCCCGCGAGGAACCGGGCGAGGAGGGCGATGCGCTGTTGCTGCACCTTCGCCCTGGCCATCCAGAAGACGGCCAGCACCATCGCAAGTGTCAGTAGGAAATCCACTGCGCGATCGTACACAGGGGGACGGGCGCTACCCCTCCGCGGCATCCGCCCACCGCCGCAGCCGTGCGGGATCCCGCACGACCAGCGCCCCTTCCTCCCTGCGGATCACCTCGGCGCGCGTCAACTCGCCCAGCTGCTCGTTCACCCGCTGGCGCGAGCACCCCAGCAGCTCGGCCAACAGGCCCTGCCGCACGCGCACGCCGATGCGCACCTCGCCCCCGCGACACGGCACGCCGTGCGTGCGCGCCAGCTGCAGCAGCTGCCGGCCCAGCCGCGCGCGCAGGCCGAGGCTGGCCAGCTCTTCCACCACGTTGAACACCTGGCGCAGGCGAAGCGCCTGCAGTCGCATCAAGGCGGGAAACAGCGAGGGGTGCAGCTCGAGGGTGCGTTTCAGGTCCGTCCGGCTCACCGCGACGACGCGGGTCTCACCGTGGGCCTGGGCGTCGTGCGTGCGCAGATCCTGCGGCGACAGCGGTGGATCACCGAACCAGCGCCCGGGGCCGACTATCGTCAGCGTCAGGGGCCGGCCGTTGGCGGCGGCGCTGGAGATGCGCACCGCCCCGCTCGCGCAGGCGAGCCAGGCCTCGGTCGGGTCGCCACGACGGAAGATCGTGTCGCCATGCGCGTGATGCCGCACCTGCATGACCCGCAGCAGGTCGTGGCGCACCGCCGGCGCCAGCGTGCCGAACCAGCCGCTGCCGGCAACGGCCACCCGCGGATCTGACGCGACGTCCGGAGCGCGGGACATCCCCGGCTCACTGTGCGGCAATGCCGGCGACCTTCATCATCATCTCGGTCAGCGCGATCTCCGACTGCAGGCTGCGCGCGTACTCGTCGGACTTGCTGGCCACCACCGCGGCGCCGTTGGCTTCCAGCCTCGCGCGCACGGCCGGGTCGGCCAACGCCTTCTCCAGCGCCTCGCTCACGCGCTGGACGATGGGCGCGGGCGTGCCGGCCGGCAGCGAGAGGCCACCGAAGGACACCAGCGTCACGCCGGGGATGCCGGCTTCGGCCAACGTGGGCACGTCGGGCAGGCGCGGGTTGCGCGTCGGTGCGGTGATCGCAAGCGCCTTCAGCTTGCCGCCCGCGATGTGCGGCAATGAGACCGAGCTGATGGTCAGGGCGAAGTCCACCTGCTTGCCCAGCACCGCGTTCGCGGATTCGGACGCGCCCTTGTAAGGGACGTGCAGCGCCTGCACGCCGGTGCTCTTGAGGATCAGTTCGGCGCCCATGTGTGCCGGGGTGCCGACTCCGCCCGACGCGTAGGACAGCTTGCCCGGTTGCCTGCGCGCGCGCTCGATCAGTTCCTTGGCCGTTTGGATGCCCGAATCGGCGGCGACCACCAGCACCACATCCGAACGCGTGATGCCGCCGACATGGATGAAGTCCTTCATCACGTCATAGCCGGGCTTCCGGTACATGCGCATGTTTGTCGCCATGGGCGTCGCGGAGTACACCCACGTGTAGCCGTCGGCCGGCGCGCGGGCGGCGATCTGTGCGCCCAGGTTGCCGGCGGCGCCGCCCTTGTTCTCCACCACGACCGGCTGCCTGAGGGTGTCCGAGAGCGCTTCCGCGGCGATGCGCACCGTGATGTCCGGGGCCGTGCCGGCCAGGTAGGGGACGATCCACTTGATGGGGCGCGACGGGTAGGGCTCCTGTGCCATGGCGGAGCCACCGAATGCCAGGCCGGCGGCCGCCAGCACCAGGCTGCGTCTGTTGAGGTTCTGCATGCTTGTCTCTCTCTCCTGGTTCGTGGGTGTCAGCGCACTGCCTGGCCAAGCAACTCGCGGGCGATGGTGTTGCGCTGGATCTCGCTGGTGCCCGTCAGCACGCGGTACATGCGCAGCAGCCGGAAGAGGAACTCGACGCGGCTGCCCTGCACGATGCCTTCCCCGCCGTGCACCTGCACCGCCCGGTCGGCGATGCGGAACGCGGTTTCCGAGCAGAACAGCTTGGCCATGGAGGCTTCGGCGCGCGCCTCGCCACCCTGGTCCAGCGTGCGCGCCACACTCAGCATGAGAGCACGCGCGGCGGCCAGTTCGGTCGCCATGTCGGCCAGCTGGTGCTGCACCGCCTGGAAGGCGCCGATAGGCTGCCCGAACTGTCGGCGGCGCGCAGCGTGCGCCAGCGAATCCTCCAGCGCCAGCCGCGCCAATCCCAGCATGGCCGGGCAGTGCAGGAGGCGGTTGACCGTGATGCGGCCCAGCGCCAGCGCCAGGCCGCGGCCACGCTCGCCGACCTGGTTGCTCGCCGGGATGCGGCAGTCGGTCAGCACGATGTTGCCGGTATGGGACTGGCCGGCCATGGTCTTGTAGCCCGCTTCCACATGGAAGCCTTCGCGCTCACGCTCCACGAAAAACGCGGTGGTCTCCCGCGCGGAGGGGTCCTCGCTGGTGGAGCAGATGATCACGGCGAAGTCGCAGAAGGGCGATCCCGAGATGAAGCGCTTGGTGCCGTTCAGCACGAAGCTGTCGCCGTCCCGCG
>Ga0247820_10000290_pt1 | contig 25887 bp, 25 predicted proteins | sample 13C_Glucose_Day1_2_FD_192480 | JGI IMG/M metagenome (GOLD analysis project Ga0247820, IMG submission 192480) | Soil microbial communities from agricultural site in Penn Yan, New York, United States - 13C_Glucose_Day14 | ecosystem: Environmental > Terrestrial > Soil > Agricultural land | place...
CGGGTGATGTGACCGAGAATGTCCACCCTGACGCGTGGCGCCAGTGCTGTCCTCACGGCCGAAACCGTGGTCTTCAGTGGTGGAGTCTACCCCGGGACCGGCCTGCTTCGAGCGGGGCTTTCGCCTCCACCTCGGTGGTGTCCGTTCCTCCCTGTCGGGCTGACGTAGAGAACAGTAGAGGGAGGTTCGCGCCAATGCCAAATCCGCAGGTCAGCGGCCTGCGGAGCAGAAAAGGGCCGTCCCCGGTGCGGGGGACGGCCCTCTCCTGGTTCGTGGTCGGTGCGGCCGAGGCCGGGGCGCACTGCCGCAGGCGTCAGGTCCGCCGCCTGCCGGCGGCGAGGGTCTTGCGGCCGCGGCGCAGCAGGGCGACCTGTCCGTGCAGGAAGTCCGACTCCCCCAGGACGGCTTCGGCGTCGGTGATCTTGACGTTGTTGAGCGATGCCCCGCCGTCCCCGATCGCTCGGCGGGCCGCGTTGCGGGAGTCCACCAGACCGACCGCGACGAGGGCATCGGTCAGCGTCGTCCCCACCGACACCTCACCCCCGGGGAGCTCGGCGGTGGCGTCCGTGAGGGTGCGGGCGTCGAGCGCGTGGACGTCGCCCTTGCCGAAGAGGGCCTCGGAGGCAGCCTGCACTGCGGCGGTGTGGGCCGGGCCGTGCACCAGCGTCGTCACCGCGGCGGCAAGGGCCCGCTGGGCCTCCCGCAGGAACGGCTTCTCGGCGAGGGACCTCTCGAGCGCGTCGATCTCGTCGGGCCCCTTGTCGGTGAAAACCCTCAGGTAGGAGATCACCGAGGCGTCCTCGGCGTTGATCCAGAACTGGTAGAAGGCGTAGGGCGACATCATGTCGGGGTCCAGCCAGACCGTGCCGCTCTCGGTCTTGCCGAACTTCGAGCCGTCGGCCTTCGTGACCAGCGGGGTCGTCAGCAGGTGCACGTGCCTGCCCTCGACCCGGTGGATCAGGTCGGCACCGGCGGTCAGGTTGCCCCACTGGTCCGCTCCCCCGGTCTGCAGCGTGCAGCCGAACTCCCTGAACAGGTGGAGGTAGTCCAGCCCCTGCAGCAGCTGGTAGCTGAACTCGGTGTACGAGATGCCCTGCTCGGTGTTGAGCCGCGCCGAGATGGCGTCCTTCTTGATCATGTGGTTGACCCGGAAGTGCTTGCCCACGTCGCGCAGGAACTCCAGCGCAGTCATCGGCGCGGTCCAGTCGAGGTTGTTGACCATGACGGCCGCGTTCTCGCCCTCGAAGTCGAGGAACGGCTGCACCTGCTGCTGGATGCGCTTCACCCAGTCCGCCACGACCTCGGGGTCGTGCATGTCTCGCTCGGACGTCGACTTCGGGTCACCGATCAGGCCCGTGGAACCGCCGACGAGGCACAGCACCCGGTGGCCGGCGCGCTGGAGGTGACGCAGCGTGATGAGCTGGACGAGGTTCCCGATGTGCAGGCTCGGCGCGGTCGGGTCGAAGCCGCAATAGACGGTGATCGGCCCGTCGGCGAGTGCTCGGCGCAGCGCGGACTCGTCGGTGGTCTGCGCCACCAGCCCCCGCCACTGCAGCTCGTCGAGGATGTCGCTCACGGTCGTCATGCTCCTTCGTTCTCCGGTATGCCGGGTGCCCGGCACAGGTGCAAGCCTGCCCTATGCCTCAGCGCGCCTGCGACGCGGTTTCGCGGGACGGTACGCCGAGACGCTGCGCTCGCCGTCGAGGTAGAAGCGCCAGGGGTAGGAGGCTGCGTCCCCTCCCAGGCCGGCGACCCCCACCCGCGGACCCGTCCTGATCCGGCTCGCGGGCACGTGCTGGGTCGGCGCGTGGAAGGACGCGGGGCCGCCGACCTCGCAGGCGTCGAGCCCCGTGTGCTCTCCGGTGAGACCCAGCGACAGGGCCAACCGCGCGGGGCCGCGCGCCCAGTCCCGCTCCGCGATGCCGGGGCGCCGGGCGGCCGCCGTCTCGCGGCCGTCGACGACCTCACCGGCCCGCAGCAGGACGGCACTGGCCTCGCCCTCCACGCCGGTGACGACATTCGCGCACCAGTGCATGCCGTAGGTGAAGTACACGTACAGGTGGCCGGCCTGCCCGAACATCACCTCGGTGCGCGGCGTGGGACCGCGGAAGGCGTGGGACCCCGGGTCCTGCTCCCCGGCATACGCCTCCACCTCGGTGAGCCGGACGGTCACGCCGGCATGGGTGAGGGTCGCCCCGAGCAGCGCCGGGGCGACGTCGAGCACGTCCTCGCGGAAGAAGTCGCGCGAGAGCCTCGTGCCAGTCAGCTGGCCGCTCAGTCCTTGCGGCGGCGGATCTTGTTGCCGAGCCACACCACCGGATCGTAGTGACGGTCGACGACGCGCTCCTTCAGCGGGATCAGGGCGTTGTCGGTGATGTGGATGTTCTCCGGGCACACCTCGGTGCAGCACTTGGTGATGTTGCACAGCCCGAGGCCGTGCTCGGTCCGGGCGGCCGGGCGGCGGTCGGCCGTGTCGAGCGGGTGCATGTCGAGCTCGGCGATCCGCATCAGGAACCGCGGGCCGGCGAAGGCCTCCTTGTTGTCGTCGTGGTCGCGCACGACGTGGCAGACGTCCTGGCAGAGGAAGCACTCGATGCACTTGCGGAACTCCTGGCTGCGCTGCACGTCGACCTGCTGCATGCGGTACTCGCCCGGGGCGACTCCTTCAGGCGGCGCGAACGCGGGGATCTCGCGGGCCTTCTGGTAGTTGAACGAGACGTCGGTGACGAGGTCGCGCTGCACCGGGAACGTGCGCAGCGGCGTGACCGTGACGGTGTCCTGCTCGGTGAAGGTGCTCATCCGCGTCATGCAGAGCAGCCGCGGCCGGCCGTTGACCTCGGCGCTGCACGAGCCGCACTTGCCCGCCTTGCAGTTCCAGCGCACCGCGAGGTCCGGCGCCTGGGTGGCCTGCAGCCGGTGGATGATGTCGAGGACGACCTCGCCCTCGTTGACCTCGACGGTGAAGTCCTGCAGCTCCCCGCCGTCGCTGTCGCCTCGCCACACGCGGAACCTGCCCTCGTAGCTCATGACCCGCTCCCCTCGTCGTAGCGCGACAGCTCGTCCTCGGTGAGGTATTTGGACAGCTCGCCCCGCTCGAAGAGGGTGAGGAGGTCCTCCCTGATCTCGGGCACCGGCTGTCGCGACAGCGTCACAGTGCCGTCGGGACCTTGGCGGCAGACGAGGTTCACGCCTCGCCACCGCGGGTCCATCGCCGGGTGGTCCTCGCGCGTGTGGCCACCGCGGGACTCCGTGCGCTCGAGCGCGGCCATGGCGACACACCGCGAGACGGCCAGCATGTTGCGCAGGTCGAGGGCGAGGTGCCAGCCCGGGTTGAACTGGCGGTGGCCCTCGACACCCACGGCCCTCGCGCGGTCCTCCAGGCCGTCGAGCATGGCCAGCGCCTCGCGGATCTCCTCCTCGCGCCGGATGATCCCGACGAGGTCGTTCATCCGCTGCTGGAGCTCCTGGTGCAGCGAGTACGGGTTCTCGGGTGCGTCCTCGGCGCGGAAGGGGGCCAGGGCAGTGGCGGCCGCGGCCTCGACGTCGGTGTCGGCAAGCGCCGGTCGCGACGTCCCGAGGGCCCCAACGTAGCCCGCCGCCCCGGCTCCGGCCCGGCGGCCGAAGACCAGCAGGTCCGACAGGCTGTTGCCGCCCAGCCGGTTCGAGCCGTGCATGCCCCCCGCAACCTCACCCGCGGCATACAGGCCTGGAACGCTCGTCGCCGCGGTGTCGGCGTCGACCTCCACCCCGCCCATGACGTAGTGGCAGGTCGGGCCGACCTCCATCGCCTCGGCGGTGATGTCGACGTCCGCGAGCTCCTTGAACTGGTGGTACATCGAGGGCAGGCGGCGGGTGATCTCCTCCGCGGGCAGGCGGGTGGCCACGTCGAGGAACACGCCGCCGTGCGGGGTGCCCCGGCCCTCCTTCACCTCGCTGTTGATGGCCCGGGCGACCTCGTCACGGGGGAGCAGCTCGGGCGGGCGCTTGTTGTTCTCCGGGTCGTCGTACCAGCGGTCCGCCTCTTCCTCCGTGTCCGCGTACTGGGTCCGGAAGACGTCGGGGACGTAGTCGAACATGAAGCGCTTGCCCTCGGAGTTGCGCAGCACCCCGCCGTCTCCGCGGACCGACTCGGTGACCAGGATGCCCTTCACCGACGGCGGCCAGACCATGCCCGTCGGGTGGAACTGGATGAACTCCATGTTGATGAGGGCGGCCCCGGCCCGCAGGGCGAGGGCGTGCCCGTCGCCGGTGTACTCCCACGAGTTGCTCGTCACCTTGAACGACTTGCCGATCCCGCCGGTGGCCAGGATGACGGCCGGCGCGGAGAAGAGCACGAAGCGGCCGGACTCCCGCCAGTAGCCGAGCGCCCCCGACACGGCGCCGCTCTCGTCCTTGAGGATCTCCGTGACGGTCAGCTCCGCGAAGACCTTGAGGCGGCTCTCGTAGTCGCCCGTCTCGCGGTGGTCGTCCTGCTGGAGGCTGACGATCTTCTGCTGGAGCGTCCGGATCAGCTCCAGGCCCGTGCGGTCGCCGACGTGGGCCAGCCGCGGGTACTCGTGGCCACCGAAGTTGCGCTGGCTGATCCGTCCGTCGGCAGTGCGGTCGAAGAGGGCGCCGTAGGTCTCGAGCTCCCACACCCGGTGCGGGGCCTCCTTGGCGTGCAGCTCGGCCATCCGCGGGTTGTTGAGGAACTTGCCGCCCCGCATCGTGTCGCGGAAGTGCGTCTGCCAGTTGTCCTTCTCGTTGACGTTGCCCATCGAGGCGGCGATGCCGCCCTCGGCCATGACGGTGTGCGCCTTGCCGAAGAGCGACTTGCAGATGATCGCGGTGCGCAGCCCCTGCTCGCGCGCCTCGATGGCGGCGCGTAGTCCGGCGCCCCCGGCCCCGATGACGATGACGTCATAGTCGTGCCTCTCGAGGTCGGTCACCTGCGCGCTCCTTGCTGTTGATGTGCCAAGACTGTTGGTGTGCCAGGACTGTTGGTGTGCCAGCGTGTATGCCGTGCGGCTCGGTGCGGTGGAGGGCTGGGCGCGAGGACTGGGCTAGTTGACGATCCGGAGGTCGCTGATGGCGCCGGAGCTCACGAGGGCGATGTAGGCGTCGGTGACCACGAGGCTGCCCAGGGTGATCCAGGCGAGCTGCATGTGCCGCTCGTTGAGCTTCGAGACCCAGCCCCACATGCGGTAGCGGACCGGGTGCCTGCTGAAGTGGTTGAGCCGGCCGCCGACGATGTTGCGGCAGCTGTGGCAGCCCAGGGTGTAGCACCAGAGCAGCACCACGTTGGCGCCGATGACCAGCGTGCCCAGGCCGATACCGAAGCCGCCGTCCGCCCCGCGGAAGGCCTGGAAGAAGTCGTAGGTGTTGATGAGCGACACGATGACCGCGGCGTAGAAGAAGTACCGGTGCACGTTCTGCACGATGAGCGGGAAGCGGGTCTCCCCGGAGTAGGACTTGTGCGGCTCGGCCACCGCGCACGCCGGGGGCGAGAGCCAGAACGCCCGGTAGTACGCCTTGCGGTAGTAGTAGCAGGTCAGTCGGAAGAGCAGCAGGAACGGCAGCGTGAGGATGGCCAGTGGGATGAGCGGCGGGAAGTCGCCGAAGGGCGTCCCGAAGTGCGACGAGCCCGGTACGCAGGAGGTGCTCACGCAGGGCGACGCGAAGGGCGTGAGGTAGCCGTAGTCCTCGACGAAGTAGTTCTTCTGCGTGGCGGTCCGCACCAGGCCGTACAGCAGCCAGGCGGTGAAGCAGACGAACGTGACCAGCGGCGTGAGCCACCAGCGGTCCCCGCGCAGCGTGCGGGCGTTGATGCGCGCCCGCCCGGCAGAGGAGACCCCGTGGCTGAGGTCGACCTCAGGCACGGTTGCTGCCGAGGTGCGGACCCAGCTCGTCGTCGGCGTCCGCCCACATGGCGGGGTCGTAGTCCTCGTCGGGGATGAAGACGATCTCGCCGGGCCCGCCCGCTCGGTCGTGGGCGCCGATGCCGGCCGCCCGCGCCACCAGGTCGATGTCGTCGGCCAGCCGCACGACGTCGTCGCGCAGGCGCTGCACGTCGATGGTGTTGCCGAGGTCCCTGGACAGCGCCGTCACTGCGTTGCGCAGCCCGGCGACGTGGCCCGCCGCTGCCGTGAGGTCTTCCCTGACTCCCATGACACTCCCTCTCCCGGAGTCCCGCACCGTGTCGTGGGTCGCGAGATCCTGTGACCCACGTCACCGAACCTAGCGTGTCTCCTGCCCGATTTCCCGGCACCGCACGCACAACATCCCGAAAGCCTTTCCAGAGAAGCCGAGGGGCCACGAGACGAGGAGCGGGGTGCCCAGGACCTCGTCTCATGGCCCCTCGACGGAGCGGTGCCGGGTCGTCAGCGGACGGCGACCCCCGCCTCGGCCCATGTCCGGCCCGCCGACAGCGCTGCGTGGACGGCCCGGAGCTGCTCGCGCACGCGCGCCGGGGCGGTGCCGCCCTTGGCGTTGCGGGACGCCAGCGACCCCTCGACGCTCAGCACCTCGCGCACGCCCGGGGACAGGTGGGTCGAGATGGCCGCCAGCTCCTCGTCCGTGAGGTCCCACAGCTCGATGCCCCGCTGCTCGCAGACGCGCACACAGGCGCCGGCGACCTCGTGGGCCACCCGGAAGGGCACACCCTCGCGCACGAGCCATTCGGCGATGTCGGTCGCGAGCGAGAAGCCCTGCGGCGCCAGCGACTCCAGCCGGTGGGTGTTGAACTCCATCGTGGCCACCATCCCCGCGAAGGCGGGCAGCAGCACCTCGAGGGTGTCGACCGCGTCGAACACCGGCTCCTTGTCCTCCTGCAGGTCGCGGTTGTAGGCCAGCGGAAGTGACTTGAGCGTCGTGAGCAGCCCGGCGAGGTCACCGACCAGCCGGCCTGCCTTGCCCCGTGCCAGCTCGGCGACATCGGGGTTCTTCTTCTGCGGCATGATGCTCGACCCGGTCGAGTACGCGTCGTCGAGAGTGACGAACGAGAACTCCTTGGTGGCCCAGAGGACGATCTCCTCGGCCAGCCGCGAGACGTCGACCGCGGTCATCGCCGCGACGAAGGCGAACTCGGCGACGAAGTCGCGCGAGGCCGTGCCGTCGATGGAGTTCTCCACGGAGGTGGCGAAGCCGAGGTCGTCGGCGACGGCCTCCGGGTCCAGGCCCAGCGAGCTGCCGGCCAGCGCCCCGGAGCCGTAGGGCGAGACGTTGGTGCGCGCGTCCCAGTCCTGGAGCCGCTGGACGTCGCGGAGCAGGGCCCAGGCGTGCGCCAGCAGGTGGTGTGCCAGAAGCACGGGCTGGGCGTGCTGCAGGTGTGTACGCCCGGGCATGGGCACCTCGATGTGCCGTTCGGACTGGGCCGTCAGGGCCTCGACGACGTCGAGCACGAGCGACGCGACGGATCGGGCGTGGTCGCGCAGGTACATCCGGAACAGCGTGGCCACCTGGTCGTTGCGCGAACGCCCCGCGCGGAGCCGTCCACCCACCTCGGCCCCGGCTCGCTCGATGAGCCCGCGCTCGAGCGCCGTGTGGACGTCCTCGTCGTCGTCGGCCGGGCGGAAGGCACCGGACTCGACGTCGGCCAGCAGCCGCGCCAGGCCGTCGAGCATCCCCTCCAGGGTCGCGTCGTCGAGCAGGCCGGCCCGGCGCAGCACGCGCGCGTGCGCCCGCGAGCCCGCGATGTCGTATGCCGCGAGCCTCCAGTCGAAGTGCGTGGACTTGCTCAGCGCTGCCAGCGCGTCCGCGGGGCCGCCGGCGAACCGGCCGCCCCACAGACTCACGCGCTCGGCACCGGCCGGGCCACCCGGCATACCCTCGCCCGGCCCTGGGGTGTCAGCCATGTCAGTCCTGCGCGAGCCGCTGGTCGCGGGCGGCGGCGATCTTGCTCGACATGCCGTGCAGCTCGATGAAGCCCTTGGCGAGCGACTGGTCGAACGTGTCGCCCTCGTCGTAGGTGGCGAGGTTGAAGTCGTAGAGGCTGCTGTCGGAGCGGCGTCCGGTGACGGTCGCGCGCCCGCCGTGCAGGGTCATCCGGATGTCGCCGCTCACGTGCTCCTGGGTGGAGGCGATGAAGGCGTCCAGGGAGCTCTTCAGCGGGCTGAACCACAGGCCGTCGTAGGCGAGCTCGCCCCAGCGCTGTTCCACGCCGCGCTTGAAGCGGGCCAGCTCGCGCTCGAGCGTGACGTTCTCGAGCTCCTGGTGGGCGGCGATGAGGGCGATGGCGCCCGGCGCCTCGTAGACCTCGCGCGACTTGATGCCGACGAGGCGGTCCTCGACCATGTCGAGCCGGCCGACGCCGGCATTGCCCGCCCGCTCGTTGAGCTGCTGGATCGCCTGGAGCACCGTCACCTTCTCGCCGTCGATCGCCACGGGCACGCCGGCCTCGAAGGTGATGACGGCCTCGTCGGCGTCGTGCTGCCGGGCGGGGTCCTTGGTGTAGGAGTACAGGTCCTCGATGGGGGCGTTCCAGATGTCCTCGAGGAAGCCGGTCTCCACCGCACGGCCCCAGACGTTCTGGTCGATGGAGTAGGGGTTCTTCTTGCTCGTCTCGATCGGCAGGCTGTGCTTCTCGGCGTACTCGATCGCCTTGTCGCGGGTGAGCGCGAGGTCGCGGACGGGGGCGATGCACGTCAGCTCCGGGACCAGGCTCGAGATGCCCGCCTCGAAGCGCACCTGGTCATTGCCCTTGCCGGTGCAGCCGTGGGCGACGATGGTCGCCCCGTGCTCCTTGGCCGCGCGTACGAGGTGCTTGACGATGACGGGCCGGGACAGCGCCGACACCAGCGGGTAGCGGTCCATGTAGAGCGCGTTGGCCTGCAGCGCCGGAAGGCAGTACTCGTCGGCGAACTCGTCCTTGGCGTCGGCGACGTACGCCTCGACGGCGCCGCAGTCGAGGGCTCGCTGGCGGATGACCTCGAGGTCCTCTCCGCCCTGCCCCACGTCGACGGCGACGGCGACCACCTCCGCCCCGGTGGCGTCGGCGATCCAGCCGATGGCGACGGAGGTGTCGAGGCCTCCGGAGTATGCGAGGACTACGCGCTCGGTCACGACTTCTTCTCCTTGGGTGCTGCGTCTGGTCTGGGTGCTCTGTCTTGGTCTGAGTTGTCGCTGGGTCTGGGTGTTGCTTGGCCCGGTGGGGTCTGGCCTGGCCCGGGAGGCGGTCCTGCGTCAGTCGCGGTTGTCCGCGAGCGAGAGCAGGAGCCGGGCGTAGTCCCTGCTGGCCTGGGGCCCGCTGGTGATCACCATGATGGTGTCGTCGCCCGCGATGGTGCCGAGGATGTCCTGCTGGTCGACGTGGTCGATGGCGGACGCGAGGAAGTTCGCTGCGCCGGGCGGGGTGCGGAGCACCACGAGGTTGTGCGACGGCTCCGCGGTCACCAGCAGCTCCTCGCACAGCCGCTTCAGCCGGGCGGAGACCTGCGCGCCGTCCTGGGCCGGGCGGGCGGTGCGGTCCCCGCCCTCTCCGGGCACGGCATACACGAGCTGGCGCCCCGAGCGGACCTTGACGGCGCCGAGCTCGACGAGGTCACGCGAGAGGGTCGCCTGCGTCACCTCGATGCCGTCGGCGGACAGGAGGTCGAGCAGCTCGGACTGCGACTTGACCGCGGTCCGGCCGAGGATCTCGACGATGCGGCGCTGCCGGCCCGTGCGCGTGGCGGCGATGGTCACGAGGACACCTCGAGCAGCCACGACAGCAGCGCCTTCTGCGCGTGCAGCCGGTTCTCGGCCTCGTCCCACACCACGGACTGGGGTCCGTCGATGACGTCGGCCGAGATCTCGAGCCCGCGGTAGGCGGGCAGGCAGTGCAGGACGATGGCGTCGGACGCAGCCCTGGCCAGCAGGTCGACGGTCACCGAGAACGGGATGAACGGGCTGCTCTCCCCTGCCTTCGCAGCCTTGTCCGCCTCCTGGCCCATCGACACCCACGTGTCCGTGGCAACGACGTCGACGCCCTCGACGGCCTTGGCGGGGTCGTCCGTGACGAGGACCGATCCGCCCTGCTCGGCGGCGATCTCGGTGGCGCTCGCGACCACGGCGGGGTCGGGCTGGTGTCCCGCGGGAGCTCCGATGCGCACGTGCATCCCGGCCACCGCGCAGCCGAGCAGGTAGGAGTGCGCCATGTTGTTCGCGCCGTCGCCGACGTAGGCCAGCGCCAGCCCGGGAAGCCCGCCCTTGCGCTCGGTGACGGTGAGCAGGTCGGCGAGCACCTGGCACGGGTGGAACTGGTCGGTGAGCGCGTTGACCACCGGCACCCCGGCATGGCGCGCCATCTCCTCGAGTCGCTCCTGGCCGAAGGTGCGCCACACGACGACGGCGGCCTGCCGGCCGAGCACCCGTGCCGTGTCGGCGATCGACTCGCGCTCGCCGACACCCGCCAGCCGGCCGTCGACGACCATCGGGAAGCCTCCGAGCCCGGCGACGGACGTGGTGAACGACACCTGGGTGCGCAGGGTCGGCTTGTCGAAGAGGATGGCGACGGCCTGCGGACCGGCGAGGCTCTGGTCGGAGAACGGCGCAGCCTTGAGCGCCGTCGCCCGGCGGAGGATCTCGCGCTGCTCGTCCGCGGTGATGTCGTCGTCGCGCAGGAAGTGGCGGACCGTCATGACCTGGCCTCCGGGGTGTCGGGGGTGTCTGGGCCGGCCGCGTCGAGCAGGCCCGGCAGTGCGGTGACGAAGGTGTCGAGCTCCGCAGCGGTGATGACGAGCGGCGGCGCGAGCCGGATCGCCGCCGGGGCCACCGGGTTGACGATGAAGCCGGCCTCGCGGGCGAGGGCGGCGAGGCGAGGGGCGATGTCTGCGCCGAGGGTGATCGCCCGCAGCAGGCCCGCGCCGCGCACGCCGGTGACGAGGGGGTGGCCGAGCGCCTCGACCGCCGTGGCCAGGTGCTCTCCCATCGCGCGGACGTGGTCGAGCAGCCCCTGGGACTCGATCGTCTCGAGGACGGCGAGGCCGGCCGCTGCCGCGAGGGGGTTGCCGCCGAACGTCGACCCGTGCTGGCCGGCTGTGAGCAGCCCGGAGACCTGCGGGCCGAATGCCACCAGTGCGCCGACGGGGACGCCGCCGCCCAGACCCTTGGCGACGGTGATCGCGTCCGGGCGGATGCCCGCCTGCTGGAACGCGAACCAGGTCCCGGTGCGGCCGATGCCGGTCTGGATCTCGTCCACCACGAGCAGTGCGCCGTGGGTGCTGGTGAGCTCGCGCGCCAGGCGGAGGTATGCCGCGCCGGGGCTGAGCACACCGGCCTCCCCCTGGAGGGGCTCGAGGAACACCGCCGCGGTGTCGGCGGTGACGGCCTGCCGCAGGGCAGCCTCGTCGCCGTAGGCCACGTGGGTCACGCCCGGGATGAGCGGCTCGAACGGCTCGCGGTAGGCGGACTTGTGGGTCAGCGCCAGGGCGCCCGTGGTGCGGCCGTGGAAGGCGCCCTCCGCGGCGACGACGCGCGAGCGCCCGGTCCGCCGGGACAGCTTGAGTGCCGCCTCGATGGCCTCGGCACCGGAGTTGGCGAAGAAGACGCTCGAGCCCTCGGGCGCTCCGGCGACCTCGATGAGGCGCTCCGCCAGCTCGATCTGGGCCGGGGAGGTGAAGAGGTTGGAGACGTGGATCGCCTCCGCTGCCTGCTTGGAGATGGCGGAGACGAGAGCGGGGTGGCCATGCCCGAGCGCGTTGACCGCGATTCCGCCGACGAGGTCGAGGTAGCGGTTCCCGTCGACGTCCCACACGAAGCAGCCGGCGCCGTGGTCGAGGACCAGGGGCGGCAGCCCGAAGACGCCCATGACCGAGCGCTGGTAGCGGGCGAGGAACTCGTCGTTGCGGGTGCCCATCAGCAGCCGGCCTCCTCGTCGTCGGGGACGATCATCGTCCCGATGCCCTCGGACGTGAAGACCTCGAGCAGCAGGGAGTGCGGCTGTCGGCCGTCGATGACGTGCGCCTGGGGCACGCCGTTCTCCACCGCGCGTACACAGGCCTCCAGCTTGGGGATCATGCCGGCGTCGACGCGGCCGAGCAGGCCGCGGGCCCCGCTGACGGACAGCGACGAGAGCAGGGAGCCGCGGTCCGGCCACTGCGCGTAGACACCCTCGACGTCCGTGACCACGACGAGCTTGTGCGCCCGCAGCGCCACCGCCAGCGCGGCGGCCGCCGTGTCGGCGTTGATGTTGAGCACCTGTCCGTCCGTGTCGAGGTCGGGTGCGACCGTGGAGACCACCGGGATCCGCCCGGCGTCGAGGATGTCCTGCACGGCCGAGGGGTTGACCGTCTCGACGTCGCCGACGAGCCCGAGGTCGACCTCCTCCCCATCGACGACGGTGCCCCGTCGACGGGCCCCGAACAGCGCCGCGTCCTCGCCGGACAGGCCGACCGCCACCGGACCGTGCTGGTTGAGCAGCCCCACGAGCTCCCGCCCGACCTGGCCGGTCAGCACCATGCGGACCACATCCATGACCTCGGGCGTCGTCACCCGGAGGCCACCCTTGAACTCGCTCTCGAGGCCGAGCCGACCGAGCATGTCGGCGATCTGCGGGCCGCCGCCGTGCACCACGACGGGCCGCAGGCCGGCGTAGCGCAGGAAGACGATGTCCTGGGCGAACGCCGCCTTGAGGGTGTCGTCGCTCATGGCGTTGCCGCCGTACTTCACCACCACGAGCGCGCCGCGGAAGCGCTCGAGCCACGGCAGGGCCTCGACGAGGGTCTGTGCCTTGGCCTGGGCGACCCTGAGGGCGGCGGCGTCGATGGTGCCGCGGACGGTGTCGTGCGTGCCCGTCATGACGAGTACGCCGAGTTCTCGTGGACGTACTCGTGGGTCAGGTCGTTGGTCCACACCGTGGCGGCCTCGGTGCCTGCATGGAGGTCGACCAGGACGTGCACCTCACGGCCGGTGAGGTCCACGAGGGTCCGGTCCTCCCCCACCCCGCCCGCGCGGCACACCTGCACACCGTTGATGGACACGTCGAGCCGGCGCGGCTCGAACACTGCCCGCGTCGTGCCCACGGCGGCCAGCACGCGACCCCAGTTGGGGTCGTTGCCGAACACCGCGCACTTGACGAGGTTGTTGCGCGCGATGGCGCGGGCCACCTCCAGCGCGTCGGCCTCGTTGGCCGCGTTGCGGACCTCGATGGCGATGTCGTGGTGGGCGCCCTCGGCGTCGGCGATGAGCTGGCGGGCCAGGCTGGCACACACCTCGGTGACGGCGTCGGCCAGCGCCGACACCCCTGCGGTGACACCGGACGCGCCCGACGCGAGGAGCACGACGGTGTCGTTGGTCGACTGGCAGCCGTCCGAGTCGATGCGGTCGAACGTCGTCGCCGTGGCTGACCGCAGCACGGCGTCGAGCTCCCCCGGATCGACCACGGCGTCCGTCGTCACCACGACCAGCATCGTGGCGAGGGCTGGCGCGAGCATGCCGGCGCCCTTGGCCATCCCTCCGACGCTCCAGCCGTCGCGGGCGGCGTGCGCCTGCTTGTGGACGGTGTCCGTGGTCGTGATGGCGATGGCGGCCCGCTCACCGCCGGTCGGGCTCAGCGCGGCTGCTGCTGCATCCACTCCGGCGAGCAGCCGCTGCATCGGCAGCAGCTCGCCGATGAGGCCGGTCGAGCAGACGACCACATCGCCAGCGGAGACCCCCAGCACCTCCGCGACGTGCTCGGCCGTGCGGTGGGTGTCCGCGAAGCCCTGGGCGCCGGTGCAGGCGTTGGCGCCTCCGGAGTTCAGGACCACCGCGTCGACCCGGCCGTCGGTCACGACCTGCCGGGACCAGGTCACGGGGGCGGCCTCGACCCGGTTGCCGGTGAAGACGGCGGCACCGTGGCGGTCGGGCCCGTCGTTGACGACCAGGGCCACGTCGGCGCTGCCGCTGGCCTTGAGACCGGCTGCGACACCCGCGGCCCGGAATCCCCGGGGCGTGGTGACGCTCATGCCGTCGCTCCCCCGGTGCCACCGCTGAGCCGGGCCGGCGCGACGGTGTGTCCCCCGCGCTTCCAGATCTTCTCGGCGTCGTTGCTGCGGTCGGCCTCGACGAGGATCCAGTCGGTGTCGTAGGTGGAGAGCGCGAGGATGCTGATGCCCTGCCGCGCCAAGGGCTCGAGCAGGCCGGACAGGACGCCGACCATCGTGAAGTCGAGCGGCCCGGCGATCTCGAAGCCGACGAGCGGGCCCTGCTTGACGACGCCCCCCGGGACGGCATCGAAGGCGCAGACCACCGAGGTCTCGCTGTCGGTGTACGTGATGGACGTGAGCGGTCCGGTGCGCCAGTCCCAGCCGGGTTCCTCGCCGGCGGGCAGCCGGGCGAAGGCGATGTGCGGGTCGTGCCGCATGAGGTGCATGGCCAGGCTCACGGCGCGACCCCCGCAACAGCCAGGCCTGCGGTCTCGGGCAGCCCGGTGGCGAGGTTGAGGCACTGCACGGCGGCGCCGGCGGTCCCCTTGGTGAGGTTGTCGACGGCCGACACGGCGACGACCCGGCCAACCCTCTCGTCGAGCGCCACCTGGACGTGGACGCTGTTGCTCCCGAGGACGCTCGCGGTGGAGGGCCACTGCCCCTCGGGCAGCAGGTGCACGAACGGCTCGTCGGTGTAGGCCTTCTCCCAAGCCGCCCGGACGTCGGCAGCCGAGACACCGGCGGCCTCGGCAAGCGGTGCGGTGCAGGTCGCGAGGATGCCACGGGGCATCGGCGCCAGCGTCGGTGTGAAGGAGACCAGCACCGCCTCGCCGCAGGCACCCGAGAGGTTCTGCTCGATCTCGGGGGTGTGCCGGTGGACGCCGCCGACGCCGTAGGGCGACATCGCTCCCATCACCTCGGCGCCGAGCAGGTGCGGCTTGAGCGACTTCCCCGCACCGGAGGTCCCCGAGGCCGCCACGATCACCACGCCCTCGGGAGCCAGCAGCCCCCCAGCGAAGCCTGGCGCCAGCGCGAGGCTCGCGGCGGTCGGGTAACACCCCGGGACGGCGATGCGCCGCGTGCCGTGCAGCGCGGCGCGCTGCTTACCGTCCGCGCCCACGCACAGCTCGGGCATGCCGTAGGCCCACGACCCGGCATACGGGGTGTCGTAGAAGGCGGCCCAGGCCCTCCGGTCGCGGAGCCGGAAGTCGGCGCCGCAGTCGATGACGGCGGTGCCCTCCGGCAGCTCGGCGGCGAGGGCCGCGGAGTGGCCGTGGGGCAGGGCCAGGAACACCGCGTCGTGGCCCGCCAGGGTCTCGACCGTGGTGTCCTCGACGATGCGACCGGCGAGCGGCGTGAGATGGGGGTGCACGCTTCCGACGAGCTGCCCCGCGCTCGACTTCGCGGTCACCGCGCCGATCTCGACATCGGGGTGCGACAGCAGCAGCCGGAGGATCTCACCTCCGGCGTACCCGCTCGCACCCGCGACCGCAGCCCTGATCATGTGCATGACTATACATGCCTGCGCGAATCTATTCACGTCCGGGGCGAGGTGCTCAGCCGAGCGGGTCGTCGCTCCCCCACGGAAGCAGCCCGACGGTGCGATCGCGCTCGCCGAGGCCGGCGGCCGCCCGGCGGCTCAGGGATGCCACCGTGTCGACCCCCGCCCGCACGAGACGACCCGACCACGCGTCGAGGGTCCCGTCCGCCATGGCCAGCACCAGGGCGGTGACCTCAGCGGGTGAGGTCCAGTCGGTCCGGCCACGGTGCACCCGCATCGCCTCGGTCATGTCGGTGCGCACGACGCCGGGCGCGAGGTCGAAGGCCCGGATGCCGCGCTGCCGGCCGGACAGGTGCGTGGAGCCGGTGACCCGGGCCAACGCCGTCTTGCTCACGTTGTAGGCGGTGGCGACCTCACCGGCGCGCAGACCGGCGCCGCTGTTGAGGTTGATGACGCGCCCGCCCCCGGCCGCGGCGAGGTGCTGCAACACGAATCGGGTCATGAGGTAGGGCCCGAGGACGTTCACCTCCATGGTTCTCCACCACTGCGCCGGGTCGGACTCCTCGAGGGGGACCTCGGCGTCGATGACACCGGCATTGTTCACCAGGACGTCGATGCGGCCGTGGCGGCCGGCGATGTCGGCGACCCACTGCTCGACGCTCGCCTGGTCGGTCACCTCCGCGACCGTGCTGGAGCCCCGCTCGACGGCGTACCCGGCGCCTTCGAGGGCATCGGCGATGTGGCGGCCGATGCCCCGGGAGGCACCGGTCACCACCGCCACGCGGGTGGTCACCGCTGGACAGCCCCCGTGGCGGCGGCGGCCGAGGCCACCGCCGCGTCGCGCAGGGCGCTGACCTCGTCGGTGGTGAGGGTCCGCTCCGCCGAGCGGAACGTCAGGCGGAAGGCCAGGGACTTGCGGCCCTCCCCCACCTGGTCGCCTCGGTAGATGTCGAACAGCACCAGGCTCTCCAGCGACGGGCCGGCCCCCTTCCGCAGGGCTGACTCCACGGCCGCCGCGGACACCGCCTCGTCGACGACGAGCGCGACGTCGGTGTGGGCGGGCGGGAAGGTCGACAGCGCTGTGGCCTGCAGGGGCTCGCCGGTCGCGGCCACCAGGGCGTCGACGTCGAGCTCTGCGGCCACGGTCCGGGCCGGCAGGCCCAGGGCCGCTGTCACCTTGGGGTGCAGCTCGCCGGCGTAGCCGACCACGGAGCCGTCCGGCAGGGAGAGGCTGGCGCAGCGGCCCGGGTGCCACGGTGCGTGGTCTGCGGCGGCGACCCGGAGCTCGAGCCCCACGGCCGTGCCGACCGAGCGGGCCCACGCGACGGCGTCGCTGGCATCCACAGGCCGGGCCGCACCCCAGGGCCCACCCGGCTCCGCGTCGCCGGCAGCGGCAAGGGCCACGTGGCGCGGCTGGTCCGGGACCGCCGAGAGAATGGCGGCCAGGGTGTCGGCGTCGGGACGCTGCTCGATGCCGGGGACCGGTGCGTTGGCCGGCCCGTCGTGGCCCCGGGTGACCAGGCCAACCTCGTAGACCGCGGCGTCCCGCGCCCCACGCGCCACGTTCCGCCGCAGGATGTCGAGGAGGGTGTCGAGGACGGAGGTCCGCATCAGCGGGGCCTCGTCCGAGAGCGGGTTGGCGAGGGTGACGGTCCGGCGGCGGGTGTCGTCCGCGGCATACCCGAGCCGGTCGAACAGGTCCCGGCCGATGAAGGGGTAGCTGAGGACCTCGACGAGGCCCTGCTGGGCCAGGGTGACCCCGATGAGCCGGCGGGTGCGTTGGCCGTGCGTGAGGCCGCGGCCGGCGGGGGCCCGCGGCAGCTCGGACGGGATGGCGTCGTAGCCGCGGACGCGGGCGACCTCCTCGACCAGGTCCGGACCGTCGGCGAGGTCAGGGCGCCACGTCGGGGGGAGCACCTGCACGTGCTCGCCGTCCCCGGTGACCTCACAGCCGATGGCGGCCAGGGTGGCCAGGACCTCCTCGCGCGGGTACTCCAGTCCGACGTAACGGGTCGGCAGTCCGAGGTCGAAGGCGAACGGCTCGCGCGCGCTGCGGTGGTCGACGTCCGTGACCCCGGGGTCGGCGGTGCCCCCTCCGAGGGTGACGAGCAGGTCGACCGCGAGCTGGGCCGCGGCAGCCGTCACCGCGGGGTCCACGCCGCGCTCGAAGCGCTTGGACGCCTCGGTGGTGAGGCGGTGTCGGCGCGAGGACCGAGCGACGGTCGTCGGGTCGAAGTGCGCCGCCTCGATGAGGACGTTGGTCGTCGCGTCAGTGACCTCCGAGGACGCTCCGCCCATCACGCCCGCGATCGCCAGCGGGGTGTCACTGCCGTCGATGATGAGCAGGTCCTCGGGGTCGAGCGTCCGCTCGACGTCGTCGAGGGTCGTGAGCGTCTCCCCCGCCCGGGCCCGGCGGACTCCGACGGATCCCGAGAGGGTGTCGAGGTCGAAGGCGTGCAGGGGCTGGCCGAGCAGCATCATCACGTAGTTGGTGATGTCGACAGCGAGCGAGATGGGACGCATCCCGACCTGGGTCAGCCGCTTCTGCATCCACGACGGCGTCGCCGCGTGGACGTTGACGCCACGCACCACCCGCGCGATGTAGCGGTCGCAGCCCTGGCGGCCCTCGAGGGGCGCACCGTCGGCGAGGTGGACGGCATACCCTCTGTCGTTGGCCTCGGGGACCGCGACGGCGGCAGGGTCGGCCGGGTCGCGGAAGGCGACGCCTGTCGAGAGGGCGTACTCGCGAGCGATGCCCCGCAGGGAGAAGCAGTACCCGCGGTCGGGCGTGACGTTGACCTCGACGACCTCGTCGGCGAGGCCGAGCAGCTCGATGGCGTCCTGCCCCGGCTTGAGGCCTGCCACGACGTCGGGGTTGTCGCCCAGCCACTCCTCGAGCACGATGATGCCGCTGTGGTCCTCGCCGAGGCCCAGCTCCATCGCCGAGCAGATCATGCCGTTGGAGACGTGGCCGTAGGTCTTGCGGGCGCTGATCTCGAACGGGCCCGGCAGCACCCCGCCCGGCAGGATGCACACGACGTGGTCGCCGGGCTTGAAGTTGTGGGCGCCGCAGACGATCCCCTGGGGGGTGCCCTCGGTGAGCATCTGGCCGTTCTGGCCGACGTCGACCTGGCACCAGTTGATGGTCTTGCCGTTCTTCTGCCTCTCCGGGGTCACCTCGAGCACCCGGCCGACGACCAGGGGCCCGGAGATGTCGCCGCCGTGCAGCCCCTCCTCCTCGAGCCCCACCCTGACCAGGCTGGCCGCTATGTCGGCCCCGGTGGCGTCGGCGGGCACGTCGGCGAGCTCTCGCAGCCATGACACTGGCGCGCGCATCAGATCTCCATCCCGAACTGCGTGCTGAAGCGCACGTCTCCCTCAACGATGTCGTGCATGTCCCCCACTCCGTGGCGCAGCATGAGCGAGCGCTCGATGCCCAGCCCGAACGCGAAGCCGGTGTAGCGGTCCGGGTCGATGCCGCTCGCGGTCAGCACCCGGCGGTTGACCATGCCGCAGCCGCCCAGCTCGATCCATCCCGTGCCGCCACAGGTACGGCACCTGGGGTCCTCGCCCTGGCAGATCCAGCAGCGGCAGTCGATCTCGGCGCTGGGCTCGGTGAAGGGGAAGTACGCGGGGCGCAGGCGCGTGACCGTGCCCTCTCCGAAGAGGCGGGAGACGAAGGCGTCGAGGCTGCCCTTGAGGTGGGCCATGGTGATGCCCTCGTCGACGACGAGGCCCTCGAACTGGTGGAACACCGGGGTGTGCGTGGCGTCGAGCTCGTCGGTGCGGAACACCTTGCCGGGGCACAGCACGTAGATGGGCGGCTCGTTGTCGAGCATGGTCCGCACCTGGACCGGCGAGGTGTGGGTGCGCAGGACGAGGCCGGCCTCGGGGGGGTCGACGAAGAAGGTGTCCTGCATCTGCCGCGCCGGGTGGTCGGCGCCGAGGTTGAGGGCGTCGAAGTTGAGCCACTCCGACTCGACCTCGGGCCCCTCGGCGATCTCCCAGCCCATGGCGACGAAGATGTCCTCGACCCGTTCGGTCACCAGGCTGACCGGATGGCGGGCCCCCAGCCGCCGCCGGGGCGCGAGGACGGTGAGGTCCTGGGCCTCCTCGACGAGGATGGCCGCGTCGCGCTCGGCCTCGAGCTCGGCCTGCCGGGTCTTGAGCGCCTGCGCGACCTCGCCCCGGGCCTGGCCGACCCGCTTGCCCGCCTCGGCCTTGGCACTGGGCGGCAGGGCCCCGATCTCGCGGTTGGCCAGAGCCAGCGGGCTCCTCTCGCCCTGGTGGGCCAGGCGCGCGGCCTTGAGCTCCTCGAGAGAGCCCGCCGCGGCGATGGCGGCGGCGGCGTCGGCAACCGCCTGCGCGATGGCGGCGGGGTCCAGCGTGGCGACCTCGACGGGGTCGTACTGCTTGTTGGGTCCAGACATGCCTATTCCTCTTGGGCTCTCCACCCTGATCGTTGCTCGCGGCGCCCCGAGTCTAGGGGCGTGCGCGCGGGGGCCTGCGGCTGGGGAAGCCTCCGGAGCGGTGGGCGAGCGGGAGGGGTGTGCCGTGCTGTCGCCGGGTCGTGCCGGGACCGGCAGCGGGGTGCCCTCAGCGCAGCGTGCTGGCCGCGTCCGAAGGCGCGGTAAATCGCTGCGCGCGCACTGCCATGACACCAAGCGTGCCGCCACCGCTCCCCTCCGGGCAACCCGGTATCGCACGTGAGCCCCACCCGACGGGCAACCCGGTATCGCACGTGAGCCCCACACGTCGGGCAGCCCGGCAGTCTCCGAGCCCGGCGGCCTCCGGCGGCCCCCTCAGGCGAGGTAGTCGGGCGCCTCGGAGGGGAGGCTGAACCGGAACTGCGCCCCACCGCTCGGAGCGCTCTCCACGAGGATCCGCCCGCCGTGGGCCTCGACCAGCCCCTTGACGACGTACAGGCCGAGCCCCGTGCTGCCGCGGCCCGAGCCGTGCCAGAAGCGGGAGAAGACCAGGTCACGGTGAGCCGGGTCGATCCCCTTGCCGTCGTCGCTGACGACCAGGTCGACGCAGCCCTCCAGCGGCCTGCGGCCACCGTTCTCCCCGGCGCCCTCGAGCGCGGGCTGCGCGGCGAGGGTGACTGAGCCCTCGCCGTGGCGCAGCGCGTTCTCGACGAGGTTGGCGAGGATCTGGTCGAGGCGGTCGGGGTCGGCCCACACCTCGGGCAGCTCGTCCGGGACCTCCAGGACGAACCGGTCGCGCTCGTGCCCCGTGGCCACGGCCCGCTCGACGTGGCGCTCGAAGACGGCGGGCACGTTGATGGGCTGGGGCCGGATCTGAAGCCGGCCGGAGTCGATGCGGGAGACGTCGAGGAGCTCGCTGATCAGCCGGGTGACCCGGTCGGCGTCCGCCTCGATGGTCTCGATCATGAGGCGCTTCTGCTCGTCGGTGAACCGCTCCCAGCGGCGCAGCAGCGTCGAGGAGAACCCCTTGACGGACGTCAGCGGGGAGCGCAGCTCGTGGGCCACGGTCGAGATCAGCGCGGCGTGGTTGGCCTCGGTCCGCCGCCGGTGCTCGGCGTCCCGCATCAGGACGACGACCCTGTTCACCGGCTGGTTGCGCCCGGGGCGGAGGTACTTGGCCGTCACGAGGACCTCGCGGCCGTTGCCCAGCATCAGCAGCCGCTCGCGGTGGCCGGTGCGGATCCGCAGGCCACCCCACGGGTCGGTGGTCTCCCACCACGAACTGCCGTCGCTGTCCTGCAGCGTGACCCTCTCGCGGATGTCGTGCCCGAGGAGCTCCTCCGGCGAGAGGCGCGTGATGAGGGTGGCGCGCCGGTTGAAGTAGATGATGCGCGCGTCGGCGTCTGCGGCGATGAGGCCGTCGGGGATGAGCTCCGAGGCCTGGGCGGCCGCGGCGGGATCCCACATCATCCCCGCGGTGAAGTCCATGACGGCACCCTAGCGAGTCAGCGCCGGTTCAGCGCCGACGCGGACGCGTACAGGCAGACGGTGGCTGCCATCGCGAGGTTCAGGGACTCGGCCCTGCCGTAGATCGGCACCCGCACGACCTCGTCGCAGGCCGCCAGGACCTCGGGCTCGAGCCCCCACGCCTCGTTGCCCATCACCCACGCGTGGGGGGCGGTGAGGTCCACCTCGTCGAGGAGTGCCTGCCCAGATCCGTCGGCAGCGAGGAGCCGTAGGCCGCGGGCGCGCAACCGGTCGAGCGTGGGGCCGATGGGGAGCCCGGTGACGACCGGGAGGTGGAACAGCGACCCGGCCGTGGAGCGGACGACCTTGGGGCTGTGCACGTCGACCGAGTTGGCGCTGACCAGTACCGCGGAGGCACCGGCCGCGTCGGCACCCCGGATGACCGTGCCGGCGTTGCCGGGATCGCGGACGTTGGTGAGGACGACGAGGAGTCGGGGCTCCGCGGCCAGGACGTCGTCGAGGCGGGCCTCGACCACGCGGCATACGGCGGCCACGCCCTGGGGTGTGGGGGTGTCGCACATCGCGGCGAGCACCTCGTCGCTCACGTCGTGCACGTGGAGACCGGCTCCGCGCGCCGCCTCGGCGAGCTCGGCGTGCCGCCGGCCCGCCTCGGCCGTGAGGTACACGTCGACGACGCTGTCGGGAGCGTGGACGACCGCTTCCCGCACCGACTGCGGACCCTCGGCGAGGAAGCGGCCGACCTTCTCACGCACCGAGCGCCGGGACAGTGCCCGCACCGACTTGACCCGATCGGATCGGGCGTTGGTCAGTGGGGGCATGTCCCGGCGCTCGGCGGGGTGTACGCGCAGGATCAGGCGCTGGCGGTCTCGGCCACAGCCGGGACGTTGGCCCTGGCGATCTCGACCAGGGCGGCGAAGGCGGCCTCGTCGGAGACGGCCAGCTCGGCAAGCATGCGGCGGTCCACCTCGATCTCCGCGGCCTTGAGGCCCTGGATGAAGCGGTTGTAGGTCATGCCGTTGGCGCGGGCGCCAGCGTTGATGCGCTGGATCCACAGGCGGCGGAAGTCGCCCTTCTTGGCGCGCCGGTCGCGGTAGGCGTACCCGAGGGAGTGGGTGACCTGCTCCTTGGCCTTGCGGTACAGGCGTCCGCGCTGACCGCGGTAGCCGCTGGCCCGCTCGAGGACGACCCGGCGCTTCTTCTGGGCGTTGACTGCCCGCTTCACGCGTGCCACGTGAGTTCTCCTTGCTTCGTTCGTACTGCCGCAGAGCCGGTGCGTGGTGGCAGCGGCTCAGCTGCGTTTGTGGGGGTGGGGACGGCTCAGCGGCCGAGGAGCTTCTTGACCTTCTTGGCGTCCGGCTTGGACACCTCGACGTCGTTCGCGATCGAGCGGGTGTAGCGCGAGGACTTGTGCTCGAGAAGGTGGCGGCCGTTGGCCTGCTCGCGCATGACCTTGCCCTTGCCGGTCAGGCGGAAGCGCTTCTTGGCGCCAGAGTGCGTCTTCATCTTCGGCATGGGAGCCGATCTCCTTCAGTCGTTCGGGTACTGCTTGGGGTCTGGGTCGGCCTACTCGGCCGACTCGGGCGCGTTCGCCTCGGGCTCAGTGGTGGCCTGGGCCTCCGGGGCGGCTTCGCCCTCCGGGGCGCCGGAGGCAGCCGCGGAGCGGGCCCGGCGCTGCTCTGCCTTGGCCTCGGACTTCTTCTTCGTCGGAGCCAGCACCATGATCATGTTGCGACCGTCCTGCTTCGGCGCCGACTCCACGGTGCCGAGCTCGATGACGTCCTCAGCGAGGCGCTGGAGCAGGCGGAACCCGAGCTCGGGGCGTGACTGCTCACGGCCGCGGAACATGATCGTCACCTTGACCTTGTCGCCGCCCTTGAGGAAGCGCTCGACGTGGCCCTTCTTGGTGCCGTAGTCGTGCGGGTCGATCTTCGGGCGGAGCTTGATCTCCTTGATGACCGTGTTGACCTGGTTCTTGCGCGCTTCGCGCGCCTTCATGGCCGCTTCGTACTTGAACTTGCCGAAGTCCATGAGCTTGGCAACGGGGGGCTTGGCCATCGGGGCCACCTCGACCAGGTCGAGGTCGGCCTCCGCGGCCAGCCGCAGCGCGTCCTCGACGCGCACGATGCCGACCTGCTCTCCATTGGGACCAACCAACCGCACTTCCGGGACCCGGATGCGGTCGTTGATGCGAGGCTCGCTGATGGTGGTGCTCCTTTAGTCACTGGGTGCGCCCGCGACAACGAGAAGAGGCTCCTCGCCGCCGTTGCGCGAGAAGCCTCACCAGATCCCGTCCCGGGTTCGCAGGCTGTGCGTATGCCGTGTGGGCCACTGTGTGGCCACCGCGGCATACGCCCTGCGGACCTGGGGAACCCGGCGACCTGGACGGTCACGGCGGGTGGAAGCATGGTGTCGCTTCTCTTGCACACCGTCCCTGCTCTCGGGTCACCCCGTGGGCATGGACGGCCGGTCGATCTGCAAGGCTACCAGCGTGAGCACGCAATCTCCCAATCCTGGATCCGGCGCCGAGCACCACGGCGCGTCAGCCGCCGCGCGCGACATCGCCGACGTCCCCGCCGTCGAGGTGATCACCACCGCAGCCATCCACATGATGAGCGCGGCTGCGGTCAAGTGCGGGCTCGCCGAGGGCGACGAAGCCCAGGACCACCTCGACCTCGACGAGGCCCGCCGGCTGATCACGGCCCTGGCCGGGCTCGTGACGGCCGCCGCCCCCGAGCTGGGCAGCCAGCACGCCGCCCCGCTGCGCGACGGGCTGAAGTCACTGCAGCTCGCCTTCCGCGAGGCCTCGGTCATCCCGGACCCACCGGGGCAGGGCCCGGGCGAGAAGTTCACCGGACCGGTCGCCTAGGTCTGCTGGGCGTCCTGGCCGTCGCCGGCACCCTGCGGGGGCTTGCGGACCCTGGCCCCTCCCCCGGGCCGGTCGTCATCCCGACGCGCACGGCTCTCGGCGAGATAGGACAGCCGCCGCAGCGCCTCGGTGTTGCGGGCGTGCAGCGCGGCGTCCTGGACGGGGGCGGGCATGAGCCGCGCCGGGCCGGAGACTGCCCACTCCTCCATCGACACCACGGTGCCGCCCTCCTCCTCCTCACACCTGATGAGCACCCGGCCCTCCCCGGTGGGCCAGGCCTTGACCCGCAGCTGGAGCTCACGCGGGGCATCGACGTGCTCGACGACCGTGGTGTCGCTGACGAGGAGGGGCCACACACCCACGGAATGGTGGATGCGGGTGCCGACGGCGGGCCAGTCGCGGTCCACGTCGCGGATGCGGGCCGCGCCCACCACCCACGTGGCGTAGCTCCAGCCATCGGCCAGGACGTCGAAGACGTCCTGGGGCCGGCAGTCCATGTGCCTCGTGGTGTTGCTCATGCTCGCGTGTCCTTCCTGGAGCGCGTGGGGAACAGTGACCGCACCCGGTCGTGCGCCACCGCAGCACGCGCGGCGTTGGCCCCACACGCACCGTGCACGCCGCCGCCGGGATGGGCCGAGGACGAGGCGAGGTAGAGGCCGGCGATGGGGGTCTCGGCCCGCCCCAGGCCGGGAACGGGCCGGAAGACCAGCTGCTGGTGCAGGTTGGCGGTGCCACCGTTGAGGGCACCGCCGACGAGGTTCTCGTTGCGAGCCTCGAGCTCCCGCGGCCCGAGCACCCGCCGTGCGAGCACCCGGTCCCCGAAGCCCGGCGCATAGGCCTCGATGCGCGCCTGCATCCGGTCGGCCATGCGTTCGGTGTCGGCGTGGTCCCACGAGCCGGTGATGCCACCGCCGCCGGCGTCCGAGGTCGTGCGCTGCGGAACGTGCGTGTACGCCCAGAACGACTCGGCGTCGTCAGGGGCGCGCAGGGGATCGGCCGTCGCCATCTGCCCGGCCAGCAGGAACGGCGTGGAGGGGATCGCCCCGGCCGCCAGCTGGGCGCCTGCGGTGCGGATCTCGTCGATGGACTCGGCGACGTGGATCGTGCCGGGGGCCACGGTGGGGGTCGAGGCCCACGGCACCCGGCCGCTGAGCGCCCAGTCGACCTTGACGGTGCCGGGGTCCCACTCGAAGCGCTCCATGCGGCGCAGGAGCCGGCTGGGAAGGTCCTCGGGCGCCACGAGGCGGCCATACAGGCTGGGCGCGCTCACGTCCGCCAGCACCGCCCGCCGGGCATGCACCTCGTCCCCGCCCTCCACCTGCACGGCCACCGCCCTGCCGCTGCGGACGACGACCCTGGCCGCCCGGGCCCCCAGCGCGAGCTGTCCGCCTCGGGACATGAGGCGCTCCACCAGGGCTCGGGTGAGCTCACCGGCACCGCCTCGTGGGACGGGATAGCCGAGGTGCTGGCCCACCATGGCCAGGACCCACGCCATCGTCGTGGAGCCGATGGCGTCGACAGGGATGTCCGCGTGAGCGGCGTTGCCGGCCAGGAGCAGCTGCGCGGCCCGGCCGCTGAAGCGCTGGCCGGCCATGCTCTGCAGCGGCGAGAGCATCATCTGGACGAAGCCCAGGCCACCCGCTCCCGGCAGCCGAGAGGCGATCCCGAGACCTGCACGCACCGGCGGAAAGGGCTCGAGGATGCCTCGCAGCACGGCGTCGCCGATGCGCTGCCACCCCGTGC
>Ga0247820_10000293_pt1 | contig 25863 bp, 26 predicted proteins | sample 13C_Glucose_Day1_2_FD_192480 | JGI IMG/M metagenome (GOLD analysis project Ga0247820, IMG submission 192480) | Soil microbial communities from agricultural site in Penn Yan, New York, United States - 13C_Glucose_Day14 | ecosystem: Environmental > Terrestrial > Soil > Agricultural land | place...
ACGCCCACGGCCCAGTCGCACCGGCAGCGCACAGCTTGGGCGGTCCGGGCCGTCGGCGGCCTCCTTCGGCGTGAGCGTGGGAGGCCACCGTCGGCGCTAGGTTCCTAGCGGTTGGTCCACAGGTTCCACGTCCAGGGCCACATGTTGCCCTCGGCGCACTGGTAACGGTCCCAGTGCCCGCGGTCGATGCCCTGCTGGCCGGCGGTCTGGCAGCCGCTCAGGGTCATGAACTTGCCGCGGTGGATGTCGAGGCCGTCGGCCGCCTGGACGGCGGACACCTGGGACGCCGCGCCGGGCGCGGCGACGGCCGGCGCCGTCGCGCTCAGGCCGCCGAGTCCGACGGCGGCGAGCGCCGCGAAGGCGGTCAGTGCGGTGCGTACACGCATGGTGAAGGTCCTTCCGGTTGGGTGTTGGCGTCGGTCCGTACGGCATCCGCCGACACGGCCGTGGGTTCCGGCACGCTCACCCCGGAGGGTGATCCGCTCAGCCGGTATGCCGAGTTTGCGCAGGAAAGGGCACCCCTACAACCGGATCCCGGTTGCTTCACCGATGTCGGGATAAATACAGTTCTGACCTGCTGGGACACGCCCGTCCCGGGACACGGGACAGCCGACGGGGACGCGGTTGCCCCCCTCGCGGAAAGGTCCCGATCGATGACCGGCCAACCACCGGACTCCCGGGCGGCAGCACGGAAGCTGGGCGACGCCCTGCGGAACCTGCAGCAGCGGTCGGGACGCACACTGCGCAGCCTGGAATCCCAGGTCCGTATGAGCGACTCGTCTCTCTCCCGCTACTTCCGCGGCGAAACCGTGCCTGCCTGGGCTGTGGTGCGGGAGCTGTGCCGGGCACTGGGCGCGGACCCTGCCGAGTACCGGGCCCTGTGGGAAGCAGCCGACTCGTCCCGCCGTGACGAACCAGTCGCCGACGACAGCGACGAGGCGCCCGGAGCCCCGGCCGTGCCCCGCCCGGCCCGGCAGCGCCGACGGCACGGACCGTGGTCACGCCGCTGGATCATCGCCACCGCCGCTGCCCTTGTCGCGGTCGGCGGGCTGGTGACGGGCCTGCTGCTGTTCTCGGCGCGGAGCGATCGCGGCGGCGCTCCCGCGCAGGGCGCCGCGGCCGACGCGGGCAGGAGCGCCGGCGTCGTCGTCCACAACGTCGAGCGGAAATGCCAGAAGCCCCGCACCCACACCTGCGCGCTGGCTCTGGCGTACAGCCCCTACCGCCCCTACAACACCACCAACGCCGCCGACCGCGTCTGGCATCACGACCTGCTCCAGGCCCGCTGCACCGTCGCCAACGGCGTCACCGTCACCGACGAGAACCACAAACACACCAGCATCTGGATCCAGGTCACGCGCGACGGGAAACACCTCTGGCTTCCCGGGATCCGCGTACGCCCCGACCACCTCAACCAGCTCACCACCATCCTGCCCCTCTGCTCGCCCTGAGGGCGGGTCGGCTCGTGTCATGCCGTCATCGCCTTCCGGGCGCCGGGCACCGCGAGGCCGACCAGAACGGCCGCGACGACGCAGATCGCGGCGTTCGCGGCGAGCGCGGTCGTGACACCGGGCATGACCTGCCCCGTGGCGGAAGCCCCTGCCGCGGTCGCGATCGCCGACATGACCGGTGTCCCGAGGGTGATGCCGACCTGCTGGCTCATCGTCGCCAGCCCGGTGGCCAGGCCCTGCTCCCCGTCGGGCAGGCCGGAGGTGGCGGTCACCATGAAGCCGACGATCGCGACCAGATTCGCGACGCCTCCGGTGAACGTGGCGGCGAGAAGGACGATCAGCCAGACCGAAGCGTCGCCGAGGAACGCCAGCGGGAGCGTGCCGGCCGCCTGGACGAGCAGCCCCGCGACGATGGCTCGTTTGCCGCCGACCCGATTGATGACCCGCGGAGCGACCAGGCCACCGATGACGGTGCCGGCGCCCAGGACGGCGAAGGTGAGACCGGTCTGGAGGGGCGTGTAGCCGCGGTCGTTCTGCAGGTAGAGGGTCAGCAGGAAGACGACGGAAGTCTCTGTCGCGAAGGCGATGATGCCGGCGAGGTTGGCCCAGCCGGTCGTTCGGCGCAGGAGCACGCCGAGCGGAACCAACGGCTCGGCCACCGCACGTTCGGTGGCGAGGAAGGCGAGTGCCATGGCGGCCGCGAAGAGCAGCGCGCCCCAGCTCCTGACGTCACCCCAGGAGTGTTCGCCGGCCTGCGTCAGGCCGTACACACCGGCGACGAGGGCGAGCGTCACGGTCACCGCGCCCGGGACATCGAGTCGCGGGCGACGCTCCGCGGTGGTCTCCTCGAGCACGGCCGGGCCGACCGCCAGTACCAGGACCGCGACGATCACGTTGACGAAGAAGGCCCATCGCCAGTTGACCAGGTCGGTGAGCAGCCCGCCGAGGACGGCGCCGGTGGTGAAGCCGGCCGCCATCAGCGCTCCGTTGAGCCCGAGCGCCCTCTCCCGCAGTGGGCCCTCGGGGAACGATGTCGTCAGCAGGGACAGGGCGGCAGGGGTCACCGCAGCGGTGGCGACGCCCTGGGCGACCCGCGCGAGGAGCAGCAGCCACGGCTCGTCGGCGAGGCCACCGGCCAGCGACGCGACACCCAGCAGCGCGATGCCGAGGAGGAATTGACGCCGCCGGCCGAACAGGTCGGCGCAGCGGCCGAAGAACAGCGTGAAGCCCGCGGCGCAGACGGCGAAGGCCGTCGAGATCCACTGCAGGTCGGCCGGCCCGAATCCGACATCGCGGCCGATGCGCGGCAGGGCGACGTTCAGGATCGAGAAGTCCACGGCGAGGGTGAAGCTCGCTGTGAGGAGGACGAGGAGCGCCATGCGCTCACGGGCGCCCAGGGTGGTGCTGGGTGCGGCTCGGTCAGCAGCCGAGACCGGAGATTCCGTAGACATGCGGACAACCCTCGGGCGCCCCGGGCCGCCCAGCCAGAGTCCCCCGCCTGGTACCACTGACAGGGGCACCCACGGTCGCGGCGTGTCCGTCACACTGGACCGGTGCAAGCCCACCGTCAGCAGGTCCGGCCCTCGAACGAGCTCGGCGACTACCTGCGCAGCCGTCGGAACGCCGTCACGCCCGAAGACGCGGGCATCCCCGTCTGGGGGACGCGTCGCGTGCCCGGGCTGCGCCGGGAGGAGCTGGCCCACATCGCCGGCATCTCCGTGAACTACTACACCCGCCTCGAGCAGGGGCAGTCGGCCAACGCCAGTGACGCGATCATCGAAGCGCTCGCTCGGGCCCTGAACCTGGACGAAGCCGAGCGCGTCCATCTCTACGAGCTGGCCCGTCCCACCCCGGCCAAGCGGCGAAGGACCGCCCGGACCGAGACCCCGAACGCCGGGGCGCTCGCACTCCTCGCGGCCATGCCGACCGTGCCCGCACTGCTGCTCGGGAGGCGGAACGACGTGCTGGCCTGGAATCCCCTCGGGCACGCGCTGCTGGCGGGACACCTGCCTTTCGGAGCGCCCGACGAGCCGGCGAGCCGCCCGAATCAACTGCGCCTGCTCTTCCTCGACGCCCATACTCGTGAACTCCACCGGGACTGGGCCGATGAAGCAGCGCTCGCCGTCGCCTCCTTGCGGTACGTCGCCGGGCAGTACCCGGACGACCGCCTGCTCGCCGAGCTCATCGGCGACCTCTCCCTGCGCAGCGCCGACTTCGCGCGGCTGTGGGCGAAGCACGACGTCCGCCTCTGCTCCAGCGGGACCAAGCGCCTGCGCCACCCCCAGATCGGTGACCTCGACCTGCACTACGAGGCACTGCACCTCCCCGACAGCAACGGCCAGCGCCTGCTGACCCACACCGCCGCGCCCGGCAGCGCCGCCGCCGACGCCCTGCAGTTGCTGCAGCGCTGACTGACGGAGGCACGGGCCGGGGACGGAAGCGTGTGGGACGCCGCTGCTCAGCGCCTCGTCTCGTACCTGGTGAGGACCATGCCGCCGGGGAACGTCCGTGTCTCCACCAGTTCCAGGTTCACCCAGCCGTCCAGCGCGGTGAAGAACGGCGTGCCGCCGCCCACCAGAACCGGATGGGTGACCATCGCGTACTCGTCGATCAGCCCGGCGCGCATGGCCGCCCCGGCGAGCGTCGCGCCGCCGATGGTCATCGGGCCGCCGTCCTCCGCCTTGAGCCGCCTGATCTCGGCGATCGCGTCGCCGGTGACCAGGCGGGTGTTCCAGTCGACCTTGTCGATCGTCGAGGAGAACACCACCTTCGGCGTGTCCCGCCAGTTCCGCGCGAACTCGATCTCCGCCGGGGTGGCGCCCGGCTGCTCGTCGCCGGTCGGCCAGAAGGAGCTCATCGCCTCCCACAGCTTGCGCCCGTACAGCGACATGCCACTCGCCTGCTCGCGCTCGAGCCACCACTGGAACAGCTCGGGACTCGGCGGTCCGCTCCAGCCGATGTCGTCGCCCGCCGCGGCGGTGTAGCCGTCCAGGGTCAGGTTCATGGCGTAGATCAGTTTCCGCATGGCCCAGCCTTCCGTCCGTGGATGTACGGCGTATGGACCGGTGCGGCGCGGAAAACTCATCGGTGCGTGATCCGGGCTCGCCGGTGGTCCTCGTGCTCGGGGCTCAGCGTGGGGTACTCGGCCGACACGGGCAAGCACGCGCAACCGGCGATGCCGCCTGCCGCCCGAATGGACCGCGCCTGCCTCCCGTACTCCCGGGGTCAGGCGAAGGGGTTGCAGACGAGGTAGCCGTCGACGCGGCTGAGGCGGTCCGAGGCGGGGTCGGGCGGGAGTGCGTGACCGAGGTTGTCGGCACGTACCTCGCTGATCCACTGGTCGTGCTGGTACTCGTGGTTGATGAGTGCGACCAGCAGGCCCTGGGCGACGACGGTCAGCTGGGCGGGGGCGCCGACCCTGCCGGCGGCGATGTCGCCGATACGGGCGTGGACTCGCTCGGCGACGGCGTCACGGAAGGCGCTGAGCCGGTCGACGGTGGGCAGCGCGCCGCGGAACTTCTCCGGGTTGGCCGAGTCCATGAGCCCGTCCAGTTCCGGGTCGGGGCTGGGCTCTGCGGCGGTGAGGTTGCGGATCATGAAGTGGGCGACATGGGCCTGGTGGCCGAGGTGCCAGCCGATGGCACTGGAGTCCTCGTGGGGCCGCCAGGTCACCTCGTCCGGGGTGAGGTCCTTCCACAGCTCGTCGGTGTAGGCGCGGGCCCGGTCGTACTCGTGGAGAAGTTCCTGGGTCTCGTACATGTGGTGCCGCCCGGCTCAGACGGTGTCGTGGAGGACGTGAGCGGCCTCGTCGCGGACGAGGAACTCCTTGCCGGTGGCGCCGGGGATGGTCTCGGGATACCTCATGGTGATGGCCTCGCTCGGCTGACGGAGAGATGCGCCGCGGCGAATTCCGCGGCGCGCCTGCCACATTAGGCAGGAACGAAGGCGTTGTGTACGGCTAGCGGCGGGCGGCCGCGAGACCGTCTGCGAGGTGGAGCAGATCCGCGGCGAGCGGGGAGTCCGCGCTCCACACCGCTTCGAAGGAGATCTGCACCTCCCGGCCCTCGTTCAGCAGCGGGCGGTGGGGAACGTCGGGCGAGGTGAGCTTGGAGCGGGGGACCATGGCCGATCCCAGACCGAGCTTCGTCCAGTCCTCCAGGACCTGGTAGCCGGCGGCTTCGCCCGGATAGGTGCGCAGGGGCATCTCGTGGGCCTCGAAGAGCTGCGTGGTGAACGTGGTCAGGCCGCAGGCGTCCGGCACGAGGATGAAGCACTCCTCGCCGGCGTCCTGGAGTTCGAGGGGAGCCGCTTTCGCGGTGTCGGGGCTGACGACGACCATCGGTTCGACGTCCACGACGCGATGCTCGAAGCGCGGCATCGCCGTCACGGCCGGGATCAGGATGATGTCGAGCGCGCCGGCGGTCAGGCAGTCGCGCAGCTCCCGCATGTTCGCCTCGCGCAGCACGAGGTCACGCGGGTGGGGCAGGTCGCGGACCATGCTGAAGGCACGGGCAACCAACGGGGAGCCGATCAGCGGGGAGAGCCCCATACGGATCTTCTGCTCGCCGCCGGCTTCGGTCAGCCGCCCGGCCTCCGCCGCGACGGCGTCGAGCGCCTCGAGGGCGCGCTCGATCAGCGGCAGGATCCGGGCGCCGAACGCCGTCCGGGTCACGCCGCGCGGGGACCGGTCGAACAGCTTCTCGCCCAGGCGCTCCTCCAGCCTGGCGATGCCGTTCGACAGGGCGGGCTGTGTCACACCGTAGGCGCGGGCGGCTGCGCTGAACGACTTGGTCTCCGCGACCGTCTGCGCGTATCGGAGACCTTCGAGATTCAGCCGATCAGCCATAGCCATCGCTTATCGCTCCATTCACCGCCGCCCCCTACCAGGCAGTTCGGCACATGCCTAAGGTGAGGCTCTGCCGTTTGAGCATAACCAGAATTTATGAGCATCATCTTGTTCCCCCTCCGGGGGTTCAGCACCTGACCGACCTAGAGAGCGGCAGGGTCCGTTGTGAAAGCCCTGGAGCCGGCGACCGGATCGCCGGCCTCCGTGAACCGAACCGGGGCGGACTCCGCCCCTGAGAACCCTCCCCGGAAGAGAGCATGACCGACACCGCACCCGCCGACATGACGCACCACATGTCCGACCCCGAACAGGCACAACGTCGCATCCTGCGCGTCCTGGTCGCCTCCCAGGTGCTCAGCGGAGCCGGGCTCGCCGCGGGCGTCACCGTCGGCGCCCTCCTCGCCCAGGACATGCTCGGCTCCACCAGCCTCGCGGGACTGCCCAGCGCCCTGTTCACCGCCGGCTCAGCGCTCGCCGCCGTCGCCGTCGGCCGCATCTCCCAGGCCCGCGGCCGCCGCCCCGGCCTCGCGACCGGCTACCTCACCGGCGCGATCGGCTCGGCCGGTGTCATCACCGCCGCGGTCGTGGACAACCCCGTCCTGCTCTTCATCGCCCTCTTCGTCTACGGCGCCGGCACCGCCACCAACCTTCAGGCCCGCTACGCCGGAGCCGACCTCGCCGCCCCCGGCCACCGGGCCCGGGCCGTCTCCACCGTCCTGGTCGCCACCACCCTCGGCGGCGTCACGGGTCCCAACCTCGCCGCACCCACCGGCGCCTTCGCCGAAACCCTCCACATCCCCGGCCTCGCCGGTCCCTTCATCCTGTCCGGCATCGCCTACGCACTGGCCTCACTCGTTCTCGCCCTCTGGCTGCGCCCCGACCCGCTGCTCCTGGCCCGCGCCCTCGCGCAGACCGCTCGACCCGACGCCGCCGTGCCGGCCGCCGGCAAGGTAACCGACACGGCCGAGGACCGTGGAGGCGTGGTCCTCGGTGCGCTGGTCATGGTCCTCACCCAACTCGTCATGGTCGCGGTCATGACCATGACGCCGGTCCACATGCACGACAACGGCCACGGAACCGCCGCCTCCGGCCTCGTCATCGCCATACACGTCGGCGCCATGTACCTGCCCTCGCCTCTGACCGGCCGGCTCGTCGACCGCCACGGCCGTCTGAGGGTCGCCGCCGCATCCGGCATCACCCTCCTGGCCGCCGGTGTCCTGGCCGCCACCGCGCCCGGCGACTCCGTCACCCTCCTCGCCCTGGCGCTCGCCCTGCTGGGAGTGGGCTGGAACTTCGGCCTCGTCTCCGGCACCGCGATCATCACCGACACCGTGCCTCTCGCCACCAGGGCCAAGACCCAGGGCATGGTCGACGTCGCCATCGCGATCGCCGGCGCCACCGGGGGTATGGCCTCCGGCATCATGGTCGCCGCCGCCGGCTACCCCGCACTCGCCCTCACCGGCGGCGTCCTCTCCCTCGCCCTCCTCCCCGCCATCGCCGCCACCGCCCACCGCCGGTGAATCGACGGAGCGAAGCCGGGCGGCGTCGTCCGCATCACCGCCACCGACCCCGCCGCGCCCCTCGGCCTGCCCGCCCCGGCGCCGGTCGTCTACGCGCTGCGACTCAGCGTCGGTCCCGGCCGCTCTCCCGGCTGTTCCTGACCAGGACGACGCCCGCCCCCACCGCCACAGCGGCCGCGAGGGCGGCCAGGACGAGGTGTCCTGGTACGGCGGAGGCGAGAGCGGAGACCCGCCGCTCCCACGCGTACTCGGTGTCCACGTCCAGCAGCGAAGGCAGGGCGGCTGATCCGTCGAAGGCGAGGAACATCGCTCCGAGGGTGATGAAGAGCAGGCCGCCGAGCACGGTGGTGCTGTGCAGGTGCAGGCGTCCGATCCGGAAACCCCGTCCTCGCAGCCAAGCCCGCCGGCCCAGTTGCCAGCGGTCCCACAAGAGGGCCAGGACGAAGAGGGGAGCGGCCATGCCCAGGGCGTACACCGCCAGGAGCAGGCCGCCCCGCAACGGGCTTCCGCCGAGGGCGGCGACCGTGAGGATGCTGCCCAGGATGGGCCCCGCGCAGAACCCCGCGAGCCCGTACACCGCGCCGAGGGCGACGGTGGACGACGCCGGGCCGGTGGGGGCGCCGGCCCGCTGCTGCAGGCGGCGGGAGCCGAAGCCGAGTCCGAGGAGTTGCACGACGCCCAGAGCGATCATGGTCCAGCCGCCGACGAGGACAAGCGTGTCCCGGTGGCCGATGAAGAGGCGACTGGCCAAGGACCCGGCCGCTCCGAGGGGGACGAGCGTCAGGCACAGCCCGGCGTAGAAGGCGGCGGTGTGCCGCAGCAGCCGTGTCCTGTTGGTGAAGGAGTAGGCGAAGAAGGCGGGCAGGAGAAGGGCACTGCACGGGCTGAGCAGCGCGAGGAGCCCACCGAGGAAGGCAAGGAGGACACCGGCGTCGGTCATTTCGCTTCGCTCCCGCTCCTGGTGAGGGCGTCGCGGATCGCCTTGTCGAAGGCGTCGGTGGGCTGGGCTCCGAGAATGGGTGTGCCGTTGACGAGGAAAGCGGGAGTGCTGGTGACGCCGAGGGTGTACCCCTCGGCACGGTCGCGGTCCACTGCCTGACGGGCCTGGTCCGATTCCATGTCCTCGCGGAATCGCGTGAGGTCGGCGACACCGGCCGCTTTCGCGTGGGCGACGAGTTCGGTCTGCGTGAACTCGCCGGTGTTGCGCTCGCGCGGTTCGGCGTAGAGGCGGTCGTGGAACTCCCAGAAGGCGCCTTGGCGACCGGCGGCCCAGGCAGCGCGCGCGGCCCGTTCGGACTCCTCGCCGAAGATGGGGAAGTTGCGCCACTCTATGCGCAGCACTCCCTTCTCCACATGGGTGCGCAGGAGTTCCTGCTTGGTCTCGCGTGCGAAGCGTCCGCAGAACGGGCACTGGAAGTCGGAGTACTCGATCATCACCACGGGTGCGTCGACCGGTCCGACGGCCAGGGGGTCGTCGGCGTCACGGCGCGCCAGGTCGGGGCCTGCCGGTGCGGAGTCCCCGGGCACGGGCTCCGCCGTGGCCTCGGACCGGGAGTGGTCGGGACGCGAGCCGGAGTCGGAGCCACCGGTCACGACCAAGGCCGTGGCGGTGACGGCTGCCGCGACCAGAACGGTTGCGGCCCACACCGCGCGGCTTCGGCGTGCGCGCGTCCGAGGCGTGGCAGGGGTGGAAGCGGAAGACTTCTCGGGCATGAGGGAAACACGCTCCTGTGAGCAGAAGATCAGGTGAGCCCGGCCGGCCCCGCAGAGCGGGCGGGCGGGATGGCGTCAGGCGCGGGGCGCGGGGCAGGTGCTCTGGGCGTTGAGGCGTCGGAGTGCCGCCTCGGCGAGCAGCGCCACTGAGGCAAGGGCGAGCAGGGGTTGGAGCGGTGCCCAGTAGCTGAGCGCGCCGCCTGTGCCGAGCAGCAGCAGAACGATCTTGTTGCAGACGGGGCAGCCCACCGCGAAGAAGGACAGCACTCCCCCGATCATGCCGAGCCGGCCACCGGACGCAGCAGGCGGGCCGGGGCGCAGATATGTGCCGAGTACCAGCCCCGAGAGCAGCGCGGTCAGGGCGAGGGCCGGGTAGTTCCACCACTGGACGGGGACTTCCCGGCCGAAGAACGCGTTGGGGACGACGGCGGTCGGCACTCCGACGACGACGGCCGTGGCGGCGGCGGAGGCGGCGGCTGCCAGCCACTGCCGGGGCTCCCACAGGCGCAGCGCGCCCCAGGCGGTGCGCGGGGAGCGGCTGCGTCTGACGGCTGTGAGAACAGGTTCGAAGGAAGCGGGCGACAGGCCCATGAGGAAGTCTCCGTTACTCAGGAGGGACGCGGGCACAGGGCCGCTCCCGCGCTTGCGGTGCCCTGTCCAGGGCCCCGGAAGCGCGGGACGGCGCGGGCCGGTCTAGATCCTCAGTACGCGGACACGCGGAGGTGGTGCCTTGGCGGAGGAATCCTGGCTGTGCGCGGGCCACCGTGCGGTCCGCGGTCCCTCTGCCCCGCCGAGGGAGGGCACTTCGGCTGCGGCGGGCGCCGCGAGATGGGGACTGCTCGACTGCTCCGGCGCCTGACGTTCGGGACAGGAGCCGCCCCTGGCCTTCGAGACCTCGTCGGAGTCCGCGGCCACCTCGGCGGCGGTGGACACCGAAACGTCGTCTCCTGCGTACGCCCGACCTTCAGTTGACGCGGACAGCGGATTGCCGGCCGCAGCCCCGTGGAAGGCCGCTCGGCCGGACTCTCCCTGCAGACCGGTGTGCCCCTGAACGCACAACTGGGCGAAGAGAACGGCGACCAGCAGCAGGAGGACGGTGCACGTCGACCGGTCGGTCGTGCCTGCTCGGCGCACCTCTCCCCCCTCCCTGCCGGACGAGCCGTCCGGCACCGCGCTGGTGCTTCCGCCAACCGTACTTGCCCGGTCGGCGCGGCCGGCACAGGGGTTGCCTCCGGCTTCGCGGTTGCGCCAGTCCGGCGGTCGGCGGAACCGGCCAGGAGCCGGCCGATGAGTTCCGGGTCGGGCGGGAGTCCGAGCATGAAGGACCGCCGGCAGGTTGACGCACTCGCTACCGAAGGAGACCCATGGCGAAGCTCGTCTACTCGATGATCACCTCGCTCGACGGCTACGCCGAGGCGGCGGAGGGCGACCTCGGTAACGGGGCCCAGGACCGGGAGGTGCATACCTTCGTCAACGACCTCTTCCGCCCCGTCGGCACGTACCTCTACGGCCGGCGGATGTACGAAACGATGGCCTACTGGGAGACCGCGCCCGCCGAGCCCGACGCGCCGCCGCACATCCGGCAGTACGCCCGCGACTGGCGGGCGGCGGAGAAGATCGTGTACTCCACGACGCTCGAATCGGTGTCCAGCGCGAAGACCAGGATCGAGCGGACCTTCGACCCGGACGCGGTGCGCAAGCTCAAGGCCGAAGCGGATCACGATCTCACGGTCGACGGGCCGAATCTAGCGGCCCAGGCGATCGCGGCAGGTCTGGTGGACGAGTACCACCTGTTCGTCACCACGAGCGTGGTCGGCGGCGGCAAGCGGTTCTTCCCCGACGGCGTGCGCCTCGATCTCGACCTCGTCGAGCAGCGCGCCTTCGACAGTGGGCTGATCTACGCGCGCTACCGGACCCGCTGAGGAAAGGAGCAAGGCTGACAGAGGACCAGGTCAGCCGCAGACTCACGGGCCTGGACGCCCACGGTTTCGACGGCTGGAACAGGCTCGACCCGAACGGTGGGTTCGTCCAGCACCGTCGCAAGACGTGCCCCGAGCGCGTCGCGTGCTCCGGTTGGCGGCCAGCAGACACACCCACACGACGACCAGGGCGGCCGACACCAGGATGCCGCCCGTGTCGGTGCCGTCGGCGATCCGCCACCCGAGCAGCCCCGTGGAGAGGGCCAGCATGGGCCAATACACCTTCGGCCCCCATCGGTTGCCCGGCCTGGTCCACGTCGGCGGCACTCGGGAATCAGAACGTTGCGGCTGCTTCATGCGCGCTCAACTACCCTCTTGGGCTTCAGACATGACCGCCGGGCGCTCTCGACACGGGGCCGCCCGGCGTGCGCCCGGCCGGCGGAACGGCTCTTCCGGCGGAACGACGTCGGCCGCCGGAAGAGCTTGCGGGGCTGGTGCCGGACGAGGTCAGCAGCCGCCGCAGTTGTAGTACAGGACGTCCCAGTGGTTGCCCTCGTCGGCGTAGATGTTGCCGGAGCCGGAGCGCCACTGCGGGGCGCCGTCACCGCGCACACCGATGTAGGTGAAGTTGTTCTTGATGTAGTTCCCGACGCAGGTGTACTTGCTGAAGTCGAGCTTGTAGCCGTTCCAGTGCGAGTAGGTGCCGGAGGCGTGCCCGGTCTCGGTGCCGCCGGTGATGTTCAGGGCGCAGCCGCTGGCTCGCTTGAGGGTCTGCGCGCCCTGCGCCGTGGCCAGGTTGAGCTGCTCGAAGGACGTACAGGTGGAGATGTTGCGGTTGGAGCAGTTGCCGGACGACGACCAGGTGATGCCCACGTCACGGAACATCGAGGTCGCGGTGGCGTGACTGATCTTGGTGACGGCGAAGGCGTCGCCGGCGGTGCCGAGGACGGCGACGCCGGGGGCGACGACGAGGGTGAGAGCGGTCAGGACCGAACGGAGCTTCAGGGCCTTGACGGACTTCATGTAGGGACCTTCCTGCGGTGGGCCATGCTTCTTGGGGGGCGGCTGTGCAGGCGGTGCAGACAGATGATGCCCGTGGTCTACGCGCGTCCGCCAGAGGACAAAACGGAATGCTGCCGTCAGCCGGACTCGGTCCCGCCCCGGCGCCGGAAGACCGGACTTCTCTCCAGTCGTCCGCCGCGGGCCGGGATTGGGGCAGGGCCACGGGGGCACGTGCACCCCGAGACGGTGGAGAGGTGATCGCCCGTGGGTGAACGATCGTTGGCGGCGTCAGCGGAGCAAGAGGACCGAACAGTTGAGGGTGCGGACGCCCGGACGCCGCCGCTGCGTCCCGGCGAATACGAGCCGGGCGACTACGCGGCAGTCGTGGTGCGCAGCGCCCGGGAGGCCGGGGTCTCCCCCGTGCTCGTGATGACCGTGCTCCACAACGAGGCGTACAAGCCGCACCATCCCCTGCTGGAGCGGTTGTGGCAGTGGTGGAAGCCCGGGGCGTCGTTCGGCCTGGCCAACATGCACCGGGCGACGTTCGAACGGGTCCGGCGGGCGCATGGCCTGCCGGGGCGGTGGCAGGACCTGCGTGACGACCCCGCCTTCGCCATCCGCACGGCCGCCCTGCACCTGAAGGACCTCGACCGCAGCCTCCCGGGACGGCACGTACGCCGCTACACCCGCGACGAACTCCTCGCCCTGGGCTACAACACGGGTGAACGCAACATGCGCGCCTTCGCCAGGGGCGTCCCGCCGGGCCCCATGGCACGGTCGTACCTGCGCCGCTTCCGCGCCTACCGGGAGCGCGCCACCGAGGCTCTGGCCGACGGCGGCGCATCACGTGACACGGCCACCGGTCCGTGACCCGAGTCGGAGGTACGTCGGCGGCTCAGGCCGGTGCAGATGAATCCGAGGTGCCTCCGCCGGCGCCGGTCGGGTAGCGTGCGGGCCATGTCGAGTCCTGAGTCAGACAGGGCGGGGGCTTTCGGTCACGCCGTCAGCCCCCTGTACCCCTGAGCTCACAGCCCTGCTGTCACGCCGCATTCCGCGGTGGGACGAGTGTGCCCTGGGGCTGATCGCGGTGACGAGATGACTTTCTCGCGCTTCTCCTCACCTCGGAGTCCTCGATGCCCCTCCCGCTGTACCTTCTTGCCCTGGCGGTCTTCGCCATGGGCACCTCGGAGTTCATGCTCGTCGGCCTGCTGCCTGACATCGCCGCGGAGTTCGACGTCACCGTCGGGACGGCAGGCCTGCTCACCTCGGCCTTCGCGATCGGCATGATCGTCGGCGCTCCGCTGGTCGCCGCGCTCGCCCGCGACTGGCCCGGTCGCTCCAGCCTGCTGACGTTCGTCCTCGCTTTCGCGGCGGCCCACGCCGTGGGTGCCGTCACCTCCTCCTTCCCGGTCCTGTTCGCCACCCGGGTCGTCGCCGCGCTCGCGAACGCCGGGTTCCTTGCCGTCGCTCTGACGGCTGCCGCCACGCTGGTCCCGCCCGACAGGAAGGGACGTGCGCTGGCCGTGCTGCTGTCAGGCACGACGACGGCCACGATCGCAGGTGTCCCCGGTGGGTCGATGCTCGGCACGTTGCTCGGCTGGCGGGCCACCTTCTGGGCTGTCGCCGCTCTCTGCCTGCCCGCGGCTCTCGGCATCCTGAAGGGGATGCCCACGGGGCGCGTGAGAGAAGTGGCGGCTGGCGGGCCGGCCTTGCGGACGGAGCTCGCCCAGCTCATCAGGCCACGGTTGATCCTGGTGATGCTGCTCGGCGCGCTGATCAACGCTGCGACGTTCGCGAGCTTCACCTTCCTCGCCCCCGTGGTGACCGGTACCGCCGGGCTGGACGCATGGTGGATCTCTGTCGTTCTGGTGCTCTTCGGTGCCGGCTCCTTCGTCGGCGTCACCGTCGCCGGCCGGCTGTCCGACCGGCGTCCCGGTCTGGTCGTCGCAGTCGGCGGCCCGTTGCTGCTCCTAGGCTGGCCGGCCCTGGCGGTGCTCGCCATCGAGCCGGTCGCCCTGTTCGTCCTCGTGTTCGTGCAGGGCGCGCTGTCGTTCGCGCTGGGCAGCACGCTGATCACGCGGGTCCTCTACGAGGCAGCGGGAGCCCCGACCATGGCCGGCTCGTATGCGACCGCGGCCCTCAACGTCGGCGCCGCCGCCGGCCCCCTCATCGCCGCGGCCACCCTCGACACCGCGGCCGGGAACCTCGGACCGCTGTGGACCAGCGGGCTCCTCGTCGCGGTCGGGCTGCTCATCATGTGTCCCCTCCGCACTGTGATCACGGCCGGCCGAGGCGTCGATGTGGTCGAGTGACACACTGTTTGCTCCGGGCTCGACCACCGCTCGGTGTGGATCGGCTCGGGCGGCCACGGCACGAGTCCGACATCCTCCGTCCGCGCACGCCGACAGAGGCCCGACGCACCGTCGTACCTCGCGACAGCCGCCAGCACGTCGGCCACCCAGCTGCTCCGGTGGGACGTCGAGCAGCGGCTCGTCGTCGATCGTCAGGTGCATCGTCTCCAGGAACAGGAGTTCCTTGCTCTTGAGGGTCGTGGCGCTGGAGCCGGTCTGCGGCATGCGGGACAGGAAGTCCGGTCAACGATGTTGACTCCCCCGCCGGAGGGCTGCACATTACTTGACGGTAGAACCGTTCGGTAACTGCGCAGCCCGGCACTCTTCCCCGTTCGCACCACTCCGTTCCGCCGACGGCACACCCCGAAGAGAGGGATCACATGCCGAAGCACGCACTCCGGAATGTCATGGCCACATCACTCGCACTCACGGGTGCGCTCGCCCTCGGTCTCCCGGGCGGCGCCGCCCACGCCTCCTCGTCGCCCGACTACGTCGCCCTCGGCGACAGTTACAGCGCCGGGTCGGGCGTGCTGCCCGTGGACACCAGCAACCTGCTGTGCCTGCGCTCCACCGCGAACTACCCGCATGTGATCGCCGCCCGGACGGGCGCCCGCCTGAAGGACGTGACCTGCGGCGCCGCCCAGACGAAGGACTTCACCTCGTCGCAGTACCCCGGGGTCGGGCCCCAGGTGAACGCGCTCAGCGCGGACACCGACCTGGTGACGCTGACGATCGGCGGCAACGACAACGGCACCTTCATCAACGCCCTGACCGCCTGCGGCACCGCGGGCGCCCTCAGCGGCGGCAAGGGCAGCCCCTGCAAGGACAAGCACGGCACCTCCTTCACCGACCAGATCGAGACGAACACCTATCCCGCGCTGAAGAGCGCCCTGCGGACCGTACGCGCCAAGGCACCCAACGCCCGTGTGGCGGTCCTGGGTTACCCGTGGATCACGCCGCCCGAGGCCGACCCGTCCTGCTTCGTGAAGCTGCCGGTGGCCACCGGCGACGTGCCCTACCTGCGTGACATACAGGCACACCTGAACTCGGCGGTCCAGCGTGCCAGCGACGAGACCGGAGCCACCTACGTGGACTTCTCCCGGGTCTCCGAGGGTCACGACGCGTGCAAGGCCGAGGGCACCCGCTGGATCGAGCCCCTGCTCTTCGGCAGCAGCCTCGTCCCGGTCCATCCCAACGCCCTCGGGGAGCGGCGCATGGCCGAGCACACCATGAGCGTCCTCGGCCTGAGCTGACGGCGGCGCGCCTCACCTTCGAACGATCGGTCCGCCCGGGCCCGGCGCGGAACCCGGGCGGACGGACGGCTCCCTCACCGCCCGCCCGGTCAGCCGCCGAGCGCGGCGGAAGGCGCGTCCCCGTTCTGGGCCTGCCGGGCCCGCTCCGCGAGCACCGTGGCGAATTCCCGGACACCGTCCTCGTCGACGCCGCCCTTGCCCGCGGAAGCCGCCTCGGTCCACAGCAGCGTCGTGCCGACCCGGGTCTGGGTCACGGCGCCGGGCTCGCCCTGGAAGCCGGAAGTGCCGAACCGCGCGTCCCGCTCGTCACCGATCCGGCCGAGACCGAACGCCTTCGCCTTCTGTCCCGCCCGCTTGCCGTAGTAGCCGTCCCAGAGCACGTCGTAGGCCGCCCGGGCGGCCTGTTCGCTGTCGTAGGCGATGATCAGGAAGGTGACGTTGGCGGCGTTGTCGTCGTGCCGGAAGGTCGAGGCGCCGAAGAAGCGGGAGTTCTCGCAGCCCGCGTTGCCCTTGATGGGGCAGGCCTGCTGACGGTACAACTTGTCCGTCTTGACGGCGGTGGGCCGGGCGGACTCCTTCCAGCCCGTCATGGCCTCACCGTCCGGCAGCACTTCCCGGACCTGTTCCTTCGTGAGCGCTGCCGCCTTGCCGTTCTCGCCGTCGCTCTCCGCTCCACCGCCACAGCCGGTCAGCAGCAGTGCTGCCGCGGTCGCCACGCACCACCGGTAGTTCCTCATGATCATGCCACCACCCCTCGGGCGGTGATCTTACGCCGACGGGACGCCGTTCTGACCGCGGCGCGGCGCGCTGCGCCCACCTCAGAAGGGCTCGGCGGCCTGGAGGAGGCGCTGAGGCAGATAGGGGGACTCGACCAGGATCTCCCAGCCCCGGCGGCGGGCGTGGCAGGCCAGGGCGAGGACGTTGAGATCGATCGCGGCGTCCGGGTCGTCGGCACGGTCGGCGACCTGGTAGTGATCGCGGTGCGCTTCGAGTGCGTCGGCCAGGGCCAGGTTGAAACTCGCCTCGTCGCCTTCCACCAGCTGCGACAGCAGCACGGCCGGTCGCGGGAAGAAGCCCCAGTCCTTGGCCTTCCCGGCCTCCTGCAACGCCCGCTCCGCCGCGAGTTCGCAGTCCACGCCCGTCAGGTAGGCGTGCAGCGCCTGCCGGTACGCGGTGTAGGCGGATCCGTCCTTGCCCGCGAACTCGGGGCCGGTCAGGACCAGGGGGGCGAGGTCCTCGCGTACGCCGGTGATCAGAGCGAAGGCGGTGGCCTTCTCCCAGCCGGCGGCACCCCCGGTCTCGCCTCGCGACGCCGGGTAACGCAGGTTCCGGCCGGCGACCCGCACCTCGGCCTCGGTGTCCGGTTCCGCCAGGGCGATGCGGAACAGGGCCGCCCCGAGCTGGGAGGCCAGCCTCAGGTTCGCCAGCTGGGCGTCGGTGACATCGGCGGAGTTGCCGACCCGCCATTTGAACAACAGCTCCTGGTCCCGCATGGCACTGCCGAGCCGGCGCGCGGCGAGGACTTCGCCGTCCTGCGGAGTGATGGCCTTCTGCGTGTACTGCTCGAACAGTGCCTCGCTCTCCGGGTTCAGGGCCCGGTCGCACGCCGGCCGGTCGACCACCAGCGGGCCCGCGGTCAGCGCCGCGGCCGCGGTGGAGCTCCGGTTGCGGCCGAAGGCGCCGACCCTCGGTCCGCGGCCCTCGAAACCGGTGACCAGGGCGTGCGGAAGGTAGTGGGTGTGAACTGCCGGGGCCCAGTTGTGGATCCGGTGGGCGAGCGCGGCCAGCGCGATGGGGACGAGCGGCAGGAGACTGCGGGGTGAGGCGCCGGGCCCGTGCAGGGTGGTGTGCGCGATCAGGAGGCCGGCCAACGCGGAGTCGAAGGCCGCCCGGTCTGCGGCGGCCAGGGCGCGCAGCGCCTTCAACGCCTCGCTGTCCGGCCGGTCGAGCAGGTTCTGACCGGTCTCGTCGGCCCGCAGGCGGAGGCGGTTCAGGGCGGCGTCGAGGGCGGCGAGCTTGGCCTGCGCACTCGGCGGATACTCCTCGTCGTCGCCGGTGTCGTCGAGGACCAGTGCCATCAGCCCGGTGGCGAGTTCCCCGGCGGGTGTTCCCTGGGCCCGTTCCGCGAACTTCTGCCGGGCGAAGTGGAAGGCCTCACCGTGCCACTTGGCCTTGTCCTGGAGGACCGCCAGGCAGAGTGCGTCGATCCACTCCCCGGGGGTGACGCTCTCGGCCGGCGCGTCCTCACCGGGGTCGTATCCCATGCCGAAGTTCACGTACTCCAGGAAGACCTGGAAGCTGCAGTGCGGGTGGTAGGCCGCGTAGGCGACGGCGCCTGCCGCGGCCTCGGAGGCGTCCTTCAGGACGGCCTTGGCCTCCGGGGTGTCGAGGCCGGGCGTCTCGACGGACAGGGCGCCCAGGTAGTCGACGAACTCCTCGGCGATCGACTGCCATTCATAGGTGGACATCCGGCCGGCCTTCGACATGGACCGTATCTGCCTCCCGATCCGGTTCACGAAGTCCTCCAGCGCCGCCGACACGACGGCCCCACCCACCTGGTGACGTTCTATCCGCACTGCCCCGCTCCTTGATCAGAATCGCTGCGGACAGCCTAAGGGTGTGCCGATCACCGGCCCGATGCTCGATCTTGCTGTGAGGGGTGTTCCTGGTGGGAACCTCGGCTCGGAGGGCGGCCGTGGCGGGCGGTGGCGGCTGGACCATGGACTTCCAGGACGACGGCGGTTCCGGCGACGGTCCGGTCCTCGTGCATGGTGATCCGCCGACCGGGCTGGACATGCGTCCAATGGGAGGGAGTGAGGGGCACGAGTCGGACCGTGGCTTGGCCGCCGGGCTGGAGCGTGGGCGTTCCCTCGACCCAGAGCGCGGCGATGCTGACCGCACGGTCCCCGGTGGGTGAGAGGTGGCCGATGTCCCACATGGGTCGCAGAACACCGGCGCCGGAGATGGGCGTCGTGCGTCGGGCCTCGGCAGCCGGACGGAGCGTCAGGTCCGCTCGGATCACACCGTTGCGGATCTCGGAGCATCGCCAATGACACCAGGCCGCACTCCGCTCGAACCGGAGCTGCTCAGCCGCTTCGGCGAGTTGCTCCCAGAACGTCAGGGGAAGCGAGCGAGCGTCTCCCAGCTCCTCCAGCAGGCCCAGGGCGATCTCCCACTCGTCGTGGGCGAGGTAGTCCCAGATGTCCAGCACCGTGAGGTCGTTCTCGGTGGCGGTGTCCTCCGGGACCAGCAGGGAGGCCGACTCGAGCAGCCCAGCAACGTCCATGTGCTCATTGTCGCCCCCTGCTGCCCCACCTCGGTCGACGGGGCGTCAGCCTGCCCAGACCTCGGCCTCGTCGGCGGGAACCGTGGTGGCCAGTCCCAGTTCCTTGCGGGCGGCCACCGACTTGTTCGGGTCGATGCCGGTGAACGCCGGGTCGTAGGCGATGTAGAACGCGTCCACGTCGGCGGCGTTCGCGGCCTTCTTCCAGTTGCCGGCCGCCTTCGTCAGCGTCGCGCGGAGCTTGCCGACCTCGGTGCCCTCGATGCCGCCCAGGCCCTCGACGTGGGCGTCGAGGGCGGCCGCGACAGCTTTGGCCTGCGCCTTGTAGCCGGCGAGGTCGTCCTCGACGGAGTCCTTGGCGGGCTGGTTCGCCCACAGGGCCTCGTAGAGCGCGTTCGAACCCTTGAGGTATGTGGTCTGCTCGGGCTTGAGGGACTTCGCGGTGTCCAGCGAACCGCTGAGCTTGCTCTTCTGCGCGGTGTAGGTGCAGCTCACCGCGCGGTCCCCCGTAGCCCAGCTCTCCCTGGTCGGGGTGTAGTAGAAGAGCGCGGCACCCTTGGGGAGCGCCCAGGTGTCCGGGGCGTACTTCTGGGCCTCGACGGGGCAGCGCTCGTCCGCGACGGCAGAGACCCCGTCGTCGCCGGGATACTCCTTGCCCTCGTCGAGCGCGAACTCGCCGACGACCTGACCCTCGTGCGCCTCGTCGCAGGGCACGATCTCGACGACGTACGCCGTCCCCTCGGCCTTGCCGTTCGGGTTGTAGCAGTCCCCGACGTCCAGCGAGAACACCGAGCGCTGACGAGCCACCTTCTTCGCGCCGTCCTTGGCGCCGTCGACGGCCTCGGAGACGTCCGAGCATCCCACCGCGCCGAGGGCGAGCAGGGCGGCGACAGCTGATATGCCGCGGAGGGAACGATAAGGGGCACGGACTGCCATGACGTGCACATCCTTTTATGTGATCTTTACATGGGACGAGCGCATCGTATGCCACTGCCGTGACCCCGGTTGTGCCAAGCCCCTCTACCTCGTCTCGACGTCTCTGACTGCCGACGGGCCGAGAGGGTTGTATGCGGGCTGCATCACTGGAGGACCATGTGAGACAGGGCCCCCTTCTCCTGGAAGGGGGCCCGCCCGTCGCCGCGACTACTTGCCCGGGAGAGACGGGGGCATGGGCATCGGAGCCTCAAAAGGATCGCGAGCGTCCCCCATCTGATGGGACTGCACGTCAGAGACCTCGAAAGTGAGTCGCCAGGTCGCCGGCGTCAACACCCGCTGCACGACCTGACCGCGCGCATTGCGGAACTCTCCAGTGCCTCCGGTGATCGCGTTGACGACCGGGCTCGGGGCCGGAATTCCGGCCTGCTCACCCTGGATCGTGATCTGGCCTCCCGCCAGCACCGCGGTCGACACGCACTGTCCCGCGTTGCGCTCGAGGTCGTCGATGACGCAGAACCCGCCGATGCGTCCGACCGAATGGCCTTCGGTTCCCTCGGCCGACATCAGTTTTCCACTGAAGACGAACTGGTCACCGACACTGCGGCCGGTTGCGCCGAGGTCGATCTCCTCGCCGACCTGCAGCTGCGCCTCCACGCGGATGGTGCGGCTCTTCGCCGGGGAACCGTCGTCGGTGTGGGGGGCCACGGTCGGGGCCGTCTTCCGGGGCGCCACGTCGGCCGACGCGGGTCCGATGAGAGCGAGCCCGGCAGAGCATCCCAGGACCGCGACGGCGAGGAATATGAACGGCCGGCCAGCGATATTCAAGGTCGCCTCCTGTCCATTCCGGTCGTGACGGGTCTCGCCTGCGTTTATGACGGACCCACCGCCTGGCGGTAACGCTAATGAGATGCCTGGCGACATGCTCCACAGAGGGCCGGAAATTGGGCCATTGGGGTGCACCGGCACTGAGACGCCGCCGTGCGCGTACGACCTGCTGCCGCGCCTTGACCACGCTGAGGCAGCCCCGTGACCGCGCGGTCGGTGGGCCGAAGTCGCAGCCAAGCGATGACCGGTGGCGCCGCACCTCACTCGCCACCGACGGGATGTCGGTCTCCATCAGGTAGGTGTCCACGGTCGGCTCCTCGGCAGCCGAAAAGGATTTGAGCGGGCGGCGCACCGCTGCTACTTTCCGTCTCGGACCGTGAAGTCGTCGTATGGAGGTGAGACCCGTGAACGCAGTTACCCATGGGTGCTCCCTCAACCCGTCACGGTCCGGCGGCTGACGTTCGGTGTCGCCAGGAGCGCCTGAGTATCGAGGCACTCCTGGAAGGAGACTCCGATGGACACGAAGCCTTGCATTTCCGGCCTGAGCGAGAACGCGGTGATGATCACTCGCGTCGCGGACAGGCAATGGCACGCACTGGACGACGACCTGGTCGTCGGCCGCGGGCATGCGGAACACCGTCCCGACGGACGCCTGTTCGTCAGCATCGACGCCTGGCACGACGTCGCCTTCGACCGGCTCGCCGAGGCGATGCTGGCGGAACTGCCCGCGCCGCTGTACACGGTGGTCGACGAAGCCGATGTCGAGCTGACGGCCGGCTGGCGGCGGGCGGGTTTCACGGTCCGGCGCCGCGAGTGGGAGTACATGGTGCCGACCGATCCGCAGGCAACAGGGCTCGAAGCCGTCCTGCCGCCACCCGGTGTGACGATCTTGCCCGCCGGTCAGGCGGACGAGAGGCTGCTGCGGGCGGTGGACCGCGCGATCCGTGACGAGGTCGAGGCGACCGTCGGATGGCAGTCGATGCCCGCGGAGGTCATTCCTCGCCCCGAAGGTGACACCGTCGTCGATCCGTCGATGTACGCGGTGGCCGCGACGCCGGACCGCTACCTGGGCCTGATCCGGGTGGCGAGGGTGAAGAGGCCGCGCATCGGGCTGGTCGCGGTCCGGGCCGGCCAGCAGCGCCGCGGCATCGCGCGGGCGCTGCTCGCCCACGCGCTGGGGGCGCTGCATCGCTCCGGGTCCACTGCGGCCTGGACCGAGGTCGACGAGTCCAACCGAGCGGCCTCGGCGCTGTTCGAGACCATCGGCGCCCGGTCGACGAGCAGCAACCTGGAGCTGGTGCGATGACGAAGAACAAGAACGTCATCGAAGTCGAGGGCAAGGTCGTCGAGTGCCTGCGCAGCGCCATGTTCACCGTGGAGCTCGAGAACGGCCACCAGGTCCTGGCGCACATCAGCGGGAAGATCCGCAAGCACTACATCAAGATCATGCTGGAGGACCGGGTGCTGGTGGAACTCCCGCCGTACGACCTGACCCGCGGCCGGATCGTGTTCCGGTACCGGAACTAGCGGCGGTCGGCGCCCCGCGCGACGGCTGATCCCGGGGCCCCGGTCACGGCGTTTCCGTGACCGGGGCCCCGGTGACGGTCCGGTCCCGGCCGCGTGCCGGGAGCTCGACCGCTCCCACGCCATGAGCCCGGGCTCCGTCGAGGGGAAGGAGGCTCCGTCTACCGGTTGGTGGGCCGCATGTCGCCGTCGTACACGGTGCGGTAGTCCGGCACGACTGTCCGGGTGCCCGGAGACGCCGTCCCGACCTGGGCGAGGAAGGCGTCGAGGTCCATCGCCGGGTCGCGGACCGGGGAACCGGTCAGCGGCAGCTCGAAGTTGTCCCAGTGGACGGGGACGACGACACCGGGGGCGTCCAGGGCGCGCAGCAGCCGGGGCACGTAGCCGTGGGTGGTGCTGGTGGCAGTGGGCACGGCGATCATCGCGAGGTCGGGTCGCAGGCCCCGCACCTCCCGCTCGGCGAAGTCGCTGGCCCCCATGAGGAATGCCGACGGACCGTGCTCTCCTGCCGTGATCTGGAAGGCCAGGGTGTCGCCCTCGGGCAGATCCGCGATGGTGCTGGGAACTGTCGCGGGTGGGGCGTTCAGCGTGCCCGGGGCGAAGTACGAGCAGTTCTTGTTGCGGCTGTGCAGGCTGGACACGACCTCGACGGTCATCGTGCCGAGGTCCAGTACCTCGCCGCCCTTCACCACGGAGATCTGTTTCGAGTCGACTCCGAGGGCGATGAGCAGGTGGTACGTGGTCTCGGTGCCGATGACGCGGGCACCGGTGGTCTTGGCGATGTAGGGCACGTCGGCCAGGTGGTCCCAGTGGGAATGACTCACCAGCACCACTTCGGGACGGCCGATGTGCGCGTCGACGACAGTGGGATCCGTCGTCAGCCTGGTCTCCGGGACGAGGCCTCCGTCGAACAGGCCGGTGCGGAATCGGGTGAGGTAGGGATCGAAGAGCACGGTGCGGCCGCCCACGTCGATGCGCCAGCCCGCGGTGCCGAGCCAGCGGTACGACACGGAACGGGCGGCCCGGTCGCCGCCGCGGCCGGCGGACGCAGCCGTCGGGGCCGCCGTGGCTGCCGTGGTCGGGATCAGCGGGGACGCCGCACCGAGCGCGGTGCCCCACAGCACCGCACGGCGGTTGAGCGCGCGGCCGGAGGGGGTGCCTGGTCTGTCCGAGGCGTGCATGTCCTTGGTCATGGCGTCAGCAGATCAAGGGGTGAAGTGCCGTGTCCAAGACCGCAGTCCGGCACTTCCGATACGTGAACGCATATGTGCCCTGCTCAGCGGCCGTCGCCACGGAGGTAAGCGGCGGCCATTCCGGCTGCCCGGCCTATCGCCGCGTCCACTGTGGCACGGGAGGCGGACAGGTCGTGGGTGCGCGCGAACACGGCTATCGCGTAGCACTCACCGTCCGGGAAACGGGCCACGCCCGCCTCCATGTGCAGTCCGGGCAGGGTCCCGGTCTTGGCCGCGACCGCGACACCGTCCGGGAAACCCGACACCAGCCGGTGCCGGAAGACCTGCTTGCTCATCAGGTCGCGCACGAGCGCACAGGCTTCAGGCGGCCCCGCGGCATCGGTCCAGACGAGCCGGAGCAGCCGTGTGATCTCGCGGGGTGTGCTCGCCGTGGTGCGGCGGGGATCCAGCACCGTCAGCCTTCTCTTCCCCTCGTCCGACAGGGCCGGGTAGCGCGCCGCGAACTCCCTCTCGTCGCGTGCCCCGACCTCCTCGAGCATCGACTCCAGCAGATCCCGCGGACCGCCCACGACGCGCGTCCGCTCCAGGCCGAGTTCCTTCGCGAGCAGCCTCACAGTGTCCAGCCCGACTCGGTGGAGAAGCAGGTCCGCCGCCGAGTTGTCGCTGACCGACATCGCGAAGTAGGCGAGATCGCGCAACGACAGTTCGACATCGTCCAGGCAGCCGGCGGTGCCCCAGCCACCGAGCCGGTCGGCCGAGGTCACCCGCACCCGCTCCCTCGGATCGAGCTGACCGGCCACGACCTGCCGCGCGAACTCCAGCACCAGCAGCATCTTGAAGAGCGAAGCGATGACGACGGCGTCATCGGCGCCCACGGCGACTTCACGGCCGCCCCGCCCGCCGTCGACGCCGCCCGCGGCCGGCGTGCCCGCGCGGACGGGCACAGCGTGCAACTGTCCCCTCGCGCCCGCCTCGGCGAAGATCCGCCGGATCCGGTCCTCGGTCGCTGTTCGCGTGCTCATCGCTGCTCATCCTCGGGCATCGGCGTTCTCGGTCGGCGGTCGGCCGACCGCCGACCCGGACCATCCCCGTCTCCCCCGCAGGACGGCATTGCGCATAGGATCCTTGATCGTGGATCTCCTACGCCACCTGCGTCTCTTCGTCACCGTGGCAGACGAGCTGCACTTCAGCCGGGCCGCCGAGCGTCTGGGCATGGCCCAGCCACCGCTCAGCCAGGCGATCCGCCGGCTGGAGGAGGAACTCGGAGCCGAGCTGTTCGACCGCTCACAGCGCGGCGTCCGGCTCAGTGCCGCCGGAACGGCGCTGCTGGAAGAGGCCCACGATCTCCTCGCCCGGGAGAAGAGGCTGCGCGCCCTGGCCCACCGCGCCGCCGACGGCGGCCTCGGCACCCTGCGCGCGGGCGTACCGCCCGACACCACGGCCGCCGTACTGTCCGCGTTGCTCTCCGCCTGCGCGGAACACGCACCGGAGCTCTCCGTCGACCTGCAGGAGGTCACCACCGTGGAGCAACTGCGGCTGCTTGCCTCCGGCGGCCTGGACGTCGGACTCGTGCACCACCCCGTGGACGCCACCGAACTACGGCTCGGCCCCGTTGCCTCACTGGACCTGGGGGTCGTGCTCCCCCGCACCTCGCCCCTGGCCCGCCTGCCGGAAGTGACGCTCGGCGATCTCTCCGGTCACGACCTGGTGCTCTTCCCGCGCGCACACGCACCCGGCTGGCACGACCACATCCTCGACGTGTGCCGCACCGAGGGCTTCGTCCCCGGCCGCCTCCGCCACGCCTCCAACCCCGAGTTCCTGCTCGCCCTGGTGACGGCGGGACACGGAGTCGCCTTCGACCAGGGGGCGGCGGCCCGCAAGGAACCCCGTGTCGCCTGGTCCCCTCTGGCGGGCCGCCCCCTCACCGTGCGGATCAGCGGCGCCTGGCCCACCGGCCGCGGAGCCCACCCGGCTGCCCGCCGCTTCGCCGAACTCGCCGCCGACGTCCTGGCCCGCCACCACACCACCCCCCGACGCGAGGGCACTG
>Ga0247820_10000294_pt1 | contig 25858 bp, 34 predicted proteins | sample 13C_Glucose_Day1_2_FD_192480 | JGI IMG/M metagenome (GOLD analysis project Ga0247820, IMG submission 192480) | Soil microbial communities from agricultural site in Penn Yan, New York, United States - 13C_Glucose_Day14 | ecosystem: Environmental > Terrestrial > Soil > Agricultural land | place...
CGGGCTATTGGCCTGCCAGTTGGACCCGGCTTCACCGAAGAAGACCGCCCCTGGTACAAGATCAGCTTCGAGTTGACCGGTGTGGCCCTCTCGGGCTGACTTTTCCAATCATAGAGGGTTCACACAATGGCAGGCTGCGAAAGTTCTGCGTTCCTGGGTCGTGATACGACTCTCGAGTTCGCAATCGGTTGCCCGGATCAGCTTCCGGAAGAAGGCGACTGGAAATTTATTGGCGCGCTTCGCTCCAATGGCATCAGCACTGAATGGGACGTCGTCGACAGTACCGCTGACGACTCGCAAGGCAACATTCGCGAGCAAGAGGCAACCTATCGCACTATCACCATTTCGGCAGATGGCGTGGCTCGACGCACGGACAACGCGGTAGTGCACCAAACCGAGCTCTACTTGCACTACATGAACCCGACCGCCACGGGAGGGCAACCGAAGGTGTGGATGCGCCGGACCGACCCGCGGGTGCAGCAAGTAGGCTATTTCCTGCTGTCGACTTATGACCTGGAGGCGCCCTACGATGAGATCTCCACGTTCTCGATAGAAGCCACCAGTACGGCGAACTCCGTCATCCCTGGCGGCGTTTCCACCATCCCGACCCCAGTGGTGTAAATCATGGCAGTGATCAAAGCAATCCAACCGGGTTCGGTCAATGGCAAGTTCGCTGTTGCCCCAACTGCACTTACCGGCACCGATTCTCTGGTTTACAAACCGTCGGTCAACCAAGTGCTTTACGTCTTCAACACCTCGGCTTCTCCCGTGACTGTCACTGTTGACGGCGACGGCGGTACTACCGTCTCTCCGCCTGGACTCGGCGGCACCGTTGACGTCAGCGCCGGCTACGCCATCGCAGTGGCGGCGGGCACGGTGCAGGCGGTACAACTGCGCACGATCAGCTCGTTTCTGCAGGGAGTCGTGGCGGTGTCTGGCGGGGTGGCAGGCGTGGTAGCCTGGATCCAAGAAGGCTAAGTGATGTGCCCCGCACTTGGCGGGGCTTTTTCATTCCGGCTGCCATCGGGGCCCTTTGCTGGTGTTCTCGAAAGCCGTCAAAATTTGCAAATTCGCCAAAACATGTAGACCACTGACAAATTCGCCTTGCAATGGGAGAATATGGTCGACATGGTGCGGAATTCCGGTTGCCAGTTCCATGCCTTTTGCGAAGTCGTAGAGCATCTGGATCTCTAGGAAGTCCGCGGGCGTTAGCCATTTTGGCGTGCGTTGAAGCTTTGCGGCTCGACGTTTTGCTGCGGTAGCAGCGTTCTTTTGGGGGTTACGCTCGCGCCAAGCTTTACCATTTGCGGCATGCCGCTCTTTGTTTTCGGTGTGCCAGCGTCGGCTCTTTTCCGCAACTTTATCCCTATTGGCGCGTTCCCACTGGTGGGCGGCTTCAGGGTTGGCTTTGTTCCACGCTAGATTTGCGGCTCGCTTCGGTCCAGGATTTGCGGCGTATTTTGCACGAGAAGCTGCGTTGCGGGCATCCCGATTAGCGTGGTGGTAAGCGTTGGTCCGGGCTTTAACCTGTTCTTTGTTTCGCTGATAGCTTTCTGCGCTTTTAGCCTTCTTGCAGGTACGGCATTGGGTGTAGAGACCATCCCGAGCCTTCGCTGAAGGCGGGAATTCGTCGAAGGCTTTGCTCTGTTTACATACGGTACAAGTTTTCATATTCGGAGAATGTCCTATTCGGTGAAAAACTTGTACCGCATCACGATTGTTACGTCAATTCCTCCCGCATGATTTTCACCTCTCGCGGAAACTCGAAAGCGAGCACCACTTCCTGACCCCGGCGCGACGGTCGCAGCTCCACGTTACCGCCGCCAAAGGTCATCGACTGGCCCGGGCGCAGCGCATCGACCACGCTGTGCGCACCTGACGAGCTGAGCTTCAGCCGCACCGAGAACGCGCCAAACAGGCCCTTGGTCGCCTCGGTGAGCAGGCGCCAGGTTGTGCCGTTCGGTTCAGTGACGATCACCGATTCGCCGGCCTTGCGAGTGAGTACGAGTTTGCCCATGGTGCACCTCAGATGCTCAACGGAGCGCATTGGTAAGTGATGACGGTTTTATTGCCGTGCCCTTCAGTTTGAACGGCTCCAGCTTGGGCTACCCTTCCCGCATTCTTACAGGCTTGCTCCGATGTAAAGCCGGGAGTGCTGGTTTGGGTTACGGCTACGGGGCTGGTGTTGAAAGGACCGAAAAGGTACGTCGTGAGAATCAGCGCGTAGATCATGTGTGCACCTCCTGTTGATGTGGGCTCAGTGTCGCCCCTAGTGACACGTGTGTCAACTACTATTTGGGCCGCCCGTCACCGTGGTATCCTCTGCGCCATGACCATACTCACCAGCATCGGCGAACAGCTCGTTACTGTGGGCGACCGCGCCGTCAAGTTCCGCCCGTCACTGCTCGCCATGACGCGCATCGGCACGCCCCGCGAGATCGTGGACGTATTCGCCCAAGTCTGCGGCGCACCGTCGCACCCGGCGCTCGTGCGCGAGTGGCGCAAGCAGCAATTCGCCGCCGCCTGCTGCGTAATGATCGCATGCGCCGAGGATGACGACATCTCCTGGCTGATCGGCCACGTCAACGAGCGGTTCCGTTACGTGCGAGGCGTGCTGCCGCTCGAGGACATCGTGGGCTTGGCCTCCGGGCTGCTCAAGCATGGCGTGGTGGGCGACGTGAAGCCCGACCGGCCCACCCGCGGCGACTACGTTCGCGAGTTCGACGCCCGGGGCATCGCTGCCACAGCCATGGCGCACCTGGGCCTGAGCGAAGCCGAAGCCTGGCAACTGACCATGACCAGCTACATCGGCGCCATGCGGGCCAAGTACCCGCCGAGCGAGAAGGACGCCAAGGCCGACCCGCGCAGCGACGCGGAAGTGTATGATTCAGCCAAAGCATTCCTGGCCCGCGTGAAGGCCGCAAAACAATTGCAGGGAAAATAGTGTATATTGAGCCATCGATCAGTGAGGCTCAACATGAACCCGAAATTTTGTAAACGATGCGGGCAGTGGCGCACGGAAGAGGACTTCTACCGAAGCACTCGTAACAAAAGCGGGTTCGCCTCGCAATGCAAGAAATGCGAACGCGCTAAGCCAAGCGCACAACGGAAAACGTTACCGGTACTCTTCAACTCGACTGAAAAACAATGTAGCCGCTGCCGCGAAGTGAAACCACATAGTGATTTTTACCGCCGAAAGGGATCTCCGACGGGGTTGCATTGTTACTGCAAATCCTGCCAATTGGCGGCAACGGGCGCGTCTAGCAAAAAGCACATCGAGAGACGCCGAGCCCGTGAAAGGCAGAGGCTAGAAAGCTGCCCCGCAACACACATGAAATACCGCATCCTCGGCCTTGTCCGTAAAGCCATTGACCGACACGCGCTAGACTATCCCGTAAGCAGCGTGACCCGGGAGTTTTGGCTAGCGGTAGGGTATACTCGGCAAGAATTGGCAGAACACCTGGAAGCTCTTTTCCTCCCGGGGATGTCCTGGGAAAACCGTCGAGAGTGGCACATCGACCACATAATTCCAGTGTCCTATTTCAAACCAACGTCTTTTTCCGACCCTAAGTTTTTGGCATGCTGGGGCCTGAATAATCTCCGCCCAATGTGGGCTGCCGACAATCTGCGGAAGCGGGCTAGCCTCGAGTTTCTGCACCTCGTGGAGTAGAAAGCTGTGGAACAAGTCGGAGCTATCACATACCTGGTTGACATGGACACCGCAGCCGTCACCAAGGGCGCGGACCGGGTCAATGCGGCGCTTGATTCCGTGGGCAAGGGGGCCGATCGGCTCGACGGCACCATGGGCAAGGCCGAGCGCACGGTAACGCAGACCGGCAAGGCCAGCGCCAAGGCCGCTAATGACGTTGGCAAACTGGAGAAGGCCACGGAGAGCGCCAGTAACGCCGCTGGTGGGTTCACCGCCAAGTTGACCCCACTCGCTGCAGCCATCGGCGGCCTCGTCACAGCCCAGGCGATTCTCGACCTAGGCAAGATGGCCGAACAGTTCACTCTGCTGCAGGCGCGAATAACTCGGCTCTCTGCTGATGCCGAGACCGCTGCCGCGACTTACAACCGGCTCCTCACCGTTGCAGCAGCTACAGGGCAGACAATGCCCGAGACGGTCAAGCTGTGGGAGACGTTGACCAGCAGCCTCAAGTCGCTCGGCGCGACGAATGATCAGGTAGTCACTCTCGTTACCACGTTGCAGAAGATCGGCAAGATCGGCGGCAGTAGCGCGGAAGAAACATCCAATGCCCTCCGTCAGCTGGGCCAGTCGTTGGACCGTGGCACACTACAAGCCGAAGAATTCAACAGCATTGTCGAGCAGACTCCCGAGCTGATTCGCCAGTTGGCAGCAGCCTCGGGCCGCAGCATGGGCGAGTTCCGCCAGGCGATGCTCGACGGCAAGATCACATCACAAGAGCTGTTCGACCTGCTGATGAGCCGCACCCAGGAAGTCGACGCCGAGTTCAAAAAGCTGCCGCGCAGCGTGGCAGATGCCGCGAACGCGATCATGGTGCAGATGGGCGCAGCCGCTTCAGCCATCGACCAGGCGACCAGCGCTTCGAAAGCCTTGGCATTCATCCTGGACCGCATTGCTGACGGTATCCAGGTAACGTTCAATCCGACGGACGTGCAGAAGTTCAACACGCTGTTGCGAGACCGCTCGCAGGCTGAGTCGGTGTACCAGGCGCAGTTGCAGAACGGGTCGAAGCGCTCCCAGGAAGCCGCAAAGAAGCGACTAGACAGCCTCAACGCCGAAATCAAGGCGATGCAGGACGCTCGTATCGCAGCCATCAAGGCACAGAGCGGCGGGGGCGGGACGAGTGCGGGCAAGCCGGCCCCAACCACGACAGCGGACGGGCAGAAGGCCCTCGACCAGCTTGCCGAGCAGAACCAGCAGCTGCGCGCCCAGGGGGTTGAGCGCGCCAAGATCATTGCCTTGCAGAAGCTCGGCGCCGGTGCGACGCAGCAGGAGAAAGACGCTGCCGTTGCCCTGGCGGTCGAAAACTACAACATGCAGGAAGCGGAGAAAGCCCGCACCAAGGCTTCGACCGACGGAGCAGCGCAGCGAAAGCGTGACGACGAGGCTGCAGCCGCTGCGATTCGCAAAGAGAACGAAGAGGCCAAGCGCGCGTACGAGGCCAACCGCAAAGTCATCGAGGGCTTGGCTCTGGAGCTGGGCAACGCAGCGCTGAAAGGCGAGGAACTGGCCGTTGCTCAGGCAAAAGCAAAGCTCAATAAGTTCGCCAGCCCCGAAGACGTGGCCGAGGTGGAACGCCTGACCCGTGCCATCGTGCAGCAACAGCAGGTTATCGCCAACAAGCAGCTCGCCGGTCAGGTGGACCCGTTCGTCGGTGCGCAGCAACAGCGCGACCAGCGACTTGCTGACCTGAAGACCTTGGAGCAGGCCGAGCTGCTGAGCGCCCAACGGGTCAACGAGCTGAAACTACAGGCCGAAACCACATATCAGGAGCAGGTACGCGCGCTACAGGAAGAAACATTCCGTCAGGCCTCCGTGGGCAACGACCTGTTGATCGGCACGCTGAACCAGTTGCAGCAGGCAGGCACGCAGGCATTTGTAGGCCTGATCACCGGTGCAAGCAATGGGCAGCAGGCGGTGCAAGCGTTGGCCAGTGCCCTGCTCAATGAGGCGGTGGGCGCCCTTGTGCAGATGGGTGTGCAGTACGTCAAGAACATGATCATCGGCCAGACAGCGCAGACGGCGGCAACCACAGCCAGCGTGGCGGCAGCGGGTATTGTCGGTTCGGCTTGGGCGGGGCCGGCAGGCTTGGTGTCTCTCGCGTCGTTCGGGGCCAACGCCGTACCGGCCCAGGCCGCCATCGGCTCTACAATTGCTCTTGCTAAGGGCGCCGCTCTTGCAGGCGGTCGGCAGTACGGCGGCCCCGTGGCCTCTGGAAACCTTTACCGTGTGAACGAAGGTGGCGCACCGGAGATCTTCAACGCCGCCGGCGGCAAACAATACATGATGCCCAACAGCCGCGGCGAGGTGGTCAGCAACAAGGACGCGACGGCACAGAGTGGCGTTGCTGCCGCACCTGTGGTCAATGTCTATGAAGCAAACCCTGGGACGACGGTCAAGAGCCGATGGAGTCCAGAAGACGAAAACTGGATCATTGACGTGGTAAATGGGAATATCAACAGCAACGGCAAGATCGGCCAATCCGTCAACCGAGTTACCGGCACCCCGCGGAGAGGCGCATGAGCACCGTACTTGACATTCTCCGCTCCAGCGGCGGCACTGACTGCGAGATCCACACGCTTGAGCTGACGTGCACCGCGTGGGCTGACGCTCTACTGATCTGCAACCAGTTCTTCGACTTCACGGCCACCACGGAAGATGGCCGGACGCTGACATTCATCGCCACGGCATTTGACCCATCCCTGCCCAAGAAGGACAACAGCGGCGCGCAGACCCTGGGCATCGCCATCGACAACGTGACCGGCGAGGCGCAGCGCCGCATAGACCTGGCCAACGAAGCGGCTGCACCGATTCGGCTCACGCTGCGCACATACCTGGAATCCGACCCAAGCGCGCCAGCTGAGCCGCCGCTATACCTGGACTGCCTGGCTGCCGAGATCGAGGGCCCAACGGTGCAGTTCACCGCCGGGTACTTCGACCTGATCGATACTGCCTGGCCCAGATTCCGCTACACCGACCAGTTCAGCCCTGGCGTGAAGTACATCACATGAACCAGTTTCTAGCTGTGCCGTACCTCGACGAAGGCCGCACGCTGGCCGGTGCCGACTGCTGGGGTCTCTCCATGCTTGCACGCGAGGCCATGGGGCTGCCCGAGATACCCTTAGCAGTCGGCACTACCAGGGGCACGGTGCACGCCATGCAGCAAGAGTTTCGGCGCGTATCGGCGTCACTGGCGCGCGACATGGTGCGCCCTGGCGCACTGGCAGCGGTGTTCAAGGGTGACGCGTTCGTCCACGTTGGGGTTGTGGTCGAGGCTGATGGTAGACTGTGGGTACTTGAAACCAACCCGGGCGTCGGGCCGTGCATGCGCCGCATCGCAGACTTCAACGCCGCTTATTACAAAGTGGTCTACTATGCCGATCGAGATCTACCCGAATCGCCTCGAAGCGCGCCCGATTGAGACGCACCAGGTCGAGACGCGAATGTCGATTGCTGCGTTTCTCGATCAGACCATGGCTGCCGGCTACCGCACAGGCGATTCCCTCCCACTGAGCGCCTGGGTTAACGACGAGCGTGTGCCACAGGAACAATGGGGCGAGTTCGTATTCCTGCCGAAAGACCGTGTGCGTCTCCACATCGAACCCCGCGGCACTGACCCCTTCTCGATTACCGTGGCGCTGTTCGCCGGCGTGAAAGCCGTGTTCGGGATGCTGATGCCGAAGCTCCCCGGTACGCCCAATACGCCAGGCACTGGCGAGTCCCTGGGACAAGGTAGCGTCAGGGGAAACAAAATCAAACTGGGTGACCCGGTTCGCGAGATCGCCGGCCGGATGAAGGTTTACCCGGACTACCTGGTGCCGCCGCGCAAGTACTTCCGCAACTACCGCGAGCAATGGACCGAGCTGGGCCTCTGCGTCGGCGTGGGCCGCATGCAAATCTTCGCGGAGAACGTGAAGATTGGCGACACCTCGTTGCTGTCCCTGGGGGCCGACGCTGAGTACCAACGCTTCGAGCCCGGCGAATCCGTGGCCGGCTACAGCCCCTTCGAGTGGTGGCATACCGCACCAGAGGTAGGAGCCTCTTCCACCGGGGCCGCGGGCCTAGAACTGACCGCAGTGGCCACGGTCACGCCTGCACCGACAGCCACGCAATTCAACTTCAGCGGGTACACCATTTCGATCCCTATCGCCGGGGCAACTTTCCCTGCAGATTGGACGCCTGGCCTGGTACTGCGCGTTATCGCGCCCTACACATACACCGTCACCGATGGAGGCGGGGCCGCACGAGACGTCATCTCGGGACCGCTCGCCATGCTCGACCCCTCCGTGGGAGACACAATTGAAGTCGTTGGCGTGAACCAGGGGCGCTACCTAGTCGATAGCTACAATAGCGGCACCCAGCAGATGACGCTCAGTAACCTGGACAGCAGCCCGGCCAATGCTCTTGCACTTGGTACTGGATCGGCGGCCATAGGCCCGGACGGGCTTCGGTTCCGCATCACATCCATCTCTGGCGGCTCGATGACCGTGGAGCGCCTGGACGAAGCCGGCGCAACCGACCCTTCGTTCCCCGGCTTCGACGCAGGCACGTTACCCGGGGCCTCTGTGCGCATCGACGCGAGCAACTACGAGACGGGGTGGCGCGGCCCATTCGCCGCGTGCCCGGAAGGTGAGGTTACCGATACACTGGAACTGGACTTCTTCTACCCCGAGGGTCTGTGCGGCGTAGGCCGTGAAGGGCAGATTTACGAGCGTTTCGTCGACTACGAGATCCAGTGGCGCGAGATCGGCACCGTAGATTGGCAAAGTGGCGGAATCTACCGCGACGCCAACTCTACGCTGGACCAAGGCGGTTACACGGTGGTGCGCCCGCTCTATCGACTCATGCGGCCCGAGGTGCGCGTGCGGCGGGTTGCGCCGCTGGAGGAAAACCTCGAGTACCACGATACCGTGCAGTGGTACGCCATGCGGGCCAAACTGCAGGGGCCTACCAGTTACGCCGGCGCTACGACCCTGGGCGTCAAGGTCCGCAGCTCCGACCGCATCTCGGCGCAGACCGAATCCCTTATCAACGTGATCGCAACGCGCATATTGCCCCGTCGAGACGGAACGGAAGGGCCCACACGCAACCTGGCCGACTTTGCCCAGTATATCCCTCGGTCCCTCGGCTACCCGGATAGCCGCATGAACCAGGAAGAACTCGACCGCCTGGACGCGATATGGAATGCACGTGGCGACACCTTTGACATGGCCTACGACAAGGAAACCACGGCGCAGCAAGCACTGCAGGACGTGTTCGGTGCAGGGTTTGCCGAGCTGACCGTCGACCGCGGGCAGATCACGCCGGTGCGGGATGAGCCTCGCACCGTGTTCGAGCAGATGTACACCCCGCAGAATATGACCGGGTACCTGCGCCGCACACCGCGCATCCTGGCCAACCCGGAAGAGTTCGACGGCGTGGACGTGACTTTTACCGACGCGTCTACTTGGTCGGAGAGTACGGTCTCGTGCCGCTTACCAGGTGACGTCGGGGCCAAGGTTGAGAAGATCACCGCAGTGGGGGTCACCAACCGAACCAAGGCCTATCAAATCGGCATGCGCCGCCGCCGCGTTCAGCGGTACCGCCCTGACGCCTTCCGGTGGCAGACCGAGGCAGATGCCCTGGTGAGCCGATATCTCAGCTACTGCGCCGTCGCGGACGATATCAGCGGCTACCCGCAGAGCGCCTTGTTGGTGAGCTACCAATTGGTCAGCGGCGGGGCGATACTGGAAGTCAGCGAACCCCTTGACTGGGCGCCGGGTGTCGCACATGGGGTCATGCTGCGACGGCCTGACGGCTCCGTGGCCGGTACATACGCCGCCACCGAGATTGATGAGTACACCCTGCGCATTGACACGCCGCTCGACTTTACGCCCGATGTGTCTTGGGACGACGCGCAAGACCCACCACACGTACTCTTCGGCCAGTTGACGCGGCTGTGTTACCCCGTGTTGGTCACAAGCGTGGCGCCCAATGGCCTCAGCAGTGCAGAAGTTGAGGCAGTCGGGTATGATGCACGGGTATACCTCGACGACGACAGCACGCCATGACGCCATCGTACCCTGCCGGGCTGCCACTGGGCCTGCATAACGGACGTACCTACCAGCTGGAGAGCCCGCTGCAGCGCACACAGCTGAGCAGCGGACGTGCCCGACAGCGCCGGCGCTTTACCAGTGTGCCGGAGTATGTCGACATCAGCTGGATGTACAACGGCGTGCAGGCCTCGGCATTCAGTGTGTGGTTCCGTGATGCGCTGATTGACGGTGCCATGTGGTTCACCTGTCCACTTGGGACGATCTTGGGCCTCGAGGACTACGAATGCCGTTTCTCCACGCCAGAAGGCTTCAGCGGGCCGTCACGAGTTGGGCCGGACCTCTGGAGCGTGACCGCACGCTTGGAGATCCGCAATCGGGTGGTGTCGTTCTTCCCGCCAGGATGGGGCGAATTCCCCGAGTTCATCCTCGAAGCTTGCATCATCGATAGCGCCCTCAACGACGAGTGGCCGCTTAACAAATTCCAGGTTCACATTCTCGACGTGGACAGCGCAATCAACCAGGAGTGGCCAGAAGCATGACCTACACACCTACCAACAGGCCGGTGCCTTCTGACGCGCCCGAGGACCTGTACTTCAACAGTGACCGCCTGGACTTGCTTATCAATGGCCCCGCGTCGCCAGTTGTGGACCGCAATGGTGTGCCGCGGAAGAGCTGGGCCCAGATCGAGGCGGAAAATGCTAGCCTCGCCGGCGATTTGCTGGAGCCCGATGGCACTGATCATGTCCGGTACGGCAACCGTCTGCTGACGCAAAAGCTCGGGGACATACCATCTTTAGAAGATTACGGCACTAGTGCTGTGGATGGGGTGACGAACAACCAAGACCGATGGGTTGCAGCAGCCGCAGCCAATCAGGGTGGCGCCGTGTGGGTCCCGTTCAAGACTTTTCTTTCCGATCAGAGTATTCCGGGTTTCCACAATGTCGCCTGGTTCGGGCCTGGGTCTCTGCGGCGCGGCGCCACCGTCTTTCATATTTCGCAGCTGCCGACCACAAGCAATGCACTGTACGTGGCACCTTCAGGAATTATTGGGCAGGATGGCCTGACTCCAGGCTTCCCCATTGTGGGCCTGGCGGAAAGTTTTTCGGTGCTCCCGAAGTATGGCCCGGTGCTACAGGGTTCCTGGTCGGTCAATTTGGCGGCCGGAACGTACCCAGGGGGTGAAACGTTCCCGATCTATCTCCGTGGCAAGGAGCGAATCATTCTCCGTGGCCCAGCTGCAGGAACCCCAAATGTACCGACTGCGGTATTTGACGGAGGCGGGGTTAGAAGTTTTGGCCTTGTCATCAACGGAGGGAACAATATCCTTGTGCAGGATATCAAGTACCAGAATTACCGGGACTTCGGCATAAACTCACAAGACCTAAACGACGTCTTCTTCAACAACGTCCATTACGAAAACATCGCAGGGGGGAGGGGGTTGGGCTTCCACTTCCAGGAAGGTCGAATCCGCGTGTACGGCGGTAAAGCAACGAATTGCAGCGTTGCTGGAGGTTCTTTGATCAGCCAGTGCACCGTAAGCATGTCCTCACTCACCGCGGACGCGGCGGGGGGTTTCCAAATCGAGAACTGCCCCACCGGTATTGCTGCGCAGGAGCAGGTTACCGGCCATATCGACTACGTCACCATTACCGGGGGCGTTACGGGGATTGACCTTGTTATCCAAAGTCGGATCAACAGCTCGGGCTGTACAATCACCGGTCAAACTAACGCATGCGTGCAAAGCCGTTTAGGCGAGAGTCTGTGGCTTGATAACGCCAACAATACGCTAACGCCTGGCCCTGGAGGCGTTAGGGCAAAATTCTATGGCGGCGGAGGGGAGATCAACGAACTCAACGCCACGGTCCAAGAACGACGGGTTGTGTTCGATTCCACGGCTGTAAGCCATACCGGCACGACTACAGCCACTGAGGTAAAGAGCTACCCAGCACTGATAGACGCAAACTCTTTTGATTGGAATGGTAGGCGGTTGCGGGTTTCGGTACGGGGCAATTTCACAGGTGGTTCTGGAACCAAAACATTGACTTTCCGCCTTGGAGGAAATCTTATTTTTGGACTGACCAGCATCGTATCGTCAACCGGGTTTTTCGTATTTGACGGCATTCTTAACGCTGTGGATGGCGCAAACCAGAGGTACTCGGCTTTCATGCTAGACACCGCCGCTCAGAACGCTCCGGTTTCACCCTGTAAAGGTGACGTGGGTGTGAGGACGTACAACTTCAACACCGGGTCGGATCTAGCGCTGACTGTTAACGCTCAGCTAGCGAATGCGGCGGACGGGGTTACTATCCAAACCGTCGAAATTTGGGAAACTGCATAATGACCAACACATACCGCACCGGCAACGCGCTCGGCTCATCCGCGCCAAAGGACCTGTTCGACAACGCCTCCAACTTTGACGAGGCGATGAACTCCACGTCGCCGTCGTTCGACGACCGCACCGGCAAGCGCCGCCAGACCTGGGCGGGGGCGGAGTATGAGTGGCAGCAAATCCTGCAGAACGCCTTCTACGAGCCGGTGCACCTGACCTATGTGGACGGAACCCCCCTGGTCGTATCTCGCCCAACACAGCTTTTTGATCGTGCCGGTTCGGTGTACCGCGTCAAGACCCCCGCAACGTTCCCTGTGACCCTGACCGGCACCTGGGCAACGGACTTGCCCAACGTCGTAGACGTAGGCGACGCCTCGTTGCGCACCGAGCTTGGCCCGGGGTTCCGCCAGAAAATCGACGGCAGCTTCTACCAGCCGAACGACCTCGACTTGAGCGGAGTTACTGACGAGACTGCGAAGGTCTTGGGGTACTTGGGTACCTATAAACGCGTGCGCCTCCCCGCGGGACGGGTAAAGCTCGACATTGTCGTGCCCAGTGGCTGCAGCTTGGTAGGTGCCGGCCGCACCGATATGGATCGCACCTCAAAGGTGTGGGCTTCGGGCGGCACTACCATTATTGGCTCCGTGGGCCTCACCGGGTCGCAAGGTTGTGTGGTGGGGGCAATGAATATCGACTGCTTTGCGTCTGGCGGCAACGCCTTGGCCGGTGTCAGCTCGACAACGCGTGATCACTACGTCTACCAGGTGAATACTCGCGCCAACAACCACGGTCAGTTGTGGGAGCAGAACGCCGCTCCTGCGAACCGCGGCCAGGGCGGCAACATTTTCGTCACGGACTGCAAGCATTACGACGGCCCGAACGGCTTCGTGTCCAAGATGAAAGACGTTACTTTTCAGCGGTGCTATGGTTACGACGTGACGGTGCAGTGCCACGTGGCCGTATCGGACAACATCAACGGTGCCGCGATCTACAGTCGTGCAGAAAACACGCGTTTCATCGACTGCGGCGGGGACGGCTGCAATATCGGACTGACGATTTACAGCCGTGACGTGTTTAGCGCCAGTAACGCAAACGGTGTCGCCGGCACGATTGGCACCTATTGGAATGGTACCCACACCAACGTCACTGCGGGCTTTATCCACGTGGGGCTATTCCGCCCGATCGACGTCGGTACGACTGCCCTGTTCAACGACCAGGTAACTATCGACGGTGGTCAGTACTTCAACGCCCCGATCTTTGGCGTGCGGTTTGACGATGCGGCGCGCCCCCGAGTCATGGCTGGGCATTTCCAGAACTGCGCAAACCCGATTGTCTATGGGGTCCAATGCGTCGACCCGTACGTTTCTGACGAGGTGAGCTGCTTCGGCACGATCAACCCTGGGATCCTTTCACCCTACATCCTGGAGAATACCAACGCCTCTGCGGTAAACATCGACATCGTAAAAACGTTCTTGATTTTCCAGAACACATTGGCGACCACCGTTACGTCTCTCGTAAGCTCGGCTCGCACTCGCACTTTGCGCGTCATCATCGACGACAACGTAACGACATTGGCTATTGCCGGCAGGGCCCTTACTGGCAAAGGTTCGGTCATCGACCTGCACTGGGACAGCACCACCGCAGGCTGGACCGTGCTTTCCGGGGGCAGCCAGCTGCCGGACTCGGAGGTGCCCTTCCCCTACGCGCTGAACTTGAGCCTGTTCTGGCGAAGCAAAGCGGCATTCGTGCAGATGACGGGCAATATCAACCTGCTCGACGTATCCGGCGCAAACGTGCCGAAAGGCACCTATGTTACGTTACGCCTCGCCTCGGCCAGTGCTTTTTCGATTACGTCGTGGTCGGGTGTAACTTGGGGCCTGATCACGCCCGTTACGGCGATAACGGCAGGCCAGAATATCGTGATCCAGTTCTACTACACCGGGGCTACCTTCCTGGCCATGGCGGTGAACAAGTTCTGACGTGATACACTTTCGCCATCACCGGGGAGGGTGTTAGGGCATGGACAAATTCAGCGAAGAGATCGGCCTGCTGGTGGGCGTAGTAGTCGGCGCGGTCGTCGGGGTATGGTTCCAGAAGGAAATCGTTACCTGGCGCGACCGCGTGGCGTACGCATTCATCGGCATGGCGTGCGGATACTACCTGACGCCACTCGCCATGGCTTATTTTGGAATTGACCCGAGCTTTACCGCCGGGGCGGGCTTTGTTGTAGGGGCCTTCGGCGGCAGCATCCTGGCGGCCGTGTTCAAGGCGCTAGGGAACTTGGACCTTCTGGCATTGGTCAAAAACCGCATAGGCGGAGGAGGCCAGTAATGATCGCAGTCGGGATTCTGTTGGTTCATGCCGTGTGGTGCCTTCTGTGCAAGCGCGTCAGCGACGGCATTCTCGGAAAACTGCTCTATGGCCTGCTCTCCTTAGCGGCGTTGGCCTATCTCAGCCAGCCTGACGCATATTCGACAGCGATGCTGCATGCGTCTCTTGCGGCCATTGCCATTCGTCACTTCTGGATGAAAACCTATTGGGCCGCCCTGCGCGGGCGTATACTGCGAAGGGTCGCCGCCACCGTCCGGAAGTGAACCGTGTCCTACCCCCGCGCTGCAATTGATACTGCATTCTCTCTACTCCCCCGCGCCATGGACTCGATCCCGGCGCGCCGCATTCATGCGGCCATAGGTTGGCAGGAGTCTCGCTACCTCCATCGACGCCAGGTTGTCCAAGTACAAGGCGTGCTCAAAGAAGCCGGGCCCGCATGTGGCTACTGGCAATTCGAGAGCGGAGGGGGCGTCAAAGGCGTGATGAACTTTGGCGGCAACGTCACCTCGCGCGCCATGATGGTCTGCAATACCCAGGGCGTGCCGTGGGTGCGTAATGACGTATGGATCGCACTGTCACAGGATGACGTGCTTGCAGCGGCGTTTGCCCGACTGCTGATGTACACCGACCCTGGTGCGCTGCCCACCACTGCCAATGGCGCTTGGGACCTCTATGCCCGAGTGTGGCGTCCCGGTAAGCCGCACCCGCAGACCTGGGGCGCTGCGTGGGCATTCGCTCTTGAGCAATATCCGTGAGCCGCTACTGGCTGCATCTGCTAACACTGGCGGTAGCGGTGTTCACGGCCTTCTGGCTATACGGAAGTGGTCTTAAACATGGCCGTGCCGAAGTGGTGCAGCAGTGGCAGCAGGCCCAGGCGGCTTACGACGCCGCAGTCCGCCAACATGAAGACCAATGGGCCGCCGCGCGCCAGGTTGCGGCTACTCAGCGACAAGAGGAAAACAAAGATGCGGCTGCCACTATTGCTCGCGTGCGTGCTGACCATCAGCGCGTGCAGCGGGCGCTCACCGACGCCATCAAGCGACTCGATGCCCCGGGCGGGTCAGCCGCCGGAGGGTCCGGAAGTACCGGCGATGTGCTCGCCCACGTGTGCAGCCGGGCTGGAGAAGTTGCAGCAGTGCTGGCTGAGTATGCTGACCGAGAGCGCGCCAGCCGCCGAGAGTGCCAAGCGGCCTGGCCAAGATAGCTGCTCAGAATAGCGCACGCGGCGAATGGTCTTGAGGCCTCGAGCCGCTCAGTTGTTCGAAGTGCTGAGGGGTAATGCATTGGTACCTGGCGGGCTCGCCCTCTGAACGGTTGTAGTCATTGGCCATCTCCGCCGCCTGAAAGCAGCCTTGGTCGCTCGTGACCTCCAGGGTCGAGGTGGCGTCGATGTAGCTGCAGATGCGTTCGCCATCAGCGGTGCAGAGGGCCATGGCCAGGACTAGGGTAAGCATTTTGTGGTCTCCAGAAAAATGATCACGCTGTACACGCTGATGCCGTAGAACAGCAGCGACACGGTGCAAAGGTAGCAAGCGACGCGCAGGGTGCTCATGCTACGGCCCTCACGCTGGTGACACGCCAGGTACCGCCGGGACGCTCGCCCAGCAGGCGGCAGAGGCCATCAGCTCCAGCCTGGGCGTCAAGTTCCGAGGCTGCCCAAACGGTGGTGCGGAAGGACTCTGTGGCACTGGCCACTTCAATTAGGTAGTTCATATCGCTCTCGCTCAATTTGGCTGAACAGGTCCATCAGGACGGAAGTTTTATCACGCGAGCACAAGTGCCACTTGCTACAGGTCGGGCACTTGTAGGGTTTGAGCCGGACACCCTTGGTGTGTAGGTGGCCAGCTCGTTTCTGTGCGGCGACCTGGTCCGGGTATGCCTTCTTGTTCCGGCAACTGGCCGCAATACGCCTCTGCTGCGCTTGCTTCTTGGTTGGCATAGAAGCACTCCGGTGAGCCGCGACGGTGCGTGTACCAGTAGCCGTCGCAGGTGCAATTGGTTCGTTTGTGTTCCTTGCCGCGCCGGTACCAGTCGACCCGGTAAGCGCCACCACAGGGGCAGGGCGGCACCCGCTGATAGTGGTCGGGCTGGCGCGCCAGGGTGCGACGTGCACCGCAGCGCCGGCAGCGGCAGGGGTAGCGGGTCATGCCGGGTCAAGGCGCAATACGGGTAAAGGACCGGCCCAAGCGTATACGTGGCCTCTGTAGCGTTGATCGGAAAGTTGGTATTCCCAGTCGGTGCCGGACCAGATGAGCAACATCCGATTTGCCGCAATTGGGTAGTCGCCATCGACGTAGGCCACATATAAACCCTTTTGCGGAGGGTTGCAGCCTTGGGCAAATTCGATATTCATCGCCCTGCCCTCAGATCTGCCAGTTTGCGGGTCAGGTCCAGGCTGGCGCGTCTGGCTGCTGCGGCCAAGACAGAACGTGGGCGCCAACCATACGGCAGAATTCGAGCCGACGGGCCCGCAGGTGGGACAGCTTGGGCCTTGCGCTCGTCACGCAACGCCTTCAGCGCTTTCATCGTCCGGGCCAGTTCGACCAGTGCTTCGTCGATCGTGTGGTCACGCATGTTGTTTCTCCACAGTGCAACCGGGCCAGATGACCCGGCAGTGTTCAAGGGCTTCGGCGTAGCTGCACGACGACAGCAACCGAAACGGTGGGTAACCCGGCACCGTCACGCGCCAGTACCCGCAGGTCACTCCCAGCGCAGGCCGATCCATTCTTCCGGCGTCCCGCAGTTGAAACCGTCTTCCGTAACCGACGAATCTTCCAATGCGGCCAGGTACTGGTTTACCTGGCGCGCCTGCTGCAACTGCCATTCAAGCTTGCGCAGTTGCACAGCCTTGCGGTTGCGGAACGATAGCGCAGCCAGCTTCAGGTCCGGGTTGAACGCCCGGGGGTATAGCTTGGGCGACCATTTGCGAGTGCTGCGATATGCACTTTCGTAGATGGGCCGCACTGACCCGTCAGGGTAGAGGTAATAGTCGCAGCGCTGCGGGATCAGCCAGTAACCACAAGGCGTCTCCGCCACAGGTAGCCACTTGTCGACTTTGACAATCACGCCATCGCTATCGGCGTAGTCCCGCAACTTATAGTGCACTGGGCCTGCGAGCTTCATGCGGCACCTCGCATCATCCGCAGAATCGCCTCGGTGGTAACCTGTGCGGCCTGCTGGTACTGGTGCAGGTTGGGCAGTCGGGCCAGGTGTCCGGCGCTCATCACCAGTCCGGTGGGCGTCACAGCGGCGTCGGGTACCCAGGGGCGGTTGTTCAGGGTGTAGGCCATGGTGCGTGTGCTCCGTTTGTTGGTGTTGTGCGAAGTATTGCCCTAGGTGACGTCCGTGTCAACTACTTATTTCTTGTACCGCTTGGCCCTGTACGTACCCCCGCAGCGCACCGGCCACCCCGCGGCCCAATCGGGCAATTGCGCCATCAGCGCTTCGAATTCCACCTCGCTGCCGTAGCCCTCGCCCACCTCGCTCACGATTTCATCGTGGACGCGCATCACCACGGGATAGCCGTTGGCCTCTAGGCGCACCACTGCGGCGGCCATCAGGTCGCGGGCCGTGGCTTGCACAATGTTTTCCACCAAGCGGCCGGCATAGGTTTCCATTCGGGTCCATCCCAACGGCCCCATGCCCGGGTTGGAGTTCCAGGTCATGTACGACAGCGCATACGTCTGCACACCTTGGAAGCGTTCCGTGCGCTCCGCCCGCGGCGAGTGATACGTCAGGCGCCGACCGCTGAGCAGCTTGACGAACAGGATGTCGTTCAGCACCTGGAACTCGATGCCGCGGTAGGTGAACACCTGGCCCGGGTACAGCACGGCGTTCAGGAACATGCCTTCGTAGCCGTAGTTCTCGAAGCGATCCGGGCGCCACGGTTTGCCGCGAACCTGGCCGCCGGCGCACTCGGCCAGCATGGGCGACGCTGCGCGCCACTTGTTGATCAGTTCCTTGACTTCGTCGTCGCTGAAGTTGTCCGTCTTGTCGAAGTTGCGCCAGGCGCCCACCCAGCCCATGAAGCCCAGGGCCAGCTCGGCAACCTTGCCGATCTTGTTCCGGTCGGGGTGTTCGCTGCCGTGCTCTTTCTTGTAGTCCACGTAGAACTGGTACGGCTTGCCCGTCACCCCGGCGGCACCGTGGTAGTAGATGGACTCGCCGCGGTGGAATGCGTCGATGCGCCATTGCTCGCCGGCCAGTACGGCCAGGACCACGGCTTCAATTGCCGAGTAGTCGCTGCATAGCAGCTCTTTGCCGGGGCCGGCGCACAGCAGCGACCTGACACAGCCGGAGATCGTCAGCACCGCGTCACCGAAGAAATACTCCACCAGTTCCAGGTTGCGGAAGCGCATGATGTGGAGTGCGTCTTCGACCGCATCGGCATCCCATGTGCCCTTCTCGCGCAGCTCGCTAAAGGCCGACGACGCGCCGCACCAGGGGCAAGCATCGTTCTGCATGCCGTAGGGTTTGCCGCAGCCTACATCGCCGCACCAGCGGATCTTGGGGCCGGACTTGGGCAGGTTGCCCGGCTGGACATCCGCATGGGTATCACGGCCCGTGCGGGCACCGTGGTAGTTGAACAGATCGCAGAGGCGACTGTCGGCCGTGGCCATGCGCGCCATGGCGTACACTTTCTTGACCGCTGCGGAGCCGATGAGGTTGCGGATCTCGAGGGCGCGCAGCACATGGCTCTCGAAGGGGTCGATGGCCGCCATTGCAGCTTCCACGGCTTCTGTGTCCCCTGACTTCATCCGGTACCCGGTCTGATCGCTGACCCATTCCTGCAGCTTACTGATCTCGCTGGCCCGGGCAACGGTGCCACCGGTCAGCTGGTACAGCTCGGCGTTGTACTTGGCATGCGCTTGGTCCAATACCGCAATGCACGCCTGCACCGACTCGAGGTCGACGCCCACTCCGCGCCAGTTGCAGCGCTGATCGGCCAGCCAGTAATCCAGTTCCTGTGGGATCAGGTCGGGCATACGCCGGCTGGCATCGGCTTCTGCGACGATGTCGTCGTCGTTGTAATCCTCAAACTGTGCCGCCTCGACGGGCCTATCCGTGGCGTAGACTCGACCTTCTTGCCGCGCCTTGGTGCGATTCTGAGGTATCGAGAACAGCTTGATCAGCTTGTCGCCGTTCGGATTCTTCGGAGTCGAGCCTAGGACCGTGGCTAAATGCTCTAGTTTACCTGGCAGGCTATAAGCACGGGCCTTCGACATGCTGCAACGCATCTGCTCAATGTGCAGAAGTGGCCACCCGTACTTGTGATGCAGGACGTAGATTGCGCAACGCAATTCAAATCCGGAGTTGTGGGCCTCGATAATTCCCGACTGCGTGTAGGACGGTCGCTCAAGTGGGTTGAACGTCTGCAAATACGCGATCAAGTCCAGCGGCAACGGCTGCCCCGGCTTCCATCGACGGCGCCCTTGGCCGTCTTTCAAGTCATACGCCAGGCACACTACGTCGACGCTCGCATGCTCGTAGTAGACCGTGCTGCCTACGGCAGGCAATCCCTTTTTGGTCGCGCCGACAGGGGCTGAATATTTGCCGGTCTCGGGGTCGAGAATAAAGCCTGCCTCGCTGTACGTCTCCACATCCCAGTCGGGGAGCACCGTGGAATAGCCCCAGGCAACCGGCACACGCTGGCCCGCACGGAGCAAATGCAACGGCGGCAGCGGGGCGCGGGCGGTGGGCGGTGGGGGTGCGATTGGGGCTGTCATGGGCTCACCTCTCCGAGCTGCGTCTGCGCGATGTAGCAACAAACAGCACAAAGAGCGTAGCCGACAATGCCGGTCTTCCAGGATTTATAGGGCCATACCGCGAAAGCCCCCGAAGCTTGCAAAGACATGATCAGTAGCCACATGGCGGGACTCCTTGAACAGAAACGGCCCCGTAGGGCCGCACTGTGACAGTGGTTGAAGGTTACGCCAGGTAGCCCTGGGCGCGCAGGTTGTCGTCGGTCCAGCCCGCATCCAGGAATGCCTGATACGTCACGCCGGGTTGCTCCTGCGCCGCCTTGGCGGTCAGCACTGGGCCAGGTTTGACCAGGTCATGCGCCGGTACTACGGGTGCTGGTGCTGGTGCTGGTGCTGGTGCTGGTGCTGGTGCTGGTGCTGGTGCAGCAGGCTGCGGCGCGGGGGCAGGAGCGGTACCGGGTGCGGCGGCTGGCGGGGTCTTGGTGGCGCCCGCTGGCAGCGTGATACCCTGGCCGAAACCTGCTTTGCTCACGTCCACGTCGCCACCGCGCAGTACTGGGCCGTAAGCGATCAGGGCGACTGCTTGGTGGTTGGCAAACAGGCCCGGGCTCGGAGCCGGCTTGTTGTCGGTGAACTCGCACATTACCTGGATGAAGTAGCCGCGTTTGACCACATCAGCTTCGGTCAGCTCGCTGCCGTTGCTGTTCAGGTAGTCGAGGATCTTCGGCGCGCGCATCGAACTGAAGTGAATGATCCAGTGACCCGGCCAGCCTTCCTTGTCGCAGTTGCGATTGCCTTTCTTGTTCGGCACGGTATCGTCGCCGTCCGCGATCTTCCAGGAAAAGTCAGCACGCTGCGCCAACGCTGGGAATTCAGCATGGCCCAGGGCCCATATCGGTGCGAACATCGCGCCCGCGGCACCGTTGACCAGTGCCTGGATCGGATCTTGCGACCAATGGGTGACGCCCGGGGTCTTAGGGAACGCCACGGAGAAATCGTAGGTGCTGAACGGTTGGCCGGCATTAGGGCCGGACTTGATGACGCGAGGGTTGCCCTCGTAGTCCTTGTCGTTGGCGATGTAGAGCGACCCGCTGACCAGGCGGCCAACTGCGGTGGTAATCGCTACGGTCTGTTTGTCTGCCATTGTCTCATTGCTCCAGTTTTACACCGAACCCAGCACGGGCACGGTTAAGTAGGTTGGTGTCGCGGGCCAGTTTTACACCGGTCCTTGGGGTGTGAGAATACTCAGCGATGACACTGGTGTCAACACCATTTTCCTTCAGCAGCTTCTCGCTTTGCAGCGGGGTGATCGGTGCCGCAGCCTTGCGCAGGTCTACGCCCATCATGTCGCCCAGCATCAGCACGGTCTCGACCTCGCCATCGCGCCAGGTGGTGCGGCCATACGTCGGCTCGAGCGTCCAATCTGCAACACGCTCGCCGCGCTTGAGCCGCGCTTCCACATCAGCGCCCCGGGCACGCAGGCGCGCCTTGACCAACTCTTGGATGTGCTCCAGCAGCTGCATCTCGTAGCCGGCGCTGTCAGCGTCGAGTTCCTCCGCAACCGCTGCACCGAGATAGTCTGCCGCCGACCACGTGGCCCGCTTGAGCGTCGGGCAGTGCGCCGCCGCCTTGCAGTGCAGGCAGTGGGGCCCTGACATGGTGTGGGGGTGCGCCGACATCGCCTCATGCGCAGCGGCGTTCAGCTTGTTGAAGTAGCCCCGCAGGTCACTGGCCCGCACGCGCCACGAACGCACCTTGCCGTCGCGGTGATGCGCCCGGGGCTGCACAATGCGCATGTCGCACCAGAGCAATTGGTCATTGCGGCCATCAATGCCGAGCAGGTCCAGGATGCCGCACATGTAGCAGATCATCTGCCAGTTGCCGACGTGCTCGACCGTGCCGTGCCCGTACTTGAAGTCCCACAGGTACACGGTGCCGGCCTGCTCCGCATAGAGCCAGGTGTCGGGGGTACCGTACGCCTGCTCATGGATGCGCGGCATCTCGACACGCTGCTCGACCTGCAGGTGCTCCAGTGGCAGCCCGTGCTCCAGGCAGACCGTCAGCGCATCGTTGACCCACAGTGACGCGCCGTCGAGCATTTCATCAGTGAGCACTACGCCATTGGGTGCCAGGTCGCCCACGCGAACCGGGCGGCCCAGCAGTTCCTCCGACCCGGCATGGTGCGCGGCGGTACCCTCGGCGGCCTCGGGGCTCTCTTCAAGTTCCGGGTAGGCTGCCTCGAGCGGGACGGAGCCAGGGCACGGCTGCCACCGGTGCGCCGAGCTGGGGGCAAGCGGGGAGTGGGCGGTGCTCATGCTGCACCTGTGGCTTTGGCCAGCAACGCCTCAATCTGCTGCTGGAAGGGCCCGAAGGACTGCGCCATGTCGTCAGCCGTGGCGATGGGCGCGCAGACAAGCCAGTTGTTCAACTCGCGGAGAAGGGCCGCCATTTCTGAGGCAGCGCGGAGCAGCCGTGCATTTGCATACTGCCTCGCGTTGTAGTCGGGGACCGGGGCGTCATCGATGAAGACTTTGCAGATGCTCGAGCCATTGGCGTCGCGGATCACGATATCTTGCAGCGGGCAATCGTGCTCACTTTCATCAGTAGCCCAGGGGCCCGGACCGTGTGGGTGTGCCATATGTTGCTCCAAGGGGGCCGCAGCGCAGCCCCTGTGACAGATGGGTTACTGGAGGCCCTTGCTCGACTTGAGCGAGTCGACCACGGTAGCGATCAGGTCGGTGCGCTTGGCCAGGTCGGGAATGGTGGTCAGACCGGCCGCCTGCACCGCAAGCTGCACGTCGGTCTGGTTGCAGCGTTGAGCTTGGGTGTGGCCCAGTACCCAACGGGTGAATTCAGCAAACGTCATGCCCCCGGCAGTAGGCGGCGTAGGCGCTGGCGCAGCAGTGGCGGCAGGGGATGGTGCCGATGGCGCTGGAGCCGGTGCAGGCGTAGCAGCGGGGGTTGGCGCCGCTGGAGCGGTAGCTTGCAATGGCACGCCGCGCAGCTCGGCTTCGATCTGCTCCTTGTAGCCATCCGGCAGGTTCTTGCGGGTCTTCCACTTTCCCGTTTTGGCCTTGCGCTCGGTGGCGTCGCTGTGGATGCGCGCGTCCCATGGCAGGCCGTCAGCATCGAGCTCGGCGGTACCGGTGCCAGGTGCTGCGCCCGGAGCCGGCGCCGCAGAAGGGGCAGGGGCTGCGGGTGCGACCGTGGCAACAGCCAAAGGGCGCTGTTCGATCACCTCGCACAGGTAGCCATTCTCCAGCAGCGCCGCGTCGGTCCAGCCAGCAGCGGTCAGCGCCGCGTGGTCATAGGCGGCCAGTTCACCTGCATATTCAGGGTTGCGCTCGTGGCCGACAACCACTTGCTCGTATTGTACCGGGGCTGGCTCCGGCTCTGCATCGGCAGCAAAGGCTTCGGTTACGCTGCCACCTGCTGCGGTGAGAGGCTTGTCGTGGTCGCCGCCGGCTGGTGCGAGTTGGGCGACAAGGGCCTCGACCGCTTCAGTGGCCAGGGGGTGCACTTCGTTCACCACCTCGATAGCGCCCAGGGTAGCCACGGGGCCGCGCACCTCGTCACGGATCACGTCGGCCAGTTGCGACAACTTGGTCAGGAACTCGGCGCCCTCGCGCAGTGCGGTGGCGGACAGGGGGAGGTTCAAATGGATCATGGGTATGGCCTCAGTGAGCTACGTGGAATGGGTTAGCGCGACGGATGCCGTCAGCAAGGCCGAGATGGGCTTTGTTGAAACGGATAGATTGCGATGCGCAGTATGTGACGCGGGCTGCCTTGCGCTCCCGCTTGGCCGCAGCCGCTTCAATGCGCGCCGCCTGTACCGGGTCGGCGGGGTTGTGCCAGTGGCGGGCATCGGTGGTGCGGTGATAGGTCTCGACTTTGTAGCTGCCATCGAGCCATTTAACGATTCGGTTGAGCATGTTGTGGTTCTCCGTTGACGACAGGCCGAACAATAGATAGAGTTGCCGCACGTGTCAACAACTATCGGAGCCATCATGGCGGAGCTGGAGAAAAAGTGCAGTTGCTGCCAGGTGCTGAAGCCCTTGGGTGATTTTCACAACGCCCGAGGTCAGCGAGACGGCAAAGCCTTCTACTGTAAAGCGTGCGCCAAGCAGAAATCTGCAGACAGGTACCTGAAAAATCGAGAATCGATTCTGGCCCGGAACAAAACGTGGGATCTGGAGAACCCTGAAAAGCGTAGAGCTATTTCGCGCCGGGGCGAAGCCAAAAACCCGGAGAAGCGTCGTGCTCAAGCAAAAGCGCTCCGGGAGGCTAATCCGGACCGGCAAAAACGCTACGAGCGTACCTGGGCAGAGAAACATCCCGGCGCCCGCGCAGCAGTGTCGAGGGCATGGCGGCTGCGCAATAAGGCGAAGGCCGCTGCAGCGGACAAGGCCCGGCGCGAAGGGAACATTGAGCGCTACCTAGAACGGGAACGCGCATACGACCGGGCAAATCGCGAATATCGCAAGCTTAAAAACAAACGGTGGCAGCAAGCTAACCCACATAAGGTTGCAGCGCATGCGGCCAAACGACGAGCCGTAATCTCCGAGCGAACGCCGAAGTGGCTCACCGAACAAGATTTTGACGCCATCGACTGGTTTTACGCTTCTGCGAAAATGGCAGAGGCCACAACCGGCATACCCCATCAGGTAGACCACGTTATCCCGTTGCAGGGAAAGCGGGTGAGCGGGCTACATGTACCGAATAACTTGCAGGTTATTCCTGCTTCCGAAAACCTCAAGAAATCCAATCACTGGAGCGTGGAATGACAGCCTTTCCCTCACCGGCCACCGGTGTCGCGGCCGCTATCCGTAAAACGCAAAGCCCGAAATTGCGCTGGTACCAGCAAGACCTAAAGCAAGCTGCAAACGACGCCTGGGCAGAGCTGGGGCCCCGGTCCAACGTGCTCGCCGTGCTCCCTTGCGGCGGAGGGAAGACCGTCCTGTTCGGGTCGATCGTTGCGGAGCATGTCGGCAGCTCATGCCTGATCGCGCACCGTGGGGAATTGATCCAACAAATCAGCCTTACCCTGGCCCGGTTCGGCATCCGCCACCGGCTCTTGGCGCCTGACGCTCAGGTGCGCTACATCTGCAAAATGCACCTCGAAAAGCTGGGCATGTGCTTCTATGACGCCAACGCCCGCGTAGGGGTGGCGTCGGTCCAGTCGTTGACCCCGTCCCGGGTGAAACGCGAAGCCAAATTCATCCACCAATGCAGCCTATGGGTGACCGACGAAGCGCATCATTGCCAGAAAGACAACACCTGGGGCCGAGCCGCCGAGCTATTCGTGAACGCCAAGGGCCTTGGGGTGACAGCCACGCCGATTCGCGCAGACGGGGGCGGACTTGGCCGCCATGCGTCCGGCCTGTTTGACCGGATGGTCGTTGGCCCGACGATGCGCGAGCTGATCGACTGGGGCTATTTGGTCGACTACCGCGTCATTGTCGCGGAGACCCACATCGACCTTTCAGGCGTATCGATCGGTAAAGAGGGGGATTACGTCCTTGACCGCGGCAAGGGTAAAGCTGCTGTGCGCAAGTCGTCGCTTGTGGGCGACGTGGTGGCCACGTACCAAAAGCATGCACCTGGCAAGCAATTCATCTGTTTCACCAGTGACCTAGAAACCGCCGAGGACATTGCCGAACAGTTCCGCGCTGCAGGAATCCCAGCGAAAGCTGTCGACGGTAACACGCCCGGGCCGGAACGCGACAAAGCCATGCGTGACTTCGAGGCCCGCGAA